>OQVL01001075.1_pt1 | contig 15858 bp, 13 predicted proteins | sample 1691501 | NCBI WGS metagenome assembly OQVL01 (sample SAMN03418253, study PRJEB22391) | human gut metagenome | biome: human-gut; feature: organic feature; material: feces | host: Homo sapiens | place: Tanzania | collected 2013-01 | reverse complement strand
ATTGTTAGAAATAGGTTGTTTCGTTTTTTTTTATAAAATTTATCAAAAAATGAGGTGCAATATGAAAAATGCAAAAATAAGCCGATTAGGGGGCTTTACGTTGATTGAATTATTAGTGGTAGTTTTAATTATAGGTATTTTGGCCAGTGTGGCTTTACCGCAATATCAAACGGCTGTGGCCAAAAGCCGCTTGGCAACGGTTATTCCAAACGTAAAAAGTATGGCAAATTCTTTGGAAATGTATTATTTGGCAAACGGCTCTTATCCACCTGATGCTACCGTGGATTTTGGTTTTGAAGTAGATTTGCCCAAATCTTGCGGCAGGACTACCACAAGTGCAATTTATTGTCCGAATAATGATGTATATGATTTGCTGGACTATGGGGCACCTTCCGTTTTTGGCGGAAACAGCAAGGCTAAAGTGGGCTACACTATTTGGTTGCAAAATTCTAACCAACCGGGGCTGCACCAGTGCGTAGCGGTGACGTCAGACAAAACGGCTAATTCCGTGTGTAAAAGTATGGGCGGTGTGCCCTCTAGCAAACAAACCGCTACTTATTCAAGGACGGCTTTAGGCGGAGATACCACCAGTTATGATTTGCCTTAAAATAAAATTTATAAATATTGCGCCCCAGCAGTGTATTGCTGGGGTTTTTGTTGCTTGAATGGCACCGCTTGGCTTGCTTTTACGGACAAGAAAACTTTGAGGGTAGTTTTCACTTGCGGGTGCGTTTATAAAATAGAGCTTATTTCCTGCTTTTTACGCTTATTTTTTATTACCGGCAAGCGTGTTTAGCGGGGCAACATTTATTTGGTTATGCGTTTTTTGAGCGAGTGCGCCAAGGTTCCTGACACGGTGACTAGATATGAAACTCCCCGGGCTCACACCCGGGGTTTATTGTGAGCAGTAGTTATAAAAAAACCCCAGTTTTTTTACTGGGGTTTTTGATAGTACAATTAAAACAACTTGTTAGCGCGCAGGGCGTTGGACCGCACGGCGTTGCGCGGTGCGCGGCGCCTGGTTTTGCTGGGCGGCACGCTGTTGGTACGCGCGTTGCTGTTGGGCAACCTGCGGGTTAGCCGCCGGATTTACAAGCGCTTGGCGCGGTTGCGGTTGGTTGTAGGCCGAGTTCGCTTGCGCTTGTTGGTAAGGCATTTGGGCCGCTTGCTGGGCCATCGGGGCGGCTTGGCCTACGCCGGCAGACTGGAGCAGATTTTTAGAGTCGGAAATCGTGGGTTCCAACGTTTTCGTGCCCGTATTGTAGTTAAAACGGTACGAAAGTTTGAAACTCTGCGGGTTTTCCGGCGGAACTTTTACCATGACGGAGTAGTTCCCCGGGTCTACGGCGGTGGAAATGCTCCATTCCATCATGGCCCCGGCGTTCGGGTGGCGGGCGGCAATTAATTGTTCCAAAGTCATGCCGTTGGGCAAGGCATAGTTTTTAACCTCGCTCAATACCGCATCCGTCGGGTTTACCTGCGGGGCGGCTTGCGGCGCGGGGGCCGCAGGCAACATTTCGTTCATCTGTTCCGTTTGCGCCTGTTGGGTGCGCGCTTGTTTCGGGTTAATAAAGTTCATGCTGTTGGGGAGCAACTGCAAGTAAGCTAGCCCCGCATAAATGGCAATCAGCACCACCACTAACAAACCGCCCAAAACCAACATTTTATTTTTACCGGCGGCAGGCGTAAAATCGGCCGATTTTACATCATGTTGCGTGTTGATGTCCTGCAATTCCGTATCGCCCAAATCCAAGCGTTGGGAATCCGCCGGGTCTTTTACCATAGGTACGGTTTTTAAGTCCAGCGAGGCACCGCGTTTGGTTTTGATGGTGTTTTCCAAAATAATTTGGGAAACGGTCACATCAGCCCCGGGAACCGGGTTTTCCGGCGCGGGAGTAGCCGCCGCTTCCGCCGCGGCGGGTTTTTCTTCCGTAGCGGCTTTTTCGGTAGCCAGTTCGGCCGGCTGTTTGTTTTTGGCGGCAGGCACCACTTCTTCAATAAAAGTAGAGCTTTGTGTATTCGTGGCGGCCAATTCCGCTTTGCTCTTTTCCATGGCGGCTTGGGCCGCGGCGGCAAAATCTTTCGTTTCGGCCGGGGGCACAAAGTCTGAAATTAAATAAGTAGAGCCTTCTTTTAATTCAATTTCGGTTAAGTCATTCGGGGAATATTCCGCTTGCGTGGTGGTTTTTTCCGCTTCCTGCACCGGGATTTCCGCCTCCGGCGCCGCTTCTACCGACGGAACCGACGTGGTTTCTTTTACTTCTTCGGTTTGGGTCTGCGGCACCAACTCCGCCGGGGCGTCGTCTTTTTCTTCTTGTTCCTGCATCACCGGGGCCGCGGCGGATTTTTCCGGCATTTCTCCGATAGACGGAATGGTTTGCGGCGCCTCATCAGGCGTGCTGACAGCGGCTTGCGGCGCGGAGAATACAGGTTCCGTCGGCATATCCGCCGCCGGTTCTGCGGCGTGCTTGAGGTCTTCCTCGTTAATTAACGCGGCATCATTGGGGTTAATAGGGGCGTTGTTTTGGCCCACCTGGGAGCCCGGCACCAATTCTTGGAAGGTGTTTTCTTTTTCTTCCTCGGCCGCTTGCTCCGCCGGGGTTTCGGCTTGCGCGGGCGTACCCAGAGCGGCATCCAAACCGGCTAAACCGGGTAATGCACCCGCGGCTTGCGGCTGTTCTTGCACCGGTTCCGCTGGCACTGGTTGCGGGGCAGGAGTTTCCTGCGGCGCGGGCGCGGGTTCCACGGCTTGCAACTGGGGTTGTTCTTCCTGCGCCACCGCTAAAGACGGCGCTTCTTCCCCCATATCCAACGTGGGTTTTTCTTCCCCGGCCGGCAAGGTGGGTACTTCGTTAAGCGGTTCTTGCGGTAAATCCGTGCGGATAGACGCTTCCTGCTCCGGGGTGAGCGGGGTTAAATCTTCTTTTACTTCTTGGGCCGGGGTTTCGTCCTGGGCGGACAAAGCCGCGCCTGCCGCCAATCCGGCAGCCGCTAAACCTGCCGCGGCGGCCGCTTTTTTAACGGAAGAATCGTCCTCTTTGGCTTTTTCTTCCTTTTCGGCTTCCGCTAATGCCTCGGCGATAAAATCTTTGTGTTCCTTACCGGCAAACTGGCTGATAATGGCTTCTTTTTCCTCGGCAGAAGGCTTTTCAGCCGTTTGCGGCTCTTTCTTCAAATTGTTCGGATTTAACAAATCCTGGAACGTGGATTCTTTTTCTTTTTCGGATTGTTCCTGCTGTAAGCTGGCACCGTATAAAGAATCCAACGCGGAGCGCAACACCACTTCTTCTTCCCCTTGGGTGGAAAGCGAAATTTCGGCCGGGGCGGCGGCAGGTTTTTCTTCCACCGCCGGAGCCACCACTTCGGGTTGCGGCGCGGGCGTGTTATCCGTTTCCGGCATATCCAAATCCATACCTTGTAAAAAGTCCAGCGGTTTATCTTCCGTGGTGCCGCCTTGGGCCACTACGTCTTCGGCATGGTTGGTTAGGGTTTCGGTAGACGGGATAGAATCATCATGCAATTCCGGCTGCATATCCCGGTTGGTAAGGGTGATGGTGTTTACGCCGGAGTCGTCCGCCGGGGCGGCACCTAACGCTTCCCGCACGGTTTGCGGGGCTTGCACCGGCGCGGCCGCTTGGGCGGCTTGCACGGCGGAAGTGGCGGTGATGACCTCTTCCATTTTGGTTTTTAAGCCTTCAATTTCTTGGGTAAGCGAGTCCAGTTTGGCTAAAATTAAGGCCAGCGCGTCTGTATTTGCCGGTTGCGCCGCCGGGGCACTTTCCTGGGAGGCGGCATGCGCGTCTTTAAGCGCCTTGGTTAAATTGGGGTCCGTTTGGCCCGCGGCGGGATTAACGCCCGTATTTAATTCTTCCGGCGTAGGCAACGCCCGCGTAATGGTGGATTCCAGCGGGTCAAATTCAAACACGGTAGATGCTTTTACCCATTCTTGGTTAGCACCGTTGGTTGTTTCCGTGCAAATCAGCGTGTCCGGCGTGAAACCGGCTAACGTGACGAGTTTGTCCTCTTCAAAAGGACCTTCCACTTTGTCATTTATATAGACCCAATATCTCATTGTTTTTTCACCCTTTATATCTAAAAATAAACTGGTACGCTAACAGGATAGCAAATTATGGCTGAATTTAACAGCTTTTTTTATCCTGAGGTACCGGAAAACGCTTTTTTCTGTTTTATTTGGCGGCCGCCCGCGCCTGTTTGTAGCGGCTGAGCAAGGCCGATAATTCCTCGGGGCTGGCTTTTTTGGATTGGATGTTGGCCAGCATATCCGCCACCACTTCCAACGACGAGCCCGTTTCCAACATTTCCAATACAAACTGGGAAATCTGCGCGTTGTAGTTGCCGTTCAGTTCCGCCACTAATGTTTGCAATGCAAACAAATGTTTTTTGCGGTCGGACTTCCAAAAAGTATACGGCGCCAAAGAGCTTTCAAAAAATTCCAAAATTTCTTCGGCGGGTTTGGTGCCCAGGTAATTTTTCATTACTTCCGGCGCCAGCCCCTTGGTTAAGGTTTTGGCTTTTAAGTCCCGCAGGTATTGCGCCTGGTCTTTGGCTTCCGTTTGGCTTAGCGTACCCAGCAAAACTTTGCAGGCCAGTTCTTTGTTTTCGTCCGCCTCCGTACAGAACGGCAGTTGGCGCAAAATATCGGCCATTTCCGTTTCTATTTGGGCAAAATCTTTCTGCCCGCCGAATTTGGCCGCAATATCCGCCGCGTAGCCGCTGTAAAGATTTTTTTTGGAAAGCTGTTCTTTCAGCACAATTCTGTCCCGGCGCAGTTGGGCCGCTTTTTGAGCCGCATCAAATGTTTTGGCAGTGCCGTCCAACAGCACTTTTACCGCCAGGCCCAGGTTTTCTTCTTTCTGTTTTACATGGGGCAAGCGCTGCAAAACCGCCTGGAACGCATCTAAAACATCTTTAGGAGTTTTGCTCTTTAGGTAGCGGCAGGCAATAATCATCAGGTCTTCTTCCAAAATTTGCTTATTGAGCATTTTGGATAACAGCGTAATATCCTGCGCATCTTTGGGCGTAATGGTGCATAACAAAGCGCGCGCGCAGAGCGAGGCGTTCAGGCTGTCGTCTTTATTAATTTTGCCCAGTTGGGTAAAAAGTTTGTTAAATTCCGGGTTGAATAAAATAGCTTCCGGCTGGGTGTATACGCGCAGTAAATCGGCCGTCAGCACGACGGAAATATGGTATTTGTCGGCGGTGGCTAATACGGCGCGGCGGTTTTCCTTGGGGGTGGAGCGGTTGCGCGAAAGCAGTTCCCGCGCCTGTTCCAATAAAATATCCAAAGCGCAAAGCACTTTTTGCTCGTCGTTCAGCGGGCGGTCCTGCACGTCTTTTAAGGCGGTGGCAAATTGCACATCAAAATACTTGCGGGAAGAAAAAGACGCATACACGTTTAGCAGTAAATCCGTATCTTCCTGCTCCAATTCCAACGCTTTGGCCAGTTCCGCAATAGAGGTGGCATTGTTGTAAATGCGCAGTTGGCGCAAGGCGGCGGGGAGCGTAATTTCATCCAGCAGAATTTTAGCCGCAATCGTGTCCGTCATGGCGGAATCGGAACTTAATTGGGCGGAGATATTGGCAATATCCTGCTGTAATTCCGGCAGGGATTTTTTATTTTCCAGGGTATACACCAGTTTGGCGGCGTAGTCGTCGTCAATACTGGGGAGCATATTGTAAATGGTGCCCAACATTCCGCTTCTTTTATCTGCTTTTTCGCTCATGGCCGTTGCCCCTTGCTAACAAGATTTTAAGAACAGCGTAATGTGCTGTTCAAATTTAGTGACCCAATCGTTATTTTTAATAAATTCCAGGTTGGCTTTAATGCTTTCTACCGAGCATTTTACACACGCTTTTAACAAATGTTGCCCGCAGTACACGTCCGACAAAATAACCGGCGCAATATCCGCTTTTATCAGGTCTGCTTCGCGCAAGCACTGTATGGCGGTGGTGGCGGTATCCGCAGGCACTTTGGCCGCGGTGACTAACGCATCCTGCACGGCCTGCTCCCGCGCGGGGTTATCCTTGGGGAGTTTTTTGGCTACCAGATAAGCCGCGTAGGCTTCGCCGTCTTTGCGGATGAAATTTTTAAGCTCCTCTTTTAAGGAGCCCATTTTTTTTAGGCTCTGTGAAAGTTTGGCTTTTACGTTTTCCGGCGTGGATTTGCGGTTGGCGGTGGTTTGCATGGCCATCATCACTAACGCACAGCCCATGGCCCCGCTCATAGCGGCGGCGGCACCGCCCCCGGGGGTCGGCTCCGCACTGGCTAACGCCTCCACAAATTTGGCCGCAGTTTTATCCCATTCCATTTTTGTTTCCTCCCCCCATTATTTTACATAATGGTTCCGGATTCCAAGTCCGAATATTTTTTAATGCGCAGCATTTTCAGGCGGTCTTCGTCTATGCCGGTGCGGCTGAAGAAAACGTGTTCAATGGCGCTGGCGGGCATAATGTAGCTGCCGCGTTTAACGCCTTTGGGGTCCGTTTTTAAGCCCAACCATACGCACCAGGTGGAAACATCTTTGAAATCTTTTTCTTCCAGTTCCGCCGCGGCGCGTAAAATTTTGGCCGGGTCCCCAAACCCGCTGGTAATTACCGCACTGTGGAAACCGCAGTTTTTGGCGGCTACAATATCCCGGTGCGTATCGCCGATTACATAAATGTTTTCGGGTTTGAGCGTGGTTTTATATTTCTTTTCCGCGCGTTTGACGGCGGCCAACAGCATATCTTCGCGCGTGTGGCCGTCTTCCCCAAAGCCGCCTAATTCAAAAAAGGAATTTAAGCCGGAGGGTTCTAATTTAATGCGGGCGCCTTGTTCCAAATTGCCGGTACCCAAGGCCAAAATAACATCCGGGTCTTTTTGTAAAAGTTTTAAGAATTTTTCCACCCCGGGCACCAAATCGTAATGTTTGGCGCGCACGGCGGCGTGGACTTCAATAGGCAATAATTCCAAATATTTGGCGGTCATTTTTTTCATTTCCGCCGCGGTGGGCTTTTTGCCGTCTTTCAACAGGCCGTATACCAACGTGAAATTATCCGTATCCGTCCGGCCGGAAATTAACGAGTGTTCAAATTCCGGGCAGGAACCGTACAGCTCTTCAAACGCCTTTTTTAAGGCGGTGCGGCCGGCTCCCCCGGCGTTTACTAAAGTACCGTCCAAATCAAACAAAACCAGTTTTTTCATTTTTTATCTCCTTTGATAATGCCGGTGACAATGTACGCCCCGGACAGGGCCAATATCAAACCAAGCACTTTATATGTATTTACTGTGTCCTGCCCAAGCAGAACGGATAAAATAAAAGTCATTACCGGGTAAGACAAAATAATGGCGGTTGCCTTGCCCAAATCCATATTGCGTATGGCGGTATACCAAAAGGTATTGCCGATAAAGTAATTGCAAATGGCGCTAAAGCCCAGCGTGGCCCACAACACCCAAGTAGGGGTGAAAAGTAGCGGCCCCTGCACCGTAAACAATACCGCGCAAAAAACGGCCAACACCGGAATAGCAAAAATGGCCCGGGCCGCGGCAATAAGTGCGGGCGGCATATCTTGGGGCAATTTTTTGGCAAAAATATGGCTTATTTGGAACATCCACAATGTGCCTAAAATGAGCAAATCCCCTTTTAATTGCACGCTAATCCCCGTTTGCCATAACAGTACCCCAACGCCCAGCACAATCAGCAAAGAACCGCCAATTTGTTTGCCGGTGGGTTTTTCCCCCAATAAAAAATAGGCCAAAATGAGCGAATAGACCATTTCAAATTGGTTCAAAATGGCGGCATTGGCCGGGGTGGTATAATTAAGGGCCAACATAAAAAACGTCATGGGTAAAGCCGTGCCGAAGGTGGCCATTAATAAACATTGGGGCCAAACTTTTTTGGCCAGTAATGTTTTCCACCCGCCTGTTTTTACCAGGTACGGAATGAAACAAACGGCGGCCACGGTGCAGCTTAAAAGCATAAACAACGTGGAGGCCGCATACGGCGTGGCGAATTTAGTTCCCACTACGTTTGCGGCTACAAAAAACCATGCAAGCCAAATGGCTACCACGGGGGCTACATTAAACATACAAAATATCCCTCATACTCTATATTCTACCTAATTTATGGGCTTAATGGCCTTGTTTCTTTACTAAACGGCTCACCCAGTAGGCTCCCAACAGCGTAAGCACCAGGCCCAAAATTTGGTATGGGGTGATTTTTTCCAGCCCCAACGCGGCGGAACCCAACAGGGATAACACCGGGTAAGAAAGATAAATTGCCGTCACGCGGCTTAAATCCATTGCACGGATGGCTTTGTACCACAGCACCATGGCCAGGCCGTATTTTAACAAGCCGGTATAGGACAAAACGCTGAACATTTGCAAATTGGGTTTTATAATCACGCCGTCCGTACATAAAATAACGGCCATAATGATAATCAAAGCCGGCAGGGCGTACAGGTTGCGCGCCATACCAATCACGCGGTAATCCAGCTGTTTAGGCAATTTTTTAGCCACGGTGGACCCGGCTTGCAACATCCAGGTAGAACCGACGATTAACAAATCCCCTGTCCAACGCGGGGTATAGTGTTCTTTCAGTAAAATAAACAGCACGCCCAGTACAATCAGCGCACTGCCCAGCAGTTGGCTGCGGGTGGGAAATTCTTTCAGAAAGACGGCGGCAAATAACAGGGAATAGAGGAGTTCCGATTGCTGTAAAATAGCCGCGTTGCCCGGCGTGGTGTAGTGGAGCGCAATAAGGGAAATGGTAAACGGCAAAGCCGTGCCAAACGTGCCGATAAACAGGAATTTCCAGCGTGTTTCCCGCGCCAGTAATTCCCCCCATTTATGGTTTTTAGTCACCCAAGGCGTAAAATACAGTACGCCAATCAGTGTACCCAAAAACACCAGCAGGGCGGGGCTGATGACCCCCACGGCATATTTGCCCGCAATGGGCGACAGGCCCACAATGGCCCAGCACAACCAAGTTGCTGCTAAAGGATTCATAAAAAGTATTCTCCGACGGTAATTAAGATAGTAATATTATACCATTTTGCGCTTAGGTATTTGGGCGGTGCGGATAGGTTAAAATACGCGAAAAAGGCCGGTGGAGCCGCGCGCGAAACATTTGGCCGGGCGGGTGATATTATTGGGCGCTTTGTGGGGTGGTGCTAGGCGGGGTGGCGGCCCGCAGGGTCAGTTTGCCTGCTTTCTGTCTTAATATTTAATAAAAAAACCAAGCATAAACGCTTGGTTTTTTTATTAAATATGCGCAGAAAGGGACTCGAACCCTTAAGCCTTGCGGCATGCGCCCCTCAAACGCACGCGTATACCAATTCCGCCACCTGCGCGAAAATCTTTTACAACGAGGGAATGTCAATCTCTACCTTTTTATTTTAGCAAATAACGCCGCCAAAAGCAAGCCGGCACGCCTTAAAAAAAGCCCCTTGTTTAAGGGGCTCTTAAAAGTTATTTGGCCGGAGTAGCCGGGGTGGCCGGAGCCGTAGCCGCGGCGGGGATTTGCACCCGGTCCATCACGGACGAAGTGGCTTTTTTGTTAGAGGCCATCGTGAGCGCAATAGAGGTGCAAAACAACAGCACCGCCAAAGCGGCCGTAAGTTTATTAATAAAGTTAAAAGCAGTGGGGCTGGCAAAGATGTTATCCGCGCCGGAGGCACCGAAAATACCCGCGGCGGAGCCTTTCCCGCTTTGGAGCAAAACCAACAAAATCAACAAAATGCACGCAATATAATGAACAATCGTAATAAGTGTTTGCATGTGTGTAAAAAATCTCCTATAAAAATAACACTATTATTATAGCACTTTTTACGGCTTTGTGGGCTGCCATTTTTATAAAAGTACGATAAATGGCGGGTAAAAAACAGACCGGGCCCAAACAGCAGGCCCGGTTTGTGGATATAAATTTTCAGTTGCCAAAAAGGCTTCCGTGTTTACTTGGCTAACGCCACTAAACCCGGAAGTTCCTTCCCTTCCACAAATTCCATGCTTGCGCCGCCGCCGGTGGAAACGTGGGAAAGTTCTTTCTGGTTGAATTTGCCTTTTTTCAGCACGTTTACGCTGTCACCGCCGCCGATAATGGTGGTAGCACCGGCTTTGGTAGCGTCAATCATGGCTTGGGCAACGGCAAAGCTGCCTTTGGCAAAATTCGGGAATTCAAACACGCCCATAGGCCCGTTCCAGAAAATGGTTTTGCATTGGAGCAAGGCTTCGCGGAACGCGGCTACGGTTTTGGGGCCGATATCCAACCCCATTAAATCGGCCGGAATGTTGATGTTATCAACGGCCACCGGTTCGGTGGTTTCGGCAAATTCTTTACCGCAAACGTGGTCCACAGGCAACAAGATTTTAACGCCTTTTTCGGCCGCTTTGGCCAAAACGGCTTTGGCTTCGGTTTCTTTTTCGGCATCAAAAAGGGATTTGCCGATTTCGTGCCCTTGCACTTTTAAGAACGTGTAAGCCATACCGCCGCCAATGACGAGTACGTTTACTTTGTCCATCAAGTTGTTTAAGAGCATAATTTTGTCGGACACTTTCGCCCCGCCAACCACAGCGGCAAACGGACGGGCCGGGTTTTCCAACGCTTTGCCTAAAAATTCAACTTCTTTTTGCACCAAGAAACCCGCGCAGCCGGGCAAATAGTCGGCAATGGCGCTGGTGGAAGCGTGGGCGCGGTGAACCGTACCAAAGGCTTCCTGCACAAAAATTTCGCCGTGTTTAGCCAGCTGTTTGGCAAATTCGGCATCGTTCTTTTCTTCTTCCGGGTGATAGCGGAGGTTTTCCAACAAGGCAATTTCGCCGTTTTTGGTTTCGGCCACTACTTTATCGGCTTCCGGGCCTACGCAATCCTTGGCAAAATGCACCGGCACGCCAAACAGTTTTTCCACTTCGGCGGCCACGGGAGCCAAGCTAAATTCCGGTACTACTTTGCCTTTCGGGCGACCCAAGTGGGCAATCAGCACGATGCGGCAGTTGTTTTCCAACAAATATTTAATGGTTTTTTCGGTAGCAACAATGCGTTTGTTGTTGTCTACTTTACCGTCTTTGAGCGGTACGTTGTAATCTACACGCACCAATACTTTTTTGTTTTTCAGGTCCATATCCTGAATTTTTTTAATGCTGTCAAAATTCATACTTTTGCGGCTCCTTATAATTTTATCCGCGGGTTTTTACAAACCCGCTACTACTTACCTATTTATTTTACAAAATTTAGCGGCCGTAAGTTAACGGCGGCGGCTTTTGCCCAGCGCTTTCAAAATTTCCCAATACAGCCAAACCAGCGTGACAAGCAGGCCGAACCCGGCGTACCACTCCATATATTTGGGGGCCACATAGTTGCTGGTCATTTCATCAATAAAGTTGAAATCCAACACCAAATTGGCCGCCGCTACGATGCAAATAACCAGGTTAATCCCAATAGCAAGGCGGGACGAGCCCGTCAAAAAATCCATATTTACGCCACACAGCATAAGCACCAGGCACACCAAATAAAACAGGGCAACGCCGCAGGTGGCGCCTAAAACGCCGATTATAAACCCGGCGGTCGGGCGGATAATTTTGGTTTTGTATAGCGTAAGCATTACCAAAAATACGGCTAACGTCACCGAAACGGCCTGCAACACAATGCCGGGAAATTCTTTATTAAAGAATAACGAAACCACCCCCAAGCATAACCCTTCCGCAAGCGCATAAAGCGGCGCCAAAAACGGTGCGGAGCGCGGTTTAAGGCTGATAAACAGGCCCAGCAAGCCCCCGACAATCATAATAATCCACAGGGCTTTATCCATTAAAAACGGATTTTGCCACCCGAACCACGCGCCGAGTACGCAAATAAATAACAAGAAAAAAGATTTGTTAATAGTGCCTTGCAACGTCATGGGTTGCACGGCGCGGGCGCTGTTTTGGGCGCGTTCAAATGCTTCTGCATTAAATACAGGGTTTGAAGCCATTTTTCCCCCTCCTAAATTAATTTTTTATATTTTATAAAAATATAAAGCAGTTTGGGTATTTATTTAAGATGAATAAATAAAAAAACAGCTCCCGGCGTTTGCGGGGAGCTGTTGGATAGTACAAAACAGGCTATTTTAACAAATTGCCGGCCAACGCGCGGGAAATGCGTTTCATATTTCCGGCAAATTTTACAAAATCACCTTTAGGGTTTACATTAAAGGTGTAAACGTACAAGTGTTGGCCGTTTGCGTTATAAGCCTTGAGGAATTTGCCCGCTTGTTTGTTTTCGGAATACGCCCCTTTAACAAAAGTGCCCAAATCCACCCGTATCTTAAAAGAATCCGTGCCGGCCATATCCGCTTCCATAGAAGCATTTTTGTCCAGCATAATATCCGCTTTGGTTTTGTCCGCATTAAAACCAATCAGCGCGCCTTTGGCTTTTACGCCGTTTACCCACACCGTCACAACGCGCACTTTCTTTTCAACCGCGTTGCTTATGTTAGAGTACGCATAGTCATACGCAGGCTGTTTGGGGGTTTTTACCTTAACTGTTTTTACAGGGGGATTAGTTCCTGCGTTTACCGCTACGGCTAAAAGCAACGCGCAAAACGTGACGAGTTTTTTCATAATATTCTCCTTGAAATGAATGTATATCTATATTATAGAAAATAACAGTTATATTTCAACAGGACAAAAGGCCTATTTTTCCCGGGGCCTTTAGACCTATGCCCCGCTTGACGGAAACGGATTACGGTTTTCCCCCCGCCCCGGGTATGCGCACCCTTGGGAGATAATAATAAAAAGCACCCGCCGGGTTGGGGCGGGTGTTTTTTATTTATTTATTTGCGTACTTAATTAAATTACAGGTCTTTTTGGTCCGTAATGGCGTGTTTAACAATACGGCTCCACGCGGCGGGGTCTTCTTGTTGAATAACGGCTTTCATACCGTCAAAAGCCGCACGGTCCAGCGCTTCAAAAGACTGTTTGCTATTCCCCCAAGATTGCCCTAACAGCAACGAGGTCGCGCCGTGTTTTTGGCTAGAGCCCACCAAAAAGCCGTTGCAGGCTTCCGGGGAGGCAAAGTTATAAGCCAGAAGGCTCTTTTCATCTTTAGCCACATGCCCGGCAGATTTGATGGCCCCTCTGTTTTTGACCGTTATGCTGCCCAATCCTCTTGAAAAGCAAGCCGCTCTGGTGGCCGTTATTTTAGCGGGCACCGCGTTGACGTTTCCGTCCAACGGGAAAAACAAGCTGACTACTTGGTTAAGGCCCCCAACGGTTGTGGCCAAATTTTTGTTTTGCGGGTTTATTTTAATTAACGTATAACTTTGCATGCCCACGCTAAAAACATCCGCCGCACTTACTTTAGCCCCATTAACAGAAAAAACAGGGTCTGTGACAAAGCCATAACTGCCGCGCAGTAAAAGCCAGTTTTTGTCAATTCTAACAGCTAACGTGGACAAAGCATGTTTGGTGGTTTTGCCGGAGTTTACATCCAGCATTTTACCGCTCACATAGATATTAAAAGTGCTTTTGCGCAGGTTAGCCAAACTGCGGGAAACCGCCGCCGTTTTTTGGGACAGCGTTTTATTGATAGCTAATTTTGCCTCGGGCCTTTGGCTTTGCGCAACCGCTGTTTCAGCCAAAGCCGGCATGGCCGTTAAAGCCACTACTAAAGAACTCAAAAGAATTTTATTCATAATTTCCTCCTTAGAAGAATACACTGATATTGTAAACCTTTTTATAGTAAAATTCAAGTACTTTTTTCAAAAAACACTTACTGAAGGAACCACACTCTTTGGATATGAAAAGCACCCGCCGGGTTGGGGCAGGTGCTTTTTATTTATTTGCGTACTTAATAAATAAGGTTTAACTTATAGTTGGGCCGCCGCCGTAATGCCGGAAGGGCCGGGCATAAGTTTTAAGGCCAACGCGGCTTTTTCTGCCGTAATAAAACTTTTAGCGGTAGGAAAGAGCTTCTTAAAACCGTTTTTCAAAGCCGGGGTGCGCACCGGCATAGGGAATTGGTAATAATCCGTACCGGCAATTTTAACGTGTTTGAATACATTTAAGTCCTTAGTGATGGCTTCATCCCCGTTATGGCTGTATTGGTAGGCAAAACTTTCTTCCTGCCCGGCGGTGTTAAACTGGGATAGATTAACTCTGAACGTGAACCAATCGCGCAGGGCGTTTTTTTGCATTTTCTTAAAACAATCGTTTTTGAACGCCACATTGACCGTACCCAAGCCGTCTTTTTCGTGATAATCCATCAAAAGGACACTGCAAGTGTAGCTTTCGTTATGGGATTTAGAGGTGCCGTCCAACATTTCGTAATCATTCCACCACATAATTTGAGCATGCGCTTTGGCTTTTGAGGGAATAGCGGAAAACGCTTTTTTGGCCGCGGCTTTTTGGCGGGCTACTTTTTTATCAAACCCTTTTTTCCAATCCATATAAGAATTTTCTTTTTTATTATTTTCAGCCCATTGGGAAAACGTGGATTGGGTCGTCGGTCTGTACGGTTGGGCCGCGGCAACACCCGTCAAAACACACAACATTAAAGCACTGGTTAAAAGTTTATTCATATAATCTCCTGTTTTCTTCCTCCATTATATTTTATACAACTATTTGCTTTTTTTCCAGTGCAGTTTGGCTCTATCCCTGCCCGGAAAAAGGACCCATGCGTTTTTGGGCCTTTTGGCCCACAGTTCCCCCCGCGCGTGAAAAACAGCGTGGCAGAAAAGCGCGGCAAAACCATTTTCCGGCCGCGCCCCAATAAAAAAGAGGCCGGGGCCTTATAAAAAGACCCCGGTTTTGAATTGGGTTAGCGGGAAATTACATCATCCCCATACCGCCCATGCCGGGCATAGCCGGGGCATGAGCCGCGCCTTCTTTTTCCGGCGCATCCGCTACCAAGGCTTCGGTCAAGAGGACCGTGCCCGTGATAGAGGCGGCGTTTTCCAAGGCGGTGCGGACCACTTTGGCCGGGTCCACTACGCCCGCTTTCAACAGGTCGCAATAGGTGTTGTTGTCGGCGTTATAACCGTCGGCCGCGCCTTGCATCTTCAGCACGTTATCCACCACTACGGCGCCGTCTAAACCGGCGTTTACGGCAATTTGTTTCAACGGAGCCGTCAACGCTTTGCGGACAATGTTAATACCCGTGCGGACGTCTTCGTTATCGGTTTTGATAGCATCCAACGCCGCTTGACTGCGGGCAAGCGCCACACCGCCGCCGGGCACAAGGCCTTCTTCCACGCCGGCTTTCGTGGCGTTTTTGGCGTCTTCCACTTTGGCTTTTTTGGCTTTCAGTTCGGTTTCCGTAGCGGCACCTACGCTGATTACAGCCACACCGCCGGAAAGTTTCGCCAAGCGTTCCTGCAATTTTTCTTTATCGTATTCGCTCTTGGAGTTTTCAATCTGTTTGCGGATTTGTTCCGCGCGGGCGGCAATAGCTTCTTTGCTACCTTTACCGCTTACAATGGTGGTGTTTTCTTTATCAATTACCACGCGGGCGGCCTGGCCGAGCATAGCCAATTCGGCTTTGTCCAGTTTAATGCCGCGTTCTTCGCTAAGCACGTCACCGCCGGTCAAAATGGCAATATCTTCCAACATTTCTTTGCGTCTATCCCCAAAGCCCGGGGCTTTTACGGCACAGCCTTTCAAGGTGCCACGCAATTTGTTCACTACCAAGGTAGCCAACGCTTCGCCGTCCACGTCTTCGGCAATAATCAGGAATTGTTTACCGCTTTGGACGATTTTTTCCAATACCGGCAGTAAGTCGTTCATGCTGGAAACTTTTTTATCGGTAATGATGATATAGGGGTTTTCCAACACACATTCCATCCGTTCGGAATCCGTCACAAAATACGGGGAAATGTAGCCGCGGT
>OQVL01001074.1_pt1 | contig 15860 bp, 13 predicted proteins | sample 1691501 | NCBI WGS metagenome assembly OQVL01 (sample SAMN03418253, study PRJEB22391) | human gut metagenome | biome: human-gut; feature: organic feature; material: feces | host: Homo sapiens | place: Tanzania | collected 2013-01 | reverse complement strand
AGCTGCGGATGACCATTCAGAAAAAGCTGCAAAAGCGGATGTATGAGCATCTGAGTGAAAAGCTGGAAAAGGATCAGGGCCTTACGCTTCGGGAGCGTGAGTTCGTAGAGGAATATGAAGCGCTGCTGCAAACCATGGGCAAGGATGCCGTGATCCGCAGGGAAAACAAAACCAAGCCGCGAAAAAAGAAAGCCGCCCTTGACGATGCCAAAGGCGGTTGATACAATGGTAATATGGTTAATATATAGATAGATTACGAATTGAGAGGAACAGCGTCATGAACAATCTGTTTGCGCAGTCCCGTTCCCATTGGGTGCGGTATGACCGCTATGAGATCAAGACCGGTAAGGACGGAAAACGCTATATTACGCCGGAAAACACGGCAAAACCCGATGTCTATAACCCGCTGAAGGAATCCACCGAGATGGTGCTGGAAGCACTGAATGTGGGGATGCTGATGATGAACCGCAGGTCGGAGGATGTGGTGGAAAAGGCAATTCTGGCCTTTGTGACCCACCACGGTCTGTTGGGGCTGATGACGGCACTGCCCACCACGCCGTCCTTTATGGACTATGAGGCAGTCTATCTGCCGAAGAATCACTTCATCAAGGAAGAAAGCATGGCGACAGAGGATTATCTTGCGCTATTCTATCCCTTCGATAAATTGGATGTGGTGAAAAAGGGTGTGGAATCCAGTTGGAATGTTTCCGGGGATAATATGATGATTGCCTTGACGATGACCTTTATGGATGAGCCGATGGCGAAGAACATGAGCTTCCAGCGGGAGTATGCCGAACCTTATGACTGGGTAGCACAGCAGTTCAAGGATTGGGCGTTCACGCTGACCACCTCCGTTTTGTACTATAACGACTACGACAGCATTGATGAGGACACAAGAAATCTTTACCGCAAGGCCATGGCTGCCTTCGGCGGCATTGCGCCTACCTATCATATCGAACTGCTGGAGAAACCGACCATCTATTGGGACTTCCATTCGCTGCTGCTGGGCATCCAGATGATGTTCAGCTTCATGCTGGTGGACGATGCAAAACCTCTGCGGCTGTGCAAGCACTGCCAGAAGGTATTCCTCGGCAGTCGGGCCAATTCCGCATTTTGCAGCGCCCGGTGTAAGAATCAGTATAATGTCTATAAGAGCAGGGGGAAGAATAAGGGACAGGACGGTGAGAATGATGATTGACCGCTGGATCGCAGAAGCGACCGAATGTGATTTCAAGGTCGCGCTGGAGGTAAAGAAGCCGAAAAGCTGGCTCAAAAGCGTCAGTGCCTTTGCAAATGGCATTGGCGGCACGCTGTTTTTTGGTATTGATAATGACAGAAACGTTGTCGGCTTAGCTGATGCGCAGACCGATGCGGAGACAATCAGCCGGTTGATCAAAGAGCGGATCACGCCTTATCCGAGTTTTATCCTCACACCAGAACAGGAGGGCGACAAGGATATTCTTGTGCTGTCTGTGTCCGCAGGGCGCTCCACACCGTATTACTACAAAGCAGACGGCATTATGGAGGCGTATATCCGCATCGGCAATGAAAGCGTGATCGCTCCGTCCTATGTACTGAATCAACTGATTCTCAAGGGGATGCACCGCACCTACGACGAGCTGGTTTCCGAGTATGATTTCAAGGATTACGCTTTTTCCAAGCTGCGCGAACGGTATAAGGCTTGGACGGGCAACAGCATGGAAGAAAAGCTGTTCGATTCCTTCGATATGCGGGACGAACACGGCAAGCTGACCAATGCAGGCGCCTTGCTTGCAGATGATTCTCCCATCCGGCATTCCCGCCTGTTCTGCACACGCTGGAACGGCCTTGATAAAAGCGGCGGCATGGTGGATGCACTTGACAGCGCGGAATACTCCGGCAGCCTGATCATTCTGCTCAATGAGGGCGTCAGCTTTGTCAAGCGGAATATGAAAACGCGCTGGAAGAAAACCGCCGATTCTCGTGTTGAGATGCCCGACTACTGCGAACGAAGCGTTTTTGAGGCGCTTGTCAATGCACTGATCCATCGGGATTATTTGATCTTGGGCAGCGAGGTTCATATCGACATTTACGATGACCGCCTTACCATATATTCTCCCGGCGGTATGGCAGACGGCACACGGATACAGGAGCGTGATCTGTCCAGTATTTCCTCCACGCGCCGCAACCCTGTCCTTGCAGATATTTTCGGACGGCTGGGCTATATGGAGCGGCAAGGCAGCGGCTTTAAGAAAATCACGGAAACCTACCGCGCCGCTCACAATTACCGCGACGAGCTGGAGCCTAAATTCTATTCGGATGCCAGTTCTTTTCAAGTTACACTCTATAATCTAAATTACGGAACCGCTGCAACCGCAAGCAAGGTTACGATTGAGGGCGAAAATGTTGCGATTGAGGTTGCGATTGATCGGCTGAACGCAAGCCAAGGTACGATTGCAAAGGCAAAAGCGGTATTTGCCCATATGGGCGTTGATGGTGTGTTTGGTCGCTCCGACATCGCTGCTATCACAAAGGATTCCGTTACTGCCGCAGGCAATCTCATTACAAAACTGAAAAATGTGGATTTGATCGAGCCTGTCAGCGGCTTTGGAAAGGGTAAATATAAGTTTATATCACCAAAAGAATAAAGATAATGCCCGTTATTGGCCATGCAGTCAATAACGGGCATTTGTCATTCATATACAAGCTCGGTCAAAACGATTTCCTCCGCACGATTGCGGATGCTGTTCATGCGGCGCACCCATTCCATTTGGTCGGCGGCTTTGAGCGCTTCGGTCACATCTTCCTGCCTTGCCATATCGGAAACGATGATTTCCATACGCTCGTTGCAGGCTTGGTCGATCTCGGCAAGGTGCCGATGCAGCGTTCCGCTTGTGAGCAGGCTTGCATAGAGAACCGGACGATGTTCTTTCAGATAGCTGCGGCGCATACGCCCGTATTTGCCAATCTGATATTCTGATTCATCTGGCAGGGAGAGGTTTGGAATGAGATAATCGCCCTCCTGACGGTAAGTGCCGCCCATTTCCTCAAATAGAGATTTCATAAAGTTCAGCTCCTTTTTGTGTTGATTTGCAGCGGTTATAAGGCTTTTTTTGGCTCCTTTCCTACAACTGCTGTTCCATTCACCACAAATGAGCCGCAGTCATATGTATTAGATGGCAGAAACCACCCTTTACATATTAACTCTTGGTTCTGGATACTGTTGGAGTCGCCCTCCAGATTATCATCTCGGGACAGACGGCAATAGAGCGCCGTGATCTTTTGGTTTGGCTGTAACATATTGACCTCCTTCATAAAATGCCAAACCGATTGAGAGATTGCAACCATACAATACCCTCAATCGGTTTGTTTGTCTATGCGAACCTGTTTTTCAGGCGGAAATATTTTTTGCGTCCTGCTCCAGGTCGATGACCTGTTTCATAAGATCGACCGTAGATTGCGTTCCTCCGAAACTGAATTCCGCGAACACAATGTACTCTCTGCCGCATACATGCTGTCGGCGGCTTTTTATAATCTTGCCGTCCCTTTCTTCCACTGCGGTATCCCGCACTGCCTTGGCAGAGGGAATATCCTCATCTCCATGCTTTTCTTCACTGTAGGAGCGGGGACGCTCATTGTATTTGAATTTATACGCCATATCGTTCCTTTCCCCTGACGCTACAGTCAGGCAACAAAAATAGCAGACCGTTACATGGTCTGCTGCTGTGTTTGTTCTGCCTGCTGATCTTCGGTCCACTGCTGTTCTGTAGATGATTGCTCATCCTGTGTGAGCACCATGGCTACGCCGGCCACCAGTCCGATGACAGCGCCGATATTTTTGGCTTCCTGTTCTGCCTGGATACGGCGGTAACGTTCCTCGACATCTTCGTTACCATCATCCAGTAACGCTCCAGTTACCGCCAGACCATACAGTCCAGCGTGGAGCGGCTTCATAGAAACAGGTTGCGGATGTTGCTGACCACTGTCGCTGTGCCATACCCCATCCCCAGCAGTGCCGCCACGATGAGCAGTACCAGTACGATCCATTTGGCCACTACGATCAGGTCGAAGTCCGGAAGCCAGTCCAGCCATTTGCAGGAATGCTTTTCTTTCTTCTTCCCAGCCTGTTCCAGCAGAGTGGTCATCTCCGTCAACGATTTCTGGATCTCCGCCATGCTGTTCTGCACCGCTGTCAGGTCTGTGTGTGATCTCAGGTTCGGAAGATACTCCCGCATTCCACGCACTTCCCACCCGATGGATTCTGTCTTCTGTGTCAGCATCGTCAGAGCCTCCGGCAGCGGACACTGGATGACAATGGGCGTGATCGGTGAACTCGACTCCCGCGCTGTCGGCTGCGGTGAAGGCTCGGGCCGGTTCAGGGCCATGAGCTCGTCCATAGATAATTTCTTCTCTGATCCTGAATTCATATTCCATGTTCTCCTTTAGATATTTGTCACCGAACAGCAAACGGTCCCGACACTGCCAGCCACTCGGCGTGGTATAGGTGATATTCTTTCGGGACTTTTCCCAGCGAACCTTGTAGCCCTCGCTCTCCATCAGCGCAATGAACTCCTCGCGGTTGGAAGCGTGGCGCATACAGTCATTGATGATATTCATGAGCTGCAGCTTCTTGCTCTGACCACGGGCCGCCGTGTGATACTCTCCGATGGTCATAGTCTTTGTTTTCTGCTTTTGTTCCCTGGGTTGAAATACAGGAAGTGAAAACTCCTTGCAGACCATGTCGTTGCGTTGCCGCAGTTCCTGGAGCTGCTCCTTTGCGATATGCAGTTTCCGTCCGGTATCGAAATTGACCGAGTTGATGAGGAAGTGGGAATGGATGTGCTCACGGTCTGTGTGGGTGCAGACCAGAACTTCGTATCCCTCATAGTACTCGGCCAGCTTCAGCGCGGCCGCGTGAGCGGTGACCGGGTCGACTGCTTCGCCTTTCGGGAAGCTCTGTACCATGTGATAGAACAGTACACCGTCCGTCTTGTGGTAGAGCCGCTTGGTGGTCATGAAATCCGCGTAGACAGATTCCGGCTGACAGTTGATACCTGTGACCAACTGCTGCCCCTCGAACTCGGTCTTTTTATCCTGCATGGTATACCGCATCACGGCGCTCATGCATCCGGTGGTCTGGCCCCGCTTGTAGTTTGTGAAGCTGATGATAGCCATAGCTTACCAGCGCTTTCGTTCAAGGATCATCCGAACGGCACCACAGAGTTCAGAGAACGCCCGACATACGCTTTCCAGATCGATCACGGTCACTCGTCCCATGTGCGCCAGGGTGACGAGCTGGTTCAGATTTCTGCCGATGGACTTCAGCTCCTTCAGCACTTCTTTCAGGCCGTCGATGACCACCACCTGCTTTCCCAGGCAGCAGGCAGTGACGTAGTCGCTCATGGACATCCCGGACTGCTTCGCCAACTCCTTGATGGCCTCCCGGTCTGTGGACGCCATGCGGGTGCTGAATTTAACATCTTTTTTCATGTCGTTTCCTCCAAATCGTAGATAAAGTGGGTCCGGGCTTCTGCCCGGAATTCATGCGGAAGTCGGGCAGCGGCGTTGCCGCAGACCAGACAAACGCGATGCTGGCCACCTCCAAGGAGGTGATTTCCCTGCACCGAACACCCGCGCTCCGCTTTCGGCCACAAATGGCCACAAACGGCGTTTCTTTTTCCCTGCGGGTGTTTACTCGCCATGCCCGGCAATCTCCCGCAAATCGCCGCACAGCGCCCCAACAGGGTCAACAGGGGCGACCACAGGTACACCCTGGGCATCGTCACTTTCGGCACGGCGCAGCTCGATGAGCCGCTTCCCGTTGCTGCGGCGCACCATACCGGAAATTCCGATTTTGCTTAGCGCGTCAAGGTTTTGCAGGATCAGGCGGGACACTTTCTTAGGCGAGATACGCTCCATACCGACAGGGTCGATTTTTTCAGACAGCTCTGTGGGAGTGCCGATAAATTTCGTACGGTCGCGCATCAGTTCAGAGACCAGATAGGTGATCCGGTCGCCCAGTAGCTCCGGCTGCGTTCTGCTGTCTGCTACCATCTCCCACACGTTTTCAACGTTGCGTTCCAGAGACAACTCCCGGTATTCAATGTCACGACCGATGCAGGAGAGCTTCGCCTTACCGCTGCCGCGCCGATCTTCCACCAGAGTAAAACTGGAATCCACCGCCCCGCTGATGGCTGTCGTACCGGAGATGCGGTTGAACACATCATCGGCAGTTTCCTTTCGCAGATGATGGATCAGCAGGATGGCGATGCCGTGCTTGTCCGCCAGCCGCTTCAGCACGGACAGGTCCCGGTAGTCATTGGCGTAGGTGGCATCGTGGACGGGGCGGACCATCTGCAGCGTATCGACGAGGACCAGAACAGTATCCGGGTGAGCTACGAGGAAGCCCTCCACCTGCTCCTCCAGCCCCTGGCCGATGGGAGCGCACTCCGTACAGAAATGGACGCTGTCCGGCGCGTCCTCTGTGATCTCGAAGAGGCGGTTCTGGATGCGAAGGACGGAGTCCTCCAGGCAGAGATAGAGGGTGGTGCCCTGCTTCACGCTCATTCCCCAGACCGGTTCTCCCTTGGCCACCGTCACCGCCAGCCACAGGGCCAGCCAGGACTTGCCCACCTTGGGTGAACCCGCCAGGATATGCAGACCCTGAGAGATCAGCGTGTCCACCACAAAATTGGGCGGCTCCAGCGGACGGTCCATCAGCGTCCTACCGTCCACCGTGACCAGAGGACGGTCCATTTTGTTGCTCATAGTCAGTACCTCCAATTCAAAATATCTGAATACAAAAATCTCCCACCTCGAAAGAAGTGGGAGTAGTATTCTTTTAGAGGAGCAGTGCCCACAGGACTTTTGAGCATCCCCTTGCCCCTCTGCTTGTATTGTGGTGGAAAAGATGGTATCCTGATAAAAAGCATGGACAGATTAAAAATCAAGTAGGACAAATTATTGCAGAGGAGGGGGCCAGCGGAAATGGAGGGGAGCATCATATTCTATACCTACGGCAGCACCTTGGAGCTGAACGGGCAGCAGTTTGAGGCAGGCAGGCTGACCGAAGATCTGCTGAATCTATCACCGGATGACTACCACCCCCTGCACGAACGGATGGTGCGCATCCGTACCCTTATGGACATCTACGAGTATGTCCGCAAGAGTGAACTTTGGTGGAAACTGAATGATGAGATGGAGCAGCTCTGTCAGGAACTTCGCCGATATACTGTGTTCCGCTTGCTACCGGACGATTGCTATGACGCTTTCTTTTCGGTGATACGGGAGATCACAGGACAGTTCAGCTTGTTTCCTCCCGAGGAGCACAGCCTTTCAGAGGATGATCAGACAAAACTTCTCAGCGCCTCAGCGGAAGAATTCCTCCAGAGCGATGATGGGGACAGCGATCCTGAAATCTCCTTGGGACTGCTGGATCTGTTTCGTCGCAGAGAGGGCAGCGAGGAAAAGGGCGAGTTGTTTTATTACGAGATGTTTCGCCTCCTGGGAGCGTGCGAAGATACCTGGAGTGCCTACAAGAAATACATCGACCGCTACATGATGTATCTTCACGACATCCGTGCCTTTGTTCCTACCATCCGGAATTTCATCAAGTTTATCCTCTCCACACTCACGACCAATGGGCCGGAAAGTTATGCGGCAGCGCTCTATGGTTTCTATAACGATGATCGCACCGCAGAGAAGCTGATCGTCAACCCCATCACTTACCACGGGGACTGCTACAGGAGACACGATGAATATATGCTCTCCTATGTCCCGCGGGAGCTGCCGGACGGCTCCATGGCCATCTGTCAGGAGCATGTGACGGACAGCTTACAGGCGCTGATGAAGGCAGACTATATGCTGGCCCTGAATAGCGGACACAACATCCGCCGCTGCATCATCTGCGGGAAATACTTCATGCTGAAGAGCGGCGTCCACGCTTTGTACTGCGAAGGGGCCTGTCCCCACGCTCCTGGCTACACCTGTCGGCAATTTGGCACGGTGGAAGTTCAAAAGGAACTGGCAAAGAACAACCCCAAGGTGAAGGCCAAGCTGACTGCCTTTTCCAGGATCACGAAGGATATGCAGCGGGGAGCTATCTCTCAGGAGGATGCCAGAAGAGCCAAGGATCATGTGCGAGACCGGCTCTACGATGCGCTGCGCAGCCCGGATATCTCTGTTGAGGAGTTTTCTGAACAAATATCTACTGCGCAAGTGTATGAATATTGCCGCATCACCAGAGTGAGCAAGCCCCGAGGGCGTCCACCGAAAGCAAAGGCGGGTGGGACCCATGACCAATGAGGAACTGGTCCGCCGATATTACGGCGGTGATGAGCGCGCGCTGGAGGAGTTGTACCGCAGGAATCTCGGGCTGATCCGGCGCATCGCCCGGGAGACTGCCAGAGAGTTCAACTGTCTGCATATGGACAGGGAAAGACCGGGAGAGTTGTCCGGCTATACGAAAACGATTCTGGAGGATCTTTGCGGCGAGGGTGCGTTGGAATTTCTGACACGGGTCCAGAGCAGAGAATACGATGAGAGCCGTGCTGTGCTTGCCACCTACCTGTACCCACATCTGAAAGGCCGGATGACCCGTTGGCTGGAGCAACATATCGGAAATCTTTCTCTGAGCAAGCACGAGATGGATGCTGTCCGGCAGGCACAAAGGCTATATCATTCAGGTCAGTTCAGCATCGAAGAGATCGCGGAGAAAATGGATGTCCTTCTGGAACAGGCTGTCAAGCACATCCGTTACAACACCCATTTTGTTGGTGTCAATGATCTTATCCCTGGGAGCTATGACGGTGATCCCTTTGAGCGGCTGATACCTGGGAATCTCTCTGTTTCTGCGGAGCAGGTCGTGTATCGAAAAGTCTGCATTGAGCTGCTGCAGGAACTATTTGATGCTCTCCCGAAGAAGGACAGGGACATCCTCGGAAAATTCTACGGCGTATTCGGATTTGAAAAAACTTCGCTGAAGGAAATCGGCATGTACCACATGATGAAGGAGTCCGCCGTGGAAAAGGCAAAGGAGCGTGCTGTCACAAAGCTGAAAAAAGCCTATCCGGGTAGCAGGCTGCAGATCTGGAGGAATGTTCATCGTATGATACGCAGACCGATCCTGCCAGCGAAGGATGACAGAGCACTGCGGCGCAGCTTCACGACTTCGACCCTACGAAATCAGGAGTCTGGAAGATCGTAGTTTCGATACAGTCTGGTGAGAATTTTGCGCAGACAGGAGACCGCAACAGTCCCCTTTAGGACATGTTTAGGAAAAATCAAGAGTCATACTCGCTTTTTTATACGTTCCGTGCTATAATGCAGAAAAACACGAAAGGCCGGCAACTATGGCTACACATATTTTAGTCGTCGATGACGAGACTGCGATCGCAGATCTGGTGGAGGTCTATCTGAAAAACGAAGGCTTCACCATCCACAAATTCTATAATGCCTCCGACGCCCTGGCTTGTGTGCGGACGACACGCTTGAATCTGGCGGTGCTGGATGTGATGCTGCCGGACATGGACGGCTTTACCCTCTGCCAGCGCATCCGGGAGGACCACCTGTTCCCCATCATCATGCTCACCGCAAAGGTGGAGGATATGGACAAGATCATGGGGCTGACCTTGGGAGCGGACGACTACATCACCAAGCCCTTCAATCCTCTGGAACTGGTGGCCCGGGTCAAGACTCAGCTGCGCCGCTACACCCGGTACAACCCCAGGGAGGGGACAGTCCAGGAGGTCACCGAATACGACTTTCGAGGCCTTCAGATCTCCAAGGCCACTCACAAGTGCGTCCTGTTCGGCGAGGAACTGGCCCTGACGCCCTTGGAATTCTCCATTCTCTGGTATCTATGTGAGCACCGGGGGAATGTGGTGTCCAGCGAGGAACTGTTTGAACATGTTTGGGGCGAGGCGTTTATGGACAGCAACAACACCGTCATGAGTCACATCGCCCGGCTACGGGAAAAGATGCACGAGCCCAGCCGAAAGCCCAAATTCATCAAGACCGTTTGGGGGGTGGGGTACACCATTGAGTAAGAAAGGAAATACCCGCAGCCGCCGGAGATCTTTGCGCATCTGGGGCGGCTACCTGCTGGTCCTCATGGCTTGGGTGGTCGCAGTGATGGCCTTGGCATTCCTGGGCTTCATCATCTGCGCCAGCATCACCTGGCAGCCCTCGCCGCTCTACGACTTCCTGAATTGGGTTCGAGACTACATCGTTCTGGTCTGCATCGTCACAGTGCTGGCGGGCTGGGTGGTCATCAGCTTCTATTTTATCTCCAAGCCCATCAAGCAGCTGGACGTGGTGGCCAATGCGGCAGAGCAATTATCCCGCCCCAGTGAGGAGCCCATCCAGCTGCCGGATTCCCTGGAGGACATCTCCATCCAGCTGAATCTGGCCCGGGAGCAGGCTCTCCGGGACGCCCGGGCAGCCCGGGAGGCAGAACAGCGGAAAAACGACCTAATCGTCTATCTGGCCCACGACCTGAAAACGCCCCTGACCAGCGTCATCGGCTACCTGACCCTCCTGCGGGATGAGCCTCAGATCTCCCCGGAGATCCGGGCCAGGTACACCGGCATCGCCCTGGAGAAGGCGGAGCGGCTGGAGGACCTCATCAACGAGTTCTTCGACATCACCCGCTTCAACCTCTCTCGCCTGGAGCTGGAGCGGCAGAGCGTGGACCTGACGCGGATGCTGGAGCAGGTCGCCAGCGAATTCCGCCCCATTTTCGCAGAATCGGGGCTGTCATGCAGCCTGGATCTGCCGCCCAAGCTGCACTATTCCTGTGACCCGGATAAGCTGGCAAGGGTCTTTGATAATCTCCTGCGCAACGCGTCTTATTATAGCCTGCCGGACAGCACGGTGGAAATTGCCGGACGGATAGAGGCCGGGAAAATCGTACTCACCTTCTCCAATGCGGGAAAGAACATCCCCCAGGAGAAATTGGACCGGATCTTTGAACAGTTCTTCCGTCTGGACAGCTCCCGCGCCACCCGGACAGGTGGTGCGGGCCTTGGCTTAGCCATCGCCAAGGAGATCGTGGAGCTCCACGGCGGGACCATTCGGGCGGACAGCACCGAGGATCGGATCACCTTCACCATCTGTCTTCCGTCAGACCATTCAGAAGCGCCGTAAGAAAATCACAAGAATTTCGCAGAAAACTTGCAAGGCATCCGTTGGTAGATAGACAAGTATGAAACGCCTGGTTCTGGTACCATTTCAGTATCAGAACCAGGCGCTTTATTTTGATTAGGAGGTCTTATCCCATGAAAACCATTCTCGTTCTCTTCGGCGGATGCTCCACGGAGTACGAAGTTTCTCTCCATTCCGCCTATGCGGTGCTGTCCCACATGGACCCCGCCCGCTATACTCCTTTGGCTGTGGGCATCACACGGGAGGGGCAGTGGCTCTGCTATACCGGCGACCTCTCCCGGCTGGAGGACGGTACTTGGCAGCAGGCGGCAGACTGTATCCCCTGCACCCCGCTGGTGGAACGGGAGGCCCACGCTTTACTACTGCTGGACGGCTCCGGCCGCCGTCTCCTCTTTGACGCGGTATTCCCAGTCCTCCACGGCAAGAACGGCGAGGACGGTACGGTACAGGGACTCTTTGAACTGGCCGGGGTCCCGGTCATCGGCTGCGGGACATTGTCCAGCGCCTTGTGCATGGACAAGGACCGGGCCCACCAGCTGGCGGCCCTGGCCGGCATCCGGGTCCCCCGGAGCCACGTCTTTCATTCCAGCGATGATTTCAGCCGGATCGCCCAGGCAGCGGAGGAACTGGGATACCCGGTGTTTGTCAAGCCGGTCCGGGCCGGTTCCTCCTTCGGTATCACCAAAGTCTCCGGGCCGGAAGAGCTGCCCGCCGCCATGGAGGAGGCATTCCGCCACGACAGCGCCGTGATCCTGGAGGAGACGATCCCCGGCTTTGAGGTGGGCTGCGCGGTCATGGGCAACGAGGAACTGACCGTGGGTCTGGTGGACGAGATTGCGCTGTCGGAGGGCTTTTTCAACTATGAGGAGAAGTACACCTTAAAGACCTCCGCCATCCACTGTCCCGCCCGCATCCCGCCGGAGAAGGCGGCAGAGATCCAGGCAGCGGCAAAAACCATTTACCGTGCCCTGGACTGCCGGGTATTCGCCCGGGTGGATCTGTTCCTCACCCCGGATGGGGAGATCGTCTTCAATGAGGTCAACACCATCCCCGGCTTCACCGCCCACAGCCGCTACCCCAGCATGATGCAGGGCATCGGCATTTCCTTTGGGGAGCTGGTGACCCGCCTGATCGAGTTGGGGGTGGCGGGATGAGAACCGTGTCGATTCCCCGGGAGCAGATTTTTCAGGGGCCGCTGGTCCTGGTCAACCGGGCGCATCCCCTGCATGAAAAAGAGCGATCTGCGCTGACCTCGGTGGACCCGCACCACCCCGACATTCTTCTTGAAAGCCGGGCACGGCAGCTACTGTCTGCCTGTATCCAAAAGGCGGGGGGACAGCGGGAGATCGTGCCGGTGTCCGGCTGGCGGAGCCAGCAGGAACAGCAGCGGATCTGGGACGACTCCATGGCGGAGCATGGGGAGACATTTACCCGCCAGTATGTGGCCCTTCCAGGATGCAGTGAGCATCAGACCGGCCTCGCCATCGACCTGGGAAAGGCTGCCGGATACATCGACTTCATCCGGCCTGCCTTTCCCTATGACGGCGTCTGCGGAAGATTTAGGCGTCTGGCGGCCCGGTACGGCTTTATCGAACGCTACCAGCGGGGCAAGGAGGAAGTCACCGGGATCTCGGCTGAGCCGTGGCACTTCCGCTATGTGGGGGCGCCCCACGCCCAGCTGATGGAAACCAACGGGCTGTGTCTGGAGGAGTACCGGGACTTTTTGCGGCAGGGTCCCCGGAGCGTCGCTCTGGAAAACGGCCGCATGGCCCAGGTGTTCTATGTGCCCGCCGCCGGAGCCGTCACAGAGGTGGAAGTGCCGGAGGGCTGCTGCCAGATATCCGGCGACAATGTGGAGGGATTTATCCTGACATGGTGGGGGGATACCCATGAGAACGGCTAAGAAAACCGTCCCGACTTTGGACCTCTTTCGTCTGGCGGCAGTCCTGCTGGTGGTGATGAACCACACCTCGCCCCTGGCGGATGTGTCTGCCATGGCTGATTTCTGGCTTACCCGGGTACTGGCCCGGGTGGCAGTCCCATTCTTTCTGATGACCACTGGGTACTTTCTGAGCCGGAATCACTGGGCTGGTGTGGGGCGGCAGCTGAAAAAGCTCTGCCTGCTCTACGGCGTCTGCATCCTTTTGTATCTGCCAGTGAATCTCTATGCCGGCAGCTTCACCGGTCCGGCGGATGTTTTGCGGAAACTGCTGGTGGACGGCACCTTCTACCACCTGTGGTATTTCCCGGCGACCATTCTGGGCATCGTCATCGCCCGGTGGCTCAGCCGGCTGGGCCTGCGGGTGGCTCTGCCTGTGGCGGCGCTACTCTATCTCATCGGTCTGGGCGGGGACAGTTACTATGGACTGGTTTCCCAGATCCCGCTGCTTCGGACCCTTTACGACGGCATTTTTACACTGTGCGGCTATACCCGCAATGGCCTGTTCTTCGCGCCACTGTTCCTTCTGCTTGGGGCCGCCGGAAGGCGGTGGAACCAAAAGCTGTCTCTGGCGGGCTTCTTCCTCTCTCTGGCAGCCATGAGCGCCGAGGGGCTGTGGCTCCATCGCATGGATGTCCAGCGCCACGACAGCATGTACCTCGCCCTCCCCCTGTGCATAGTATGCCTTTTTTCTCTGCTGCTGGGCGGAAACAAGGGCGAGTCCAGGAAAGTCCGGGAATTTTCCACAGCCATGTATGTGCTCCATCCCCTCTGCATCGTACTGGTCCGGGGAGCGGCAAAGCTACTGGGACTGGGAGAAATGCTCATTGAAAACAGTGTTCTCCATTTTATTGTGGTGCTGGCGCTCAGTGCGCTGCTCTCCGCCCCTTGCCTGCTGAGGCTTCAAAAGAAGCCCAGCCCCACCGCTCGGGCCTGGCGGGAGGTGGATCTGGCGGCCCTTGGGCACAACGCCCAGGTGCTGCGGAACACATTGGCCCCGGGGACAGAGCTGATGGCGGTGGTAAAGGCGGAGGCCTACGGTCACGGCGGGGCAGTGACCGCCCGCACCTTACAGCGAGCGGGCGTCCGGGCCTTTGCCGTGGCCTGCCTGGCCGAGGGGATTGCTCTGCGAAAGGCGGGCATCCGGGGGACGATCTTGATCTTAGGTTATACCTCCCCGGAGGAAGCTCCGCTCTTGACACGATGGCATCTGACCCAGACGGTGGCGGATATTGACCACGGGCGGGCCTTGGCAGCCAGAGGGCGGCGTGTCCATGTCCATCTGGCCCTGGACACGGGGATGCACCGGCTGGGCATCCTGGCGGAAAACCGGAAGGAGATCCTGGAGGCATTCCGGCTTCCAAACCTGGTAGTGGACGGTGTCTTTTCTCATCTATACGTCTCGGACAGCCTGGAAGCCGAAGATGTTGCCTACACCCAAGAGCAGCTGACCTTGTTCTATGATACGGTGGCCTGGCTCCGAACTGCCGGATATGATCCCGGCAAAGTTCATATCCAGTCCAGCTATGGACTTTGGAACCTCCCAGCTCAGCCCTGTGACTATGTCCGGGCTGGAATCGCACTCTATGGAGTTCGAAGCGATGATGCGCCTGTTCAGCGAAGCCTTGACCTGCGGCCGGTTCTGTCTCTCCGGGCCAGAGTGGCCAGTATCCGCACTGTGCAAGCCGGAGAGAGCGCCGGGTACGGGCGGGTCTTTCAGGCAGAGCAAGAAACCAAACTGGCGGTGGTCACCATCGGCTACGCGGACGGTCTGCCCCGGGATCTGCCTCAGCGGGGCGGCCAGGTGCTGATTCAGGGCCGGCGTTGTCCTATGGTGGGGTGGATGTGCATGGACCAGTTGCTGGTGGACGTCAGCGATCTTTCGGAGGTCGCTCCTGGCGATACAGTGACTATTATCGGCCGGGATGGCGGTCAGGTGATTCGGGCAGAGGAACTGGCTGCATGCTGTGGGACGATTACCAACGAACTGCTCTCCCGGTTAGGCATGCGGTTACCCATTGTTTCTGGTTAAAGAGCGGTAGGGAATTTTACAAAGATTCCGGTTCGGATTTCAACATGAATATACCTTTAAACAGGAATAGCCACCAACCACGATGAAATGGTTGATGGCTATTCCCGTTTGGTCGACACCAAGAGATTCTCTCAATCGGTTTAATCTGGTGTTTTCAAGATGTCCTTATGAGGAGTCGCCCTTGGTAGTCTCTTTTTTGGTAATGCGGGAAAAAACTTACTCCTGCGGCTCAGCGGGGGTCTCAGGCTCGGCAGCCTCAGCAGGCTCCTCGGCCTTGGGCTCCACCTCAGCGCCGCACTCGGGGCAGAACTTGGAGTTGGTGGCGGTGCCGCACACGGGGCAGGACTTCAGCTCGGGGGCGGCGTCGCTGTCCTTCTCAATGGTGATCTCGATCTCGGTGTGGGGCTTCTCGGCCAGGGCGGCCTCCATCTCCTCCACCTTGGCCTTGCTGGCCTCGATGGCGGCTTTGAGGTTCGCGGCGGACTTTTTCCCCTGCCCGGGGAGCTTTGCGAAGGCGGCATAGTCCAGCGCGTAGAGGTCCGCGGGGTTGGAGACCATCTTTTCCTCGATCAGCAGGTCGATGATCGCGCTGCCGAGGCCGTCGATGTTCATGGCCTCCCGCGAGACGAAGTGCGCCAGATTTCTGGACAGCTGTGCCGGGCACTCCGCGCCCGTGCAGCGCAGGGCAGCGCCGTCCTCATCGCGCACGACCGGCGCGCCGCAGGGCGGCGGCCTTCAAATACCCGC
>OQVL01001072.1_pt1 | contig 15862 bp, 9 predicted proteins | sample 1691501 | NCBI WGS metagenome assembly OQVL01 (sample SAMN03418253, study PRJEB22391) | human gut metagenome | biome: human-gut; feature: organic feature; material: feces | host: Homo sapiens | place: Tanzania | collected 2013-01 | reverse complement strand
AATATAATTTTTTATAGGTATATTTATATATCATTAATCGCCATGGGTAACTTTTTTGAAAATAATTTTTTTATAATGGTGGTTAATGAAACGAGAATAAAATGTTACTTTTATTTATAACGAGGTGACAATTTTAGTTGATTAAACCCTAGGAAAAACCATAGATAGATGAGGTCGTGGTTTTCCTACGATTTATTTTTTTAATATAAGATTAGTTAATTGCTCTCTACTAAGGAGCAGTATAAAATTGATATTTCCTATAAAATTATATATAGGAGGTATTCTTTGTGAAAAACACTTATGAACTATTTGCTTTAATTGGGCAAAATATGAAATCCATAAGAACAAATATTATTGGTAAATCTCAAGAAAAAATGGCAGAAGATACTGATATGAGTAGAAGTTTTATATCTCACATTGAAAGTCCTAATGTGGATACAGGAATTTCACTAGATACCCTATTCTTTTTAGCACAGAAATATAATTTTGATATTAGAAAATTTTTCGATGGTTACGAAAAACTTATGGATAAAGAAAATGAAGAAGATAGTGAATTAGATAATACATTAATATTATTTGATAATAAAGATATAAAAGAAGAAATCCAGGAAGAATTATCATTAAAGAAAGAAAAAGTAAAAAACCCCGTTACCGGAACGTTTCGTCTGGCAACGGGGCTTTTTCATATCTTACTTCTTATTCAAGTTACTTATTCTTCTCCGCCTTCATGATTACCTCGAAGTGGTTGCCGCTCTTCAGCACCACGTTCTTCAGGAAGTTGGAAATCTGCTGGGCATCCACTGCCTTCACCAGCTCGCGGTAGTTGCTGTGGGTATCCACCTTGTGCAAATCATACATGCTCAATACCTGCATCCAGTAGCTGTTGGTCTTCTCGTCAACACCAGCCTGCTTCAAAAGGATTTCCTTCACCTTCTGCAAGTCCTTGGCATCAGGAGCTGCCACCGTCTCGTCCAAGCCCTTGAAGAAGCAAGGAACGGCTACATCTACCTTATCTGGATTCAGCTGTGCCATGGCGTTGAGGGTGAGAGCCACCTTGCCGTCGTAGTCGAAGAACAAGCCGCAGGATGCACCTGTGCTGTAAGCCGCACTCAGCTCCTCGCGGATGCTGCGCAGATACTTCATCTCCAACAGGCGGGCAGCAACATCTGCCAATACTGCTGTCTTAGGATTATAAGATGGCAACTTCACGAACCACATCTCGCGTGCCTGGCTCTGAGGGTTCTCCATCGCCTTGGTAAAGATGTTCTTCACCTCGCCTTTAGCATATGGAATCTTCTGGTTCTTCAGCTTCATGCCCTTGTTTGGCAGGGAAGCGATATACTGCTCGATGAGCGGGAGGAGCACCTTCTCGTCGTAATTGCCCACAAAGTAGAAGGTAAAGTCCTTGGCGTTGCCATAGAGCTGCTTCTGCATGTCGAGCACACGGTCGTAGTTGATATTCTTGATATCCTCTGCTTCTGGGAGAAGCGCCAGCTTGTTGCCCATGTAGAGAGTGCTCTGGATGGAATCCTGATATACCATGTTAGGGTTGTTGCTCTTGTTGGAGAGCACGGTGGTATAAGTATTCTTCAGATTCTCGAAAGCCTTCTCATCCTTGGTAAGGTTAGTCATCGAGAGATAGAGCAGCTGCATCATCGTCTCCACATCCTTAGGAGTAGAAGTACCGGCGATGCCATGACGGAACGGACTCATGGTGAGACCTACACTCACCTGCTTGCCGGCAAGCATCTTCTGCAGGTCGTTGCCTGTGAAACCGGCCAATCCGCTTACTTCCCATACGGTAGAAGCATTGGCTGCGTTCACTGGGTCGTTCTGGAATGCAGAATAACCCACCTTGGCTGTTCCTGAGAATCGGATTTCATTATCCTTGAAGTCGGTCTTCTTCAATATCACCTTGGCTCCGTTAGAGAGGGTGAGCTTCTTGAAGCCGAGCACCTTGTTCTCCTCAATCTTCTTGATGCTTCCTGCCTGAGGCAGCGTTGCCATCAGTGGCTCCTGCTTCACGTTGTCTACATAAGCCTCCAGCTTCTCACCGCACACCTGCTTCACAATCTGGGCAAGCTGCTGCTCGGTAGGATAGCTCACGCCCTCAGCCTCCTTCATGAACACCATGCTCACAAAGTTGGTGTCGGTTTCTGCTATCACCTGCTTCATGGCACCGTTAATGGCCTCGAGAGGGATGTTAGGAACCATCATCTGATAAATCTTATATTCATCTTCCAACGATGGAATTGGCTCATTGTCTGTGAAATGGTCTACATACTGGGTAGTAAACTGCTCGTTCTTCATCTTGTTGCGGTTCTCATACATGGTCTCCATGCTGCTCATGAAGTTCTCCTTGGCACGGATATATTCCGTAGCTGTGAATCCGAAGTCGCGCACGCGCTTAGCCTCACGCAGCATGGCGGCATAAGCCTCCTTCACCATTCCAGGCTTAGCCACTCCCGAGATGGAGAAGGCATCCTTAGTGCTCGAAATGAGATAGCTTCCCATGCCGGCACTTGCCTGCAGGAACGGACAGTTCTCTTCTCGTGCCAGCTCTGACAGGCGGGCATCAAACATGCTGCTTACCACGCCGCGCACATAGCCTTCTACCAGATAGTTCATATCGCCTTTCAGCGAATCAGGATAGGCTTCGCTCTTCATCATGATGTTGATCATGTCGAACTTCTGCTCCTTGTTCTTGTCAATTACGTAGATGGCAGTATCGTTGTCGGCCACTGGCACTGGCACCACCTTGGCTGCATTCTTAGGCACCTTGATGCCTGAGAAGAGCTTCTTGATCTGTGCCTCAATGTGATCAACATCCACATCACCCACGATGATGATAGCCTGATTATCAGGACGATACCATTTACGATAGTAGGCACGCAAGGTTTCTGGCTTGCATCCGTCGATGACACTCATCAATCCGATAGGCATGCGATAGCCATACTTATCGCCCTGGTAAAGCTTAGGCAGATTGCGCTCCAGCATGAGCTGCTGACCCACCATGCGCATGCGATACTCGTTGTGTACCACGTCGCGCTCGTCGTTGATAGCCTCCTTGGTCAGCGAGATGCCGTTGCTCCAATCCTTGAGGATGAGCATGCAGGAATCCACTGCCGAGGTGCGGGTGGTAGGCACATCGGTGAAGTAATACACGGTCTTGTCGACGCTGGTATAGGCATTGAGGTTTCTGCCATACTCCACACCGATGCTCTGCAGGTAATCCTGCAGGGAATTTCCCTTGAAGTGGTCGGTGCCGTTGAAGGCGAGGTGCTCCAGGAGATGGGCCAAACCGCGCTGGTCATCATTCTCATTGATAGAACCCACTTTCTGGGCGATGTAGAAACTTGCCACATGCTCAGGGAAAGCATTATGACGAATGTAGTAGGTCAAGCCATTCTCAAGATGACCTATCTTCACATTCTTGTCCACTGGGATAGGAGGCATCTGCTGTGCCGTCGCATTTCCCACAGAGAGCAGCAGCAGCGCCGCCGCAAAAATCTTCTTTAATTTCATTATCTTCTCTGCTGAATATTAATAAATATGCATTATTAGTTATTTCGACTGCAAAATTACTCAAAATAAAAATGATTTGCAAGTATTTGGGAGATTATCTTTCCAAATACCTGCAAATCTTAACATAAAACTAACATTAAACCCTAAAGCTCTTCAGCCATGAACCTCTGAACAGGCGCACCAGGAAGAGGCATCCTCTCAGCGTAAGCTCCGTGGCCATGGCTATCCATACGCCCTCCAATCCGTAGCTCTTCGAAAGCCCGTAGGCAAGGGTGAGCCTCACCAGCCACATCGTTCCCAGATTGATGGCGGCAGGCTTCTTCGTATCGCCCGCTCCCACGCAGACACTATAGGTAACGATGCTCGCCGCAAAGAACGGTTCGGCGAATGCCTCGATGCGCAGGCAGATGGTGCCCAATTCGCGGATGCTCTCCACCGGCGAAAGCACGCCTATCATCTCGGGTGCAAAGGCGAACATCACCACGCCCATCAGTGCCATCACGCTCATGCCCAATCCCACGGTGAGATAGGCAAAGCTCTTGCAGAGGTCGATGCGCCCGGCTCCATGAGTCTGTCCCACCAGGGTGCTTGCCGCATCTCCGATGCCGTAACCCGGCATATAGCAGAGACTTTCGGCGGTGATGGCGAAGGAATGGGCTGCAATGGCGATATTGCCCAAAGGCGCCACAATCATGGTGCTCACAATCTGCGCTCCGCTCATCAGGATGTTCTGAATGGCCATCGGGATGCTTATCTGACAGGCATGATTCACGTAGCTCTTCACCCAGCGGAACGGCTCTTTATCCTGCCGCAGGTTCAGAATCTTGTTGCTGCATGCCGAAATCCAGAGATTGGGCAGCGAGATGCAGAAGTAGGCCATCGCCGTGCCGCATGCCGCTCCCACCACACCCATCTTCAGGATATAGATGAAGAGATAGTTGAAGACCACATCACTGATACATATCAACACCGCCATCACGCTGGGCGTATGCATGTTGCCTGCCGATTTGAGCATCATCTCGGAGATGTGATAAAGGAACACGAAGGGCAGCACGAGGCTATATATCAGGAAATACTTCGAGGAATAAGGAGCGATGTCGTCGCCGCCACCCAGCCAATAGGGTAGATAGCCATGGATGCCCACACCCACCAGGGTGAGCATCAGGCTGAACGCCAAACCGCATATCAGGGCATGGCGGAATACCTGGCGAGCCTTCACGAAATCGTTGGCTCCGATGAAATGAGCCACCTGCACCGAGAAACCGGTAGCTGCCGCACTGAGCAAACTACCAATAAGCCAGGTAGTTGACTCGATGAGTCCGATACTAGCCGAAGCCTCTGCACCCAGATGTCCCACCATGGATGCATCGATGAAGAACATCATCACGGTGGAAATCTGTGCCAGCATGGAGGGAATACTCAACCCCACGATGAGATTGAGTTTCTCGCTGCGAGTCATCGCCCTACCCTCGCGTATCGACTCCATCAGATAATCTGTCTTATTCTTGAATAACATATTTTTTCTCTTATTAATTGCGTTAACGAAAAAAATGGCGACTCCGAGAAGGAATCGCCACCTTTTATTTAATCTTATAAATTTCGTACCTTTGTTTTTCCCAAAACTTAACTTCCGCAGAGCGGAACAGTACTGTTTTTTGTCGTCACTGAATAAACAATCTTATTCTTACCTTAACTAACACCTGTCGTCCTTGAATAAACAATCTTTTCTAACTACCTTAACTAAAACCAATAAACCAATGAACAACAATCTTAACTTTACCTAACAACTAAACCTAATAAAATCTATTACCTAACTAAAAACCTAAAACTTATTTTTTCTGATGCAAAGGTACAACTATTTTCTGAAACTGCAATGATTTTCCCCGAAAAAATGCAGAAAACTAACATTTTTTTAATATAGATAGCGTTTTGTGTGCGAACACAAACACTTGTTAACACTACGAAAAGGTATGTTAACACAAAGCGTTCCTAAGAATGCCATCAGATGGCAATCCTAGGAACGCTCCTATTCTATCACCTATATATAATAAGGTATGAATCCTACCTGTAAAAGGAATGAATCTCCCTATATATAATAAGGTGTAAATCCAAAAAATCCTACTCTTTAATCCATTCTCTACTCAGTAATCCATTCTCCCTTGAGTGCCTGGGCAGCAGCTCTTGAACCCGGTATTACCTGACCCGGACGATAGTAGCTGTCGAGCACTATCTCGAAGCGAAGCATGGAATAGGCAGGGATTACGCTACTCGAACTCTGGGTAGAACCATAAGCCAGCTGATATGGGATATACACCAGCCAATGGTCGCCGATGTGCATATTGAGCACGGCGGTGGTAAAACCATCTATCCAGCCACTTGCCAAATTGGTAGTTACCTGAGCTGTGGCCTTGTCGTAGGTACCCTCGAAGGTCTTATCGAATACATAACCTGCAGGATAAGTATCAGTGCCCAGCAATCTGCCCAGATAGCTCACCTTCACAGAGTCGGTGTACATAGGGCATCCGCTGCCCTTGCCTTCCTTCAACACGCGAACCACGATGTGATCGGCCTTCTTATAGGAAAGCTGCACATCCATACCATTCTGATCCTTGTTAGATGTCTGGTTCTGGAGCGACCAGTTGCGAATCACCTTCCATTCGGTGCTGCCGGCAGCCATCTGCGCCTCGGCATACGCCAGCGTATCAGCAAAAGCCTGCTCGTTGCGTTGCTGCCAGTTGGCATACTCATCTACGGTGTTATCGTCCTCGCTGCATGATGACAGGGCGAACACTGCCATCACGAGCAAGAAGAGATATTTAGAAATTCTTAATTTCATTACCAAGTTTCTTTAATACACTGGTGATACTTACGCGATCCTCGATGATGCCACGAAGGTCAGAGATAGCTACGCGCTCCTGCTCCATGGTATCACGATAACGCAAAGTTACCTTGTGATCCTTAGGGGTCTCGTGGTCAACGGTGATACAGAATGGAGTACCTACGGCATCCTGACGGCGGTAACGCTTACCGATGGAATCCTTAGGGTCGCCATAGTGGGTATTGAAGTGGAACTTCAACTCATCCACAATCTCGTGAGCCAACTCTGGCAGGCCATCCTTCTTATCCAATGGGAACACGGCACACTTCACTGGTGCCAATGCCTCTGGCAAGCGCAATACAACACGTGTCTCACCATTCTCCAACTTCTCCTCGCAGTAAGAGTGGCACATTACGCTGAGGAACATACGGTCAACACCGATAGAAGTCTCTACATCGTAAGGCACATAGCTCTCGTTCTTTTCTGGATCGAAGTACTTGATAGAACGGCCGCTGAACTTCTCATGCTGAGAAAGGTCGAAATCGGTACGGCTATGAATACCCTCTACCTCCTTGAAGCCGAAAGGCATCTTAAACTCGATATCTGTAGCAGCGTTAGCATAGTGAGCCAACTTCTCGTGGTCGTGGTAGCGATAGTTCTCATTACCCATGCCGAGAGCCTCGTGCCATGCCAGACGAACCTTCTTCCAATACTCAAACCACTTCATCTCAGTACCAGGCTGGCAGAAGAACTGCATCTCCATCTGCTCGAACTCACGCATACGGAATACGAACTGACGGGCTACAACCTCGTTACGGAAAGCCTTACCAATCTGGCAGATACCGAATGGCAACTTCATACGGCCGGTCTTCTGAACGCTCAGATAATCTACAAAGATACCCTGAGCTGTCTCAGGACGGAGATATACCTTGCTTGTTGCATCGCTTGCCGCACCCATCTGGGTAGAGAACATCAGGTTGAACTGACGAACATCAGTCCAGTTCTTAGTACCGCTGATAGGGCAAACGATACCCTCATCCTCGATAATCTGCTTCAGCATCTCCAGGTTAGGACCCTGCATAGCCTCAGTATAGCGAGCATGAAGTTCATCATGCTTCTTCTGGTTTTCGAGAACACGAGGATTGGTAGCACGGAACTGAGCCTCATCAAAGCTATCGCCGAAACGCTTCTTTGCCTTAGCAATCTCCTTAGCAATCTTCTCTTCGTATTTAGCCATGTGATCCTCGATGAGCACATCAGCACGATAACGCTTCTTAGAGTCGCGGTTATCAATCAATGGGTCATTGAAAGCATCTACGTGACCGGAAGCCTTCCAAACAGTAGGGTGCATGAAGATAGAAGCATCAAGACCAACAATGTTCTCGTGCAGCAATACCATGCTCTGCCACCAATACTGCTTGATATTATTTTTCAGCTCAACACCATTCTGTCCATAATCATAAACAGCTGCCAAGCCATCATAAATTTCACTACTTGGGAATACAAAGCCATATTCTTTGCAATGGCTTACGATTTTCTTAAAAACATCTTCCTGTGCCATGATAAAAACTTATTTTTTTCAAATTTTCGGCAAAGATACGCTTTTTTCTCGAAATTTTGTTGTATTTTTGCCATAAATTATCAAAATAAGTATTAAAAGCTATCTATGAGCGACGAAATTAAAGATAAAGACGGAATAGAAGGTCAAAATCCTGACAACTTGCAAGATTCCTCAAATGACGACCTGCAGAACACCTCTAAAGACGATTTGGGGGATTCGCAAAAGGACGACTTAGAGGATTCTGCAAAGGATGATTTGAAAAATCAGACTGAACAGCATTCCGATTATAAGCCGGTGAACCGATTCGACGCATCCGCTGTACACCATCTCAGCGGTATGTACCAGAACTGGTTCCTCGACTATGCCTCGTACGTAATTCTGGAGCGTGCCGTGCCTCACATCGAGGACGGATTGAAGCCTGTGCAGCGACGCATTCTCCACTCCATGAAACGTATGGATGACGGCAGATACAACAAGGTGGCTAATATCGTGGGCCACACCATGCAGTTTCATCCTCACGGTGACGCCTCCATCGGTGATGCCCTGGTACAGATGGGACAGAAAGACCTGCTCATCGACACACAGGGTAACTGGGGAAACATTCTTACTGGCGACCGTGCGGCAGCTCCCCGCTATATTGAGGCACGACTTTCCAAGTTTGCACTCGACGTAGTATTCAACCCGAAGACTACCGACTGGCAGCTCTCATACGATGGCCGCAACAAAGAGCCTATCACCCTGCCTGCCAAATTTCCTCTGCTCCTTGCACAAGGTGCAGAAGGTATCGCCGTAGGCTTGAGCAGCAAGGTGCTGCCCCACAACTTCAATGATCTCTGCGATGCTGCCATTCACTATCTGAAGGGCGAACCATTCACGCTTTATCCTGATTTCCCTACAGGTGGTGCCATTGATGTAAGCAAATACAATGATGGCCAGCGGGGCGGTGTGCTGAAAGTTCGTGCCAAGATAGACAAGCTCGACAACAAGACTCTGATCATCAGCGAGATTCCATACAGTAAGACTACAGGAAGCCTCATCGAATCTATCACCAAGGCTGTAGAGAAAGGTAAAATCAAGGCCAGAAAGGTGGATGATGTGACTTCTGCCAACGTGGAGATTCTCGTCCATCTGGCTCCTGGCACTTCGTCAGACAAGACGATGGATGCCCTCTATGCCTTCAGCGACTGCGAAATCAATATTTCACCCAACTGCTGCGTCATCGAGGACAACAAGCCAAAGTTCCTCACCGTCAGCGATGTGCTCAAGCATAGCGTAGATTGCACGATGGGACTGCTCCGCAAGGAACTCATGATTCGCAAGGGCGAATTGGAAGAACAGCTCTTCTTCTCCTCTCTGGAGCGCATTTTCATCGAGGAGCGCATCTACAAGGAGCGCAAGTTTGAACAGAGTAAGAGCCAGGACGAGGTAGTGGCATTCATCGACTCAAAGTTGGAACCTTTCAAGGACAAGCTCTTTACTGCCGAGGTGGATGGCAAGGGAATGGTACAGTATGCTTTCCATCGCGAAATCACCCGGGAAGATATTCTCAAACTGCTCGAAATCAAGATGCAGCGTATTCTTAAATATAATAAGGATAAGGCGGATGATCTCCTGATGAAGATCAAGGCAGAACTGGCTGAGATTGAAAATGACCTTGCCCACATGACCGATGTGACCATCAACTGGTTTGAATACCTCAAAGGCAAATACGGCAAGTTCCATCCTCGCAAGACCGAGATACGCAACTTCGACACTATCGAGGTGACCAAGGTGGTAGAGGCTAACCAGAAACTCTACATCAACCGTCAGGAAGGATTCGTTGGTACAGGGTTGAAGAAGGATGAATTCGTATGCAACTGTTCCGACCTCGACGACATCATCGTCTTCTATAAAGACGGAAAATTCAAGGTCATGAAGGTGGCCGACAAGATATTCGTAGGAAAGAACATCCTCCACGTACAGGTATTCAAGAAAAACGACAAGCGCACCATCTATAACTGCGTTTATCGCGACGGAAAACAAGGTGATTATTTCATCAAGCGATTCAACGTGACGGCGATGACCCGCGACAAGTTGTACGACATCACCCAGGGTACTCCTGGCAGCCGCGTCATCTACTTCACCGCCAACCCTAATGGCGAAGCGGAAATCATCAAGGTAACTATGGAGCCAGACCTGTCGAAGAAACGACAGAGCATCTTCCTGGAGAAGGATTTCTCCGAAATACTCATCAAGGGACGTGCAGCCAAGGGAAATCTCCTGACCAAGCGTACCATCAAACGCATCGGACTGAAGAGTCACGGTCACAGCACCTTGGGAGGAAGAAAGGTTTGGTTTGACCCAGACGTAAACCGCATCAACTATGATGAGAACGGAAGATTCCTCGGTGAATTCAATGATGATGAAAGCATCCTGGTAGTACTTGACAATGGCGAATTCTACATCACCAACTTCGACCCGAACAACCATTACGAGGACAATATCCTCCGTCTGGAAAAATGGGACGAGCACAAGATCTGGACCGCCATTCTCTACGATGCCGACAATCAGGGCTATCCTTATATCAAGCGCTTCACGATGGATGCCATCAAGCGCCATCAGAACTTCATGGGTGAAAATCCTAACTGCAAGCTGATTCTGCTCACCGACACGGTTTATCCGAGAATCAAGGTTACCTATGGCGGCGTGGATGCGATCCGACCTGCCGAGGAAATCGATGCAGAACAGTTTATCGGACAGAAGAGTTTCAAGGCGAAAGGCAAGCGTCTCACTACCTGGAAGATAGAAAGCATCGAGGAATTGGAGCCAACGAGATTCCCTGAGCCAACTGGTGGGGAGGAAGAAGGTTCTGTAAATGATTCTTTTAAGGGTACTCAAAGTGGCGGGAACGATGACAATTCTTCAGGAAACACCACTATGGAACCACGTGAGAACCTTGATCCTGATGCAGGCAAGAGTGAACAGCAGGTTATCGACGAGTTGACGGGACAGACAAGCCTTTTCGATGACAAAAGATTCACAGAAGAGAATGAGAAAGATAAAGACTGGTTGAAAAAACAATAGAATGAATCGTTGAAGAACGAAGAAAAAAAGTAGTTGCGCTATCAAGGTGTTACTACTATGAAAAATAAGAAGCCGCCTCAAAGGAATTTAATTTTCCATTTGAGGCGGCTTATTCATATAAAAAATTTACATAACCTTGAGTTTCATGTTACTGAGAACTTTACTCTACAGTAATCTGAACTCTGCGACACTTTACGTCTGGGCAGCCATTGCTGTCTCCCACTGCTTTCTCCAACTTGATGGAGAAGTCCTCTATGCCTTTCTTCTTGAGATAATCTACGACATTGTTCAGACGCCCCTCACTGAGCTTGAAGTTCTTGGAAGAAGGGCCATCTGATGATGCTTCACCGATGATGGTCAACTTATAGTTCTTCTGCTCCTTCAGAGAAGCAATGAAATCATTTAGGCGAATGCGTTCCTGCTCGATAATTTTGGTCTTGTTGACTGGGAAATAGACATCATGACCATTTACCTTCGCATTAGCATTTTGGCAATCCTCCACCAATGCCTTCAAGTCGGCATTCTCCTGTTGGCTCTTGCGCAACTTGCTTTGCAAACCGTCATTCTCACGTTGCTTATCCTGCAGTTGTCGCTCGTAAGCGTCCTTCATCTCCTGCTGTTCAGCAAGCGTGTTGTAATAGAGTGCCTTGTTGGTTGGCATACGTTTGCCCACAAAGTTGTAGCGAAGAACCAGTCCACCACTGACTATGCCCTTAGGCGTGAGGTCGTTGTCGAGAGGTAAGTATTTGTACTGTCCTATCAAACCGATGGTCCAACGAGGCGTGATGTCGTACTCGAAGCTCAAAGAAACCGGGATGTACAAAGCATTCACCTGCTTTTTCTCCACATCAGACGTCAGGTAGTTGTGGCTATAGACATTATAATATCCCTCGCCCTTCGCTACTGCCAACTCCCTATAGGAAGTAGTGGCAGAGAATCGGCTCCAGCCATGTAGGTAACCCGCTCCCACTCCTAACCACAAGTTGAACTTCTGTGCCTTACGATTGTGCCAAAACTCCATGATATTGAAATCGAAGTTGAGGTCGGCCATCGCATAGTGCATATTGTAGCGGTTCTGTATGCGGTCAATCTTTGTCTCCAATGGCGCAGGGTAAGTTTTGCCTGTAGAAGGGTCTGTTATCACAAAGTCATTCTTTGTGACAGTAGAGGAAGCCACATGCTTGCCAGTAGCTTTTAGCATGGTGTATTCCAAGTTCAGGCCAATTCTCACCCATGGCTTGATGTTATACTTCAAGCCTACCGCTGCGTCGGGCGAAATAGGTCTTCTCGAATCCGAGACATCCGCTCCTCGCATACCATGATAGTAGCTTACACCACCCTGTCCGTAGATGGACCAGGTGTTGGTTCGCACCGTATCATTGTAAGTCTGGGCTTGAAGTGTGGTAGCCGTCGCTATGACGGCCGCCACTATAGTTAAACGTTTCATTTTCATAATCTCCAAGCTTTAAGTTTCTACTCCGGCCAAGTATATTCTGGTATGCTGGTTACAGTCGCATTTGGCTCAAGATAAATGTTGCACTTCACAACAGAGGTGATGATGCCATTAACGTATGTATAGAATGTTCTTATTACACCCATATTATTAGGAGTTATTGCTGATTTTCCTGCAGAATCAATGTAATTTATCCTCACGATCTTTTTGTCAGAAAGAGAAGCAATACGATATGTTATATTAGGAATAACCTTAGTCACTCGTATTACCTGCTTGCCATTGGCCAAATCCATTGGTTGGAGAGTTCCAGCAGCTAATGTAGCAAGGCCATTTCCTATTTTTTCTACCCAAACCTCGGTGGATACATTCTCCAATTCATTATCACGTGCAGCGTATTCGGCAGAATAGGTAAGAGATGGTTCTTCTGCTACAGTCAGCATTTTGGCAATGACTTCACGGAGATCACCATAATAGATTACATCCCACAAACGTGGATCTACATAGATGGAAGAGTTGTCGTCTGGATTCTTATAGATACCATTGTCAGCCAGCATCTTTTTCAAGAGTTCAATCTGCGTCTTGGCGTTTGCGTCCTGCTTACTCTCCAGTGACTTGATGGCTTTTTCGATAGCTGTCTTCAATTCACCATTGGAAGCAACCACGGAAGCTGTACCATCTGTTATAGCCTTGTTGAGGTCTGCGGTCTGCTTTGTGATAGCATCTACGACACCAACAATCTTCAGACCGATTTGTTCGGTGGCATCCTTGATAGCACCACCTTGGGTTGTAATGGCCGTGCTGATAACATTGCCGTTCTTGTCGATAGCAGTAGCTACTACTTCTCCGTTTTTGTTGATAGCGGTAACGATATCGCCTCCCTGCTTATCTACAGCGTCCTTCAGGCTCTTGAGATTATCCTTCATGCTGCCTTCCATATTGACGATAGCATTCGTGTTGTCGGCAAGTTTGACAGACAATTCACCAGACATCTTATTGATGCTGTTCCCCACCGTCTTGAAGCCAGATACTAAGTTCTTGTTGAGCTTCTTTAAGGTGGTGTTCAGTGTCTTCAACTGAGCGTTTGCGTTTTGCAACTCAGTGTTGGTACCTTGCAACTGGGTGTCGATGGCAGTTAAGCGCAAGTCGAGCGTCCTGTTGATCCTCCTTTCCTGTGCTGTCACCTTTGCCAAACCACTTGAGATGGCGGTGTTGATAGCATCCAACTTAGATTCCAACAAGGTATTCTGACTCTCAAGAGTTGCATTCAATGTATTGATGCTACCTACAATCTCTGCTGCTATCAGTTTACCAGACTTCGTGATAGTCATGCGCAGCAACTTACCTTGCTTCTTGATAGCTTCTGTTTGTGTACCGATGGCATCAGTTTGTGTACCGATGGCTGTGACAATCTTGTTGCCCTTGTCGTCCACGGTCTCGTTCAATTTGTTGAAGCCATTCAAAATAGTCGTATTGAGAGTACCCAAACTTGCTTGTGTATTTGTATCTAAGGTCTTGATGGCACCTGTGTTCTTGTTAATCTCCACAATGATACCTGCCAAACCTGTAGAAAGAGCAAAGGTGAGTGCTTTAAATCGGCTACTCAAAGATGCTGTCTGATCGTTGATAGCCTTGGCGAGCTTGTTAGTTTGAGTCACGATTGTTGCACTGAGAAGTTTCTGCTGCTTGTCAAGTTCCAGACGGAGCAAGTTGCCGTTCTTGTCCAATGCTGTGATGATATTACCACCTGTGGTAGAAATCTCTGTCTTGATAGCCTGGAATCCAGAAATCAAAGTTCCGTCAATCTTACCCAAGGACATGTTGATACCATTGAGGCTTACCTGTGTATTCTTGTCGAGCAACGTGATGGCACCTGTGTTCTTATCTACGCTGACCACTACATTCTTCAGACCAGTCTCCACTACGGTACTCAAGGCTTTAATGCGCTTGTCCAAAGTGCTGGTTTGGTCATTGATGGCAGCGATGAGCTTGGTTGTCTGACCTACGATGGTGGCACTGAGAGCCTCCTGCTGCTTGCCCAATTCAACACGGAGCAAGTTGCCGTTGTTGTCCAATGCGTAGATGACATCATTGCCTGTCGTAGAAATCTGCTCTTTGAGCAACTTAAAGCCATCTGTTAACGAACCGTTAATCTTTTCAAGGCTTGCGTTTGTATTCTTATCCAACAAGGTGATGGCGCCTGTATTCTTATCTACGCTGACCTTCACATCGGTAAAGCCAGCCTTCAAGGAAGCGTCCAAGATGGCGAAGCGCTCCTCCAACGACTTCGTCTGGTCGTTGATGGCCTTCACGATGGCATCCGTTGAGTTCAACAAAGAGGTAGAGAGCAACTTGCCTGTCTCGTCAATCTGGAGACGCAGCAACTCACCGTTGTTGTTCATGGCAACAACAATGCTCTTGCCCTGTTCGTCAATTTTGCCTGAAAGGGTGGTGAATCCATTGAATATGGAGGTGTTCACGTCCTTCAATCCTTGCTCTGTCTTCTCGCTGAGTACCTTGATGGCACCCGTGTTGGAGTCAATAGCAAGTTTGATATCTACCATATTGCCTTTCAGCAGCTGATTGAGGGCATCAAAACGCTCTTGTAAAGTTTTGTTTAGGTTGTTCACTGCATCGACCAACGCTGAATAGTCGTTGATGAATGTGTTTCCACCATAGTCCACATTAGGTTCTAAAACCTCCGTACATGCCGACAGACTCAAGGCTGCGACAAATAGCATTGGATAAATTTTCTTTTTCATACTTTTATAGGTTTAAAGCTTCTTCATTTACTTATACATTATTATAAACATAAATAACTAACAATTACATCCACTCAATATAAAGCAATCAGAAGCAAAGTTAATAATGGTACTTTTTTGTTTATGACCTTGTCGTGTTTATTGATGACCTTGTCGTATCATAGTCAACGATTGCAAATTTATGAAAATAATCTCAAAGTGCGGTGAACGTCAGATTTTTCTCGTGAATATCAGTTTTTCCACGTGAACGTGCGTAATATTATACATCTTTTAACTAAATCCACCTCACATTCACAGTCAAAGTTCATCGAAATATAGATATAGGTGGAATTTTTGGTGGCGAGAAGTGGCAAAACAAACACACAAAAAAGGTGCGGCAAACACCACACCTTTTATAAACAACATAGTTTGTCAAATATCTTTTAAGAAAAATATTCTTCTATCAAGCTATAGTCAAAACCTTCCAAACGCTTGCGAGCGTTAGAAAGTGCCCAACGGTTCTTGAATCCACACATCTCCGCAGCCATGTCCTGACTTAGGTTTGAGTTGGATGTCTCCATCAATCTCTCATAATGCCGAACACGAAAGGCATTTACCAACTTGTAAAAACCCACCTGGGTAATGAAAGTGCCTGCCAGAGTATGTTTCATCAAGGTGACATCGCGGATGACGTCCACTCGTTT
>OQVL01001069.1_pt1 | contig 15880 bp, 5 predicted proteins | sample 1691501 | NCBI WGS metagenome assembly OQVL01 (sample SAMN03418253, study PRJEB22391) | human gut metagenome | biome: human-gut; feature: organic feature; material: feces | host: Homo sapiens | place: Tanzania | collected 2013-01 | reverse complement strand
TTTAATACTGTGTTCAAAATAGGTCTTTGATCCTTTTTGTTCGGTCAACCGCGTGTAAACATTATCAACCGAGAAAATCCACCAACCAGAGCTCTCTGTCCACGAATCCAAGCCCACCTTTTCCCAATCGCTTAAATCAACGTTGGAAGAGCTGTAATCATAATAGCTGCCCGATAAGGATACTACGATTTTTTCACCTTCACGCAACGGAGTCGCGGTCTTTGTCCAAGTTGTCGGACCTTCATAAATCGTCGCGTCGTCTGGCGCAATCCAATCCATTCCCCAGAATGATTTTGAGTTATAGATTGTTTCCCGCTCTTCGACGTTTTCGATACCTTCCAACCAAACATAGCGTTGACCTTTTTTCACATCGTACTTGGTCGATGAAATACCGTTTGCATCAACGTTTGCCGTAATATTCGTTTTAACGCCGTTTTCGGTTTTCGTAATTGTGCCACCGTTACGCGTGAAAATCGTTGTCCGTCCCGAATCATTTGTGTCGGTAATTTTAATTTGACCCGCAATTTTGTCGCCGATATTAACGTCATTTAACAAAATGTCGTACTTGGAATTGTTTGTGACGTTCAAACGACCATAACCGTCAACAACTTTCAATTCGCCCGTAGAAGAAGACGTATTCATAATACGACCGTTCAATTCGATGTATCCGCCTTGAACACGCACGTCATCAATTTCGATTTGATTTGTTAATACGTTATAGTACGCTTTCACATTACCGTAATCCGAAGCCAATTCATACAAGCTTGATGCCGTCGGATCAGATTTTACTTTGGCTGTATAGTTCGCTTTGGCCGCAGCAATATCTTTTGTTGCGCCGCCGACTGAAAGCTTTAAGTTGTCATTATTAATGTTTAAGTTCCAATCTGATGTTCCGCTTTGGATTAAGCCGTTTAAGTCCAAATAACGACCACTAATGTAAATATTGTTCGAAGCGACCAAAGACGATCCGTAATTTCCACGATCTTCGTTGACCGATCCTGTTTCCGTACCGTCTCGATGATTTTTGGCCGTGTTATACCAAGATGAGGACGGTTCTCCGCCGACATGGTAAATAAAATCGCCGACGTTTTGAACAATGTCACCACCGGATTTTAACTGGATTTCCTTTCCGCGAACGGCGCCGCTGGAATAAATGCTGCCATACTTATTTTCAATAATAATATTGCCTGTATAGTTTTCAATATTGCCTTTGATATCAATTACCGGCCCTCTGCCGTTTTCGCCGTAAGTGGAAGAAACTTGAATCAAGTCGGACTTGATCGCGCCGGCGTTTAAGTCAAGATTGCCGCCAAAGCCCGTTAAATCCGATGCTCCCGATACCGTTTTATGGTTAAAGACGATTTGACTGTCTTGATTGTTTTTCAGCTTCAAGTCATTTAATTCCAAGAAATATTTGCTCTTGTTATCAATGGTGATTTGCGCACCGCCCGAAACCGCAATATTGCCAGATCCCGAGATTTTATCGGAAGTAAGCTCGATTTGTCCCGCCGATGCATTGATGTCGTCAAAAATAATGTAATCCGCCGCAACATCTTTACGCAACGTATTGCCTTCGCCGATGATACCCATCGACTTCATTTTGTTCGTCAAGGCAGAAATTTCCGCTTCGTAATACGCTTTGTTTTGGCTGTCGGAACCGTAATCGATTAACATTTGTTGCAAGTAAGCTAATTGATCGACCATTTCTTGATACAAATTGACCGTCTTTTTATAGTAAAAATCTTTGGCTTCTTCGGCCGATCCGTTAATCGTTACATTACCAGCTTTATCAATTGCAAAGTCTTTGCTGTTGCTGATACCCGCACGAACGGATCCGTCAATTTGAACGCTTGAATTATTGGTATTGACACGGTCATACTTGGAATTTTTCATTGACATTTTGATGTCGTCCGAATTACCTTGATTGTCGCCCGTGTAAATCGTGTTTGTAATCGCTTGACCGTTCAATTGAGCGTTATTTCTTTGCGATGTCAAGAAAATATCTGATTGGCTTTGAGCCGCCGATGCGCTGTCGATATTGATCAAGTTGTTTGTAATCAAGCCAGCCTTTGCATCATTATCCGTGATAGGAATCAAAGTCTTATTCCAAATCTGCGACAGCGCCGAAATATTAAACTTTTCTGATTTTTCACCACGCGCCTGTCCCGCATTAGCATATAAATTGCCAGTTGATAATACGCGCCCGCCGTTCAAAATCGATATTGTGTTGTTTTGCGTTGTACCAGCAAAAACATCAGATCCGATTGCTGATGCCGCGCCATACATACTGACAGCAACATCCGCCGACATATTTACATTGCCGTTCGCATTCAAAATCATATCGTTAACAGATGATAACTTCGCGTTATCCACTGTGATTTTTGCCGTGCTGTTGTCCGTAATATTGGATTTAACGCCAGAAACATTTACCGCTCCACCAGCATCGACTTTAATTTGATCGTGTGCGTCAACGGCGTTCAAAGCGTTGATTTTCATTTCATAGTTCGGCTTTGAAGCGACTTTTTGTTTTGCTTTATTGGCTTCAATCGAAGATCCGGATTTAAAATCAACCGTCGTTACGTTTGTTAGGTCGGTAGAGCTGTTCGGCGTCATTCCCGAAAGCAACAACCCACCGCCGGTGATTGTCAAATTATCTCCGCCATCAGCTTTTGTAAACTTGTTCAAAGCCGTCACATTAACGTCATTTACATACGCTTTTGCGTTTGTATCGAATTCAACCGCGACTTTGGAATTGCTGGTGTTGGACACGCCGTCACCGGTAAATCCGCCAGCCGATACAGAAACCGAGTCCGCAAAAGCGTTTTGATTTAAATCTTGTTCAGCCGCAACCTGTAAGCTGTCCGAATTTAATTGAGTGTTTTTACCGACTTTGACGATTACTTGCGAATCATTGCTTGTCGCCCCGTCGGATCCAGTCAAAGCAATAATTCCACCACTGCCAGCCACATTTTCGGCTTGAACTTTTGTATTGGCTTTGGCGGTCAAAGCAATATTGTCCGCATCGATATTTTGATCATCAACCAAAATCGTTTGCGTTTTCAAATTCGAATCAGCCAAAGAAATTGTAGCACCCATAGCCAATGCGCCAGCATTGATACCGGTATTGTCTGCAACAGAATTGCTGAAAGAATTGCTGCCGACTTTAACGGCGTTTTTGGCTTTTAATTTTGCGCCTTTGTTCAACGTTGTTGCCACTTGCCCTTTTACATCAGATGAAGCAACGCTGGCATTGACACCGATCAAAGCACCGGTACCAGCCACAGAGGACGCCAACGATTCAGCTTCTTGCTGATTAGAGGCAAGCTCTACATTGTTTGCGTTTACAATTACGCCCTCACCCAAATCGACCGTATTATCCAAAGACAAATACGATGTTGCCACCGAAGCACCGACTGCACCGGCGCCGACATTAAAGCCTTTTGAGTTAGCTTCAGCGTTTTGCAATCCGTTTGTCTTAACTGACAAGTTGTTGTTCAAATTAAGCTTGCTGTTTTTTCCAATTCCGGCTACAATTTTATCGCTGTTTTTCGCAACGCTGACAGCTCCTTGAGCAGACACGACACCACCGCTTAATCCGTAAGCGTCGGCACGATCGCTGGCGTTATTTTCGGCCAAAACCGTCACGTTATTCACGCTGTCGCCCGAAGATTGAGCAACTTCAACACCCTCACCCAAAAAGGCGCTTGTTGTACCTTCTTTGATCGTTGTCGAAACCGACGCACCCAAAGATCCCAAAGCACCGCTGATGCTGGCAACATAATTGGAAATGTCCGAAACAGCATTTGCTCTAACAAACACGTCTTTTGCTCGGTGAATTTTGACACCGCTGCCCAAACCTGCTTCCGTCACGTTGTTTGCCGTTACGGTTGAAACGCCACCTTGGATCGATACATAAGCGGCACCGCCGCCCACTGCTGCGATGTTTTCGACACCTTGATCTAATTCGGATTTGACGTTGACGTTTTTACCGACGTAAATTTGCGCATTTTTGATCGACGCAAAAGCGTTATTGTCAATATTAGCAACCGCCACCGAAGCACCCGCAGAAACAAAACCGGCGCCGTTGATACCACCAACGATTTGTTTATTTTCGATTGTCTCTTTTGCGCCGACATTAACAGAGCCGTTTTGCGCCGACAACCGATTGCCGCTTAAATCAATTTCCGCCAATGTGGATTTTGTTTCGGATTTTGTCCCGCTGTCCGGCGCTTTGACTTCGCCCATTTGGTTGTCGGTCGAATCTTTATCTGCGCCCATTCCCAAATCCGCAAAACCAACGGACCCGTCCGCTGTTTTTTCCGCCAACATCGAGTTGATACCCGTGTTTCCGTTTTCATCAGCTCTATTGCCTTCTGTGTATTCGGAAAAGTTATATTCGCCATGTCCGATGTTTGCAACGGATACCGTGCCCGAGAGCCCAACAGTACCAGCACCACCACCAGCGATAATAATGCCTTCATTCTTTTTGGTTGATGAGGCGTTGACATTCACGTCTTTTTGAGCCGACACCGGCATATTACCTTTGATATAGGCTTTTGACGTACCTTGCAAATTAGCAACGTCTATGGACGCGCCAAAACCAACCGTACCGGCCACGCCGAGCGTTGTCATTGATTCGAAAACTTCCGTCGTATTATCGGCCGACACATCAATATTGTTTGCCGAAACGGCGATATCAGAGCCTTGTGCGTTTTTGGTTTTATCGGATACGATTTTGGCTTCTACCGTGCTGTCAATAGAATTGACCCCGACGTTACCCGCAATGCCAGCTGTTCCCGCAAAACCGCCCGTTGCAACAACAGCACCGACTTGATCTTTGTTCGTCGCCTTGACGCCCAAGTTTCCACCGACTTTTAAAGCACCGTTTTCAACCGCTGCCGAAGTCGTGTTTTCAATCATATTCACCATTACGGAAGCGCCGATTGCTGCTGTTCCAGATCCAGCAACGCTGCCCACGATAACTGGATCAGATTTTTCGCCCAACGTTGTTGTTGAATCGGCTTGAACTGTTGCATCGGCTGTTGTTTGCAATGTCGAATCTTGAACAAAAGCCGATGTATTGCCGGATATTTCATTAACGCCGACAATGCCGTTTGACGCAAAGCCAGCCGTTCCTGAACCTGCTCCGTAGTAAAAGCTTAAATTATCATCAGACTTGGCGTTTGCAGCAAAAGCCTTTTTGCCCGTCAATTTGGTTTGTTTGATGCCGCTTAAAACGTTATTGGCTATTTTGTTATAGTTGACATTCACAACCGCAGCTGCGTTCGAAGCACCTGCTCCACCCACAGCAGCCGACAAAATATTCGCATCGCTTGTCCCTGATAAAGCCACATCGTCTTTGGCTTCAACAGTTGCATTTTCAATGGACGCATCAATTGTGTTTTCGATGATATTCGTTGCTGTCACACCACCCAAACCAACAGAACCGCCAGCACCGACCGCAACTGCAACCGTCAAAATATCCGACGCATCTTTTGCCGTCAAAGACAATTTATTTGCTGTCGTTGTACCGCCTGTAATTTTGGCTTTTGCCGTGTTGTGGACATCAGAGTAAACGCCCGACAAACCAGCCCCTAAACCAGATCCGCTGGCTGCAACACCCGCACCGACAACAATCGTTGTAATCGAACGCTTAGCGTCTGTCGTAATTTCTTTTACATCGTCCGGCAATTCGTCAGGTTCAGCGCTGGACGGTTGATTTAAAGCCGTCAAAGAAACATCGCCCGTCATTTGAATGTTTGAATTATTTATCAATGTGTTTGTTTGATTATTGATACGGTTGACGCCGACTGCTAATCCCAAGCCGGCAGATTTTGCCACGCCGACTCCCGCTGTTTCAGCCAAAATATAAGATGTATCCACCGCATCAGCCTTTAAGTTTTGTCCGCTCAAATTCGATTGATCAATCACGTTTTGCGTCATATTGCGCGTATCATTATACGTTCCGACCGAACCGATACCGGCGCTTTGTCCAGCGCCAACGCTGTTTGCAAAAGATTTTATCTTGCCTTGCGACGCTGCCAAAGCTGATAAAGAACCTTTTACAGTTGCTTGATTTATTTCGTTTTCAGTTGTGTTTTTAACACGGTTGACACCCACGACAACGCTTGCACCCAACTTTTTGCCAACGCCTGCACCTGTTGCCACCAACAAAATCGACGATTCGTTTGCGGCCGTCATATTCACATTTGCATTCACCGTCGATTTGTCAATCTTGTTGCCGGTCTTATGCTTAATGTCATTATATGCGCCCGTCAAAGCCACTTGCGCTTTTTTCGAAGCGCCGCCACCGGTAACAACCGAATTGATGTCCATTTCGTTTTTGGCCGTCATCGAAACGGATCCCGAAGAAGTAACAGCGCTGTTATCCGTTATTTCGGTTGTTGTTTCATTGTCCGCCGTGTTCCAACCGACAACGCCGCCGGCCCCCGTATTTTGAGAAATCGAAACACCCGTTCCGATTTGCCATAACCAAGAGTTATCCAACGCCGTCAGATCAACCAAAGAGGAAGACAAAATCGTCGTCCCGTTCAAATAAGATTTTGTTGCATTTTGAATTTCGTTGACGTTTACGGCGCCGTTCAAAGTCGCACCGCCTTGCGCGCCAGTTGCTAATGCAGCACCGATTGAAACAGCCAAGTATTTGCTGTCATTTTTGGCCAATAAATTTAAGGCATTCAATCTGTCGATTTGGACATTGTTCATAAAGGCCAATGTCGCATTATTCACGCTGTTATAGCTGGCAGATGCTCCGGCGACTACGCTGCTGTCGGCTTTTTTCGTGCTGGCAGATACGCCTCCCGTCACAGCATAGTTACCAATATTGTTAAATGCATCCAACTTTAAGTCTTTCATCCCAGACGAACGCGCGTTGTTGACATAAGCCGCTGTTTTATTAGTAAAGTCGTTATGCGCATAAGACGCCGCAACACCCACAGCAAAGCTGCTTTTATCTGATTTTGCATCGGATTTAAAGACATTTTTTCCATCGCCTGTATTGACATTAACGTCTTTTTCATCGGCTTCACCCGCCGGTTCAGGCGCTTTGTTTGTTTGAACGCCGACCGAAACCGCAACCGATACATTAACACCACGCGCGTCGGCTGTAATATCCATATCTTTTGCTGTATTCAAAAAGCCCAATGCATTACCCGAGGCCGTTAAACCCATTAACTTTTTACCGTCGTAAGTCAGCATTGTATCCAAATGCCCCAATGCCGTCGACGACAATAAATCTTGATTTAAATCACCCCACAAAGCTTGTGTTGCACGGTCTGCCAAAGTAATCACGGAAGACGCCGCAATATCTGCACCGCCAGAACTTTTCGACGCGTCCACGGCCGAATTAACAAAAATCGACATATCTTTCGCCGACAAGCTGAGTTTGCTGTAATCAATATCTTTGCCGTCATAGTCTTTGTACGTTCCTAAATTATTGGCTTTGTCGGTTACATTCACTTGCGCACCGCCCGAAATTTGCGACACGGTTGTATTGTCAATATCCAAATATCCGACCATAGCCGAAGCACTTCCACCTCCGGTAGAACCTAAACCGCCCGTCACTTCGATATTCGTCACATCATTTAAAGCCGATACACGCAAAGCTTCCGTATCCATAACGACGCCATTGCCGATAAATGCGCCCGTTGTATTGCTGTAATCCGTAATTTGAACCGTCGCGCCGATACCGATCCCCTCTGTTTCAGAGCCCAAAACAAACGGCAAATCAAAAATACCCGCCATATTCACATTGATCGAATCGGTTAGCGCATTCACGTCAATGATACGTCCGCCGGCTTTTGCCGTATTGTTTTGATTGATCTTTGCGCCGTCAGCAATAAACGCCGTTGTGCTGTTTTTATATTCTTGCAAAGCCACAGACGCGCTGCCCGCAAAGCGTTGATTTTGGTTTGAGTCATCTTTAATTGTAACCGCGCTGCGCGTTAAAGAGTTGGCCAAGTTTTTGTAAATAGCTGTCAACGGATTACCCTGCATCAAAACGGTCAAGTCGATGTTCAGCCCCGTCATAAAAGCTTCCCAGAAACTGTCTTTTGCACCAGTCTCATAGGCTTCTTTTACTTCACCGAAATAAGAGCCTTCCGACACAATGCGAACAGGACGTTTAAAAGTCGATAAAATGTTTAACCGGTGATCCACATCAACCGTGGCATTTTTGCCGATGAAAGCCTGAGTCAAATTGTTGTAATCTGCAATATTCAAAGCCCCTGCGACTCCGTTCGAAGCTTTATCTTTTGTCCCTCCAGCAATTGTTGCTGCTGCACCGTTGAATTGGTTGTGGTAAATATTGGCTTTAATGTCTAAATCGCCTGTTGCAGCCGCTTTGCTGTTATCTTTTAAATAAGCTTGCGATGTGTTGGAGCTTTCAACATAAGTAACCGCACCGGCGATTTTCAATGTTGCCGGAGAAGAAACTTCCTTTTTACCCGATTGAATACTTTCGCCTTTGTGCAAAATCTTTCCCGCAACAGAGGAAACAATATTGCCCACAGGAGCTGCAACACCGTTAACAATCGTTGCCGTAAAGTCACCCATACCGGAAGAAGCGGATGCATTGGTTACTTCCACTGCATGAATATCTGAATTTAATACAATATTTTTTGCCGATACGTCTCCGCCGACCGAAACGATATTTTTAACGTCAGACAAAGCAATTGCTATATCGGCAGCACTGCGGGATTCCGGCAGACCAAAAGTCATTGTGGATACGGACATATCTTTATTTGTCAACGCTTCAATGTTCATATTGTTGCCGGCTTTCAAAGTCGCATTGCCGACATCAATTTTATTGACCGAATCCAAATTACCGATTGCCAAAGCAAAACCATCATCGGGGAAAAATTCGCCTGTAATCGTTGCTGCCATTAACGACATAACATTGTTGGACAACGATTTTAATTCCAAATCTTTACCCGCGGTTAAAGAAGCGCCATCGGCGACCGTAATTAAGGAAGTGTTATCAATCGCGCCAATAACCGATGAAAAATAAAGCGGAGAACCGACATAGGAAGTCGCATTTACATTTGAAAAAACATTTAATTTCAAGTCTTCGGCTGCGTCCAATTTTGCGCCTTTTGCAACATCAATAAAGGTTTTGGCTTTCAAAGACGCAACACCGACAAACGGAGACACTTGCATTTCACCCAAGTGCGTTCCGATGATGATCGACTTGTCCGCATCAACAGACGCAACACTGTCAACACCAATATTACTGGTGGCCTCCAAGGTAATATTCTTACCCGAAATAGAAGCATTTTCACCAACACTGATTCCAGTTTCCACATAATCCGTCGAAGTATTTTTGGCACGAATAACCACATCTTTTGTTTTATTAGCCGCAGTGATAATCGCGTTATTCTCAACCGTAATCGAGCGCCCTTCAATATCAATATTGCCGGTATTAACCAAATCGGAAATCTGCACCTTTGCGGATTTAATATAAACACCATCTTTGGCGTTAATGTTTTTCGTTTTAACCGTGATCAAACCGTTTTTATCCAATGAAATCGCTGAAGCCCCTTCTTTTCCCAAAACAGATTTAATCGCATCTTCTTTTTTCTTTAAAACATCGTCCATAAAATCTTGGGTCGGCGCGCTTAAAGCCAACGATCCGACATTGATTGTGCTGTTTTCACCAATCAAAAAGCCGTTCGGGTTTAACATAAAAATGTTACCACCACCGACCGTGCCGTCTTTAATCGAATTCAATGTCCCGTCGATGTTTGTCTTTTGTCCATAAATTAAGTTAATTAAATTTTCGGTGCCGCTAGGCAAATGCATATTCACCGTTGTGCCAGAGTTGACATCAAACTTATTAAAAGCATTAAAAGCGTTCAATCCGGAAGTTGTTGTTGTCTGCACATCGAAAACGTTACCAGTTTGCGTCACTTTTGTGTTTGTCGTGTTTTCACGCACAACAATCATACTGTCCGCACCCGCCGTTGTTGTGGAAACACAGAATAATAACGCATTTAAACCGATTAAGCACTTGTTTAATTTTGTTTTTTGCATTTTCTACCTACCTTAACTTTTAATACAACTTCATTTGGACATTAAATAAAATCTTGACTTTGTTTTGGCGTTCGTCTCCGACTTGACGACGTATCGGAAATCCCGCCGTTAAAGACGCATTAAAGCGTTCAAAAATACTCGTACGAACACCCAATCCCGTCGACGATAAAAACGTTTCATTGCGTTTTTTGACACTGCCGACTTCATTGCTCCACAATCTACCGCAATCATAGAAAACAAACGTTTCAGCGCGGTTGATCCATTTTTGCGATGGGATCTGTATTTCCTTTTTAATTTCGCTCATCACAGAAAAACCTTTGTCCCCGACAAGCAAACCTTCCGCATAGCCGCGAACAGACCAGAAACCGCCTAATTGGATTTGATCCGATGAGGGTAAAAATTCATCGTTTGTATATTGTGCATTGGTTTTGACATTCACAGCCCAAGTATTTAAAAAGCCAACCTGCCCTTCGGCTAAATAATTATAATGCCAAAAATGGCCTTGGCCTTGGTTGATATGCACAGCGTGCGTTGCTTCGAACATATTATAAAAGTAACCGCGATCGAATAAATAAAGCCAATCCACAAACCCCGAAACAGTATCCGTTTTTATGTCATGAACTTTCAGCTCTGCAAGATGGTTCTTGCTGTGTTTAATATCCGAACGCAATCCGCCCGTTACAACAGAGTTTTCCGTTACGAAGACGGGACGTTTAACACCTAAATGCCAATCATAAAAGTCGCCTTTGACTTCCAAACTTTCCATAGGTCCGGAAACAATTTCCGTATCCGACCAATCAACGCCCAAACTCCATGTTGTATTTAAATACGGCTCTGTAATATCATAGGACGCGAAAAAAGAAGAAGACCCTTCGGATTTTAGACCACCCAACGTTACTTTGTCTTGGATCATATCAAAAGGCAATAATTTGCGTGCCACACCAACAACACCGCCTCTGTAATATCCGTTTTCTTTGGTTCCGGCATTATCCGCAAAAACGCTGGCTTCAAAGCGCTGCGGTTCGTGGACTGCAACGTCAATATCCGTAAAGCCGACCTTTTTGGATGGACGCAAAGAAACGCGCACTTTAGATTCGTTGGCGGCATTATACATTAAAATGCTGTTTTCGACATTCTTTAAATTTAAAACTTGCCGTGCGGGAATATCTAATGATTTTTTTACATAATCTTCGGCAACATAACCATTGTTGACAACATTAATTTTGCCAGTTTTGCCTTCAAACAAACTGACCGTTATCGTTTTGTTTTTGATTTGTTGAGGCGCCAAATAAGCGCGCGAAGTTAAAAAGCCTTGTTTTTCATACTCGGCGTTGATTTGGGCAACCAATTCTTTGACAGCAGCCAACGTATAATCTTTTTTGGGATAATTCAATTTTAAACGATCCCAAAAATCCTTTGTTAAAACTTTTGAATATTTGACCCGTATGCGATTGACCAAGATTTTTAAATCGGATTTATCGGCAGGTTTTGCCTGTTCTTTTGTGCTTTTGGGCGAAGAGGCCTTATTTTCATCATATTCGCGGCGCAAGCTTTCGATTTTGCGTTCGCGTTGTTGTCCAGATACAGCCTCTTGCAAACGAACGGTAGAAGAAGCTGCACCGGTCGCTTCCGCTAATGCTCCGGCAGGCAGGCAAATAGCAACGAACAAAACAGCTGTAAAGTATTTAAGTTTTGTCATTAAAATAATCCTTAAGTTAAAAAAAGTTAGTTTTATGTAGTTTAGCATATTTTTATAATTTTTCAAGTTGTTTTTTTTAATTTTGTATGTTATAAAGCACGTTGATGATTTAAATTAAATGAAAGGAACTTAAATGCCAAAACAACAAACAAATATAAAGGCCGCAATCGTTGATATTCCATGGATTTTGAAACAATTGCCGTCTTTTGTGTCGGCGCAAGCGGAACAACAAAAAAATGTAATGGCTTTGCAAGAATGGGTTAATTCAGCAAACGCCGAAATCAACGCGCAAAAAGATGCTGCAAAACAACAAGCTTTGTCCGCACAATTTCAACAAGAACTAGCCAAACGTCAGCAAATTGCTCAACAAGCGTATGCACAAAAGTTGCAACAAATTGATGCCGAAGTCAGCAAAATGATTGCCGATACAGCGTCGGAGCAAGGCTTTGATTTTGTTTTTGCCAAAACAACATTGGTTTTTGGTGGAACGGATATCAGCGATAAAGTCGCGCAAAAAATCACTCCAAGCCAAAAAGCTTAAAGCAAAAAAATTTTGAGATAAAAAAGGGCGTCAGTTGAGGCGTCCCTTTTTTATTGATAGTGTACGGCTTTGATGCATTGTGTGATTCATTATTTTTAGCAAAGGTATTGACTATGGATTTAGAATATAGTACAACAAGCACAGATAAAGAGAAACGGGCAATGTGGAGCAGACCCCTTCGCTCGCTCCAAAATGAAAAGGTCACGTTCCCGTAGCCTTTATTTTTTAATTGTTATTTTTTCGATTTTCAATTCCATCAAAAATCACTTGAACAAAAAAATTTTTATGATATTCTAAAAATAATGTATACTTTTATTGACTTATTCGCAGGAATTGGAGGATTTCACATTGCATTTCACAATGTCGGTTGTGAATGTGTATTTGCAAGTGAAATAGATGACAATGCGCGAAAAAAATATGGTTTTTTGCATTGGAGCGGCTGGTTCGGGAAAAACGTTTCTTGCCGTGGCGGAAGCGCTTCGTCTTCTTCTTACGCATAAAGTTTCCCGGATTGTTATAACGCGTCCTGTTGTTGAGGCAGGTGAAAGCCTTGGTTTTCTTCCCGGCGACCTTAAAGACAAAATTACTCCGTATTTAAGGCCTTTGTACGATTCAATGGAACTGATTCTTCCTAAGGAAACTATGAAGCGTCTTTTGGAGTCTGAGCTTATTGAAATTGCGCCGCTTGCGTATATGCGCGGAAGAACTTTGAACAACAGCGTGGTTATTTTGGACGAGGCTCAAAATACAACAAGGGAACAGATGAAAATGTTCCTTACAAGGATGGGAGAGAATTCAAAAGTATTTGTAACTGGGGATGAAACTCAAATCGATTTGCCGAAGAAAGTTCCTTCCGGCTTAAAGCACGCAGTTTCCCTGCTGGAAGGAATTGAAGAAATCGGGATAAATCGCCTTGCCGCTGAAGATGTTGTAAGGAATCCCCTGGTACAGAAAATTGTGAAGGCATACGAAAATGAACAAAACGAAGACTAATTCTTTTGCAGAATCAATAAAAAATGTTTTTCTGCAGTTAAACGATTACGTAAAACATCACTGGCAGGTTCTTATTCTTATACTTGTCGGATTTTGCGCTGTTTCCGTTGAAAATTTCTTTAAGGTCGCAATGTCGCAGACGGTTTTTTCCTATTCAATGGATGATTTTGAGGTCGGTCAGATTGCGGACAGGACAATCTATGCGCCGAACTCAATTCCTGCCGATGAGATGAATCCTGTTTTTGTTGAGGAAGGCGAAAAAATCATCAGAAAGGGATTCCCGATTACGGACGAGGCTTACTCCAAGCTTCAGAAAATGTCCGAGTCTCCGCATTACGTTGATTTCCGGGCATTCGCTGATTCGGAGCTTTTTCTTGCGCTGCTTGCCGCGATGTGGTTTCTTCTGTTTACATTTGCTCCTTTCGGGCGGGAAATCCAGTTGCGGGAAATTGTTTTTCAGTTGATTTGTTTTCTTCTGGTCTATGCGGCGGTTGCGTTCTGCTCAAAAATATCTTTTTTCGCCTCGCCGTTCGACATCACCACGATTATACCGGCTTCTCTTTTTATACTGATTGTCGCGGTTCTTTACGGTCAGCTCAGCGCGATTTTCTGTTCATTTATTTTTGCGTTTGCGGTTTTTGACGCGAGCTCGTACCAGATTGTTCCTTTTCTTTTTACTCTGGCATCCTGCCTTGCAAGCGCGACAATTGTGCGCAAAATTGAGCGTCGTATTGATATGATGTTTGTCTCGCTAATGCTGGGACTTATAAATGCGGTTATGATTATCCTCTTTGCGGTTATTTTTAACTTCAGCATAAGGGAGCTTGCGGTTGTAATCGGACTTGTAGCCCTGAACGGATTCCTTTCGGGAGTCCTTTCGCTTGGTCTTATAACGCCGATAGAGCTTCTTCTGAACACTGCGTCTGTATTCAGGCTGATGGATTTGAGCGATTCAAACAATACTTTGATGAGGAAACTTTTCCTGACTGCTTCCGGAACTTATCAGCATTCTCAGATGGTCGCGCAGCTTTCTGAAAGCGCCTGCCGTGCAATCGGAGCAAATTCCCTTCTTGCGCGCGTCGCGGCATATTATCATGACATTGGAAAAATGGACCAGAGCGAATATTTTACGGAAAATGACATGGACGGCCAGCATAAGCTTAACGAGATGAAACCGAACCTTGCGGCGATTCTTGTCCGAAGCCACGTCCGCAAAGGAATTGAAAAAGCACGGCAGCTTCATTTTCCGCAGCAGGTTATCGATATTATTGAGCAGCACCACGGAAACAGCGTGATTTCCTATTTTTATGAAAAAGCAAAGGCCTTGGATCCCAATGCCAATGTAGATGACTTTATGTATCTTGGAAATCCTCCTGTTTCAAAGGAATCCGGAGTCGTAATGCTTGCCGACACGGTTGAAGCCGCCTGTAAAAGTCTGGATAACCCGACAGAAGCCCGCCTTGAAAAATTTGTAGACATGTTGATTACTTCTAAAATGGAGCACGGACAGCTTGATTACTGCTCGCTTACATTTGGCGACTTGAAAAAGATAAAGTCAGTCTTTGTAAAAATTCTTGCGGCTTATTATCACGGACGCATAAAATATCCGAACCAGAAAGATCCTGACGGACAGGAAAAAAATGAGCCGGTTCCTGAAAAAACAGAAAAAGAAATAAAACCAGAAAAGACTGCGGCAAAAAAAACGGATGCAACTAATGGAGAAGAAAAAATAAATGGCTAACAGAATATTTGTTTCAGTTGAAGAAGGGCTTTCCGAGCCGGAGTGGCTTGAAAAAATCGAGCCGTTTATGCAGAAAATTATGGAAAAGACCGGATATGACCAGGAAGAAATTTCGGTCATGTTCTGCACAGACGGATTTATTCAGGAATTAAACAGGAACTACCGCAAAATCGATGCGCCTACGGATGTTCTTTCTTTTGAAAACGGAGAGGAATACAGTGATGAAGAAGGCGAGTGGTTTTCTGCCGGTGATATTGTAATCAGCCTTGATACACTCCCTGAAAATGCGGAATATTTTGAAGTTGATAAAAACGCGGAGCTGAAGCGCCTTTTGGTTCACGGGCTGCTTCATCTGAACGGAATGGATCACGGCGAGGAGCATATTGAAAAAGGTGTTGCTCCGTCATGCGAAATGCTTGTTCTGCAGGAAAAAGTTCTTTCTGAGCTTGCAGACGAAATTCTTGTGAAATAAAGAGAGTAAAGATATGAATTTTCAGTTGTTCAAGAAAAAAGAGACAAAGACCTTTTCCCAAGGCGACGAGCTTTCTGCCGAGGAGCAGGAAGTTATAAACGAAGAAAAGCAGGACATGATTCAGGGAATTGAAGACCTGAGCGAAACGACCGTAAAGGAAGTAATGGTTCCGCGGATTGACGTTGATTTTATTTCTGTTGACACGCCTGCGGACGAGCTTATTGAAAAAATCGTTGAAAGCGGACATTCAAGATTTCCTGTTTACAGCGAGTCTATTGACAATGTCGTGGGCGTTCTTTACGTAAAGGACTTGATTTATTGTTACGGCAGGAAAACTCCGCTTGAGCTTCAGAACATTATCCGCAAGGCGTTCTTTGTGCCGGA
>OQVL01001068.1_pt1 | contig 15910 bp, 13 predicted proteins | sample 1691501 | NCBI WGS metagenome assembly OQVL01 (sample SAMN03418253, study PRJEB22391) | human gut metagenome | biome: human-gut; feature: organic feature; material: feces | host: Homo sapiens | place: Tanzania | collected 2013-01 | reverse complement strand
AAAGACAACAAGACAACTAAGGTTCATATAGGAGTTCACGAGCGGTGGGATGTTGAATCCGAGCGCGCGTATGCCGCCGTTGAGTATGCGGTAGTCCTCCTTGAAGTCGCGTCCGCAGAAGACCTGAGCCAGTTCTTCCTCCGGAGTGTCGAGTTTGAGGGGCTTTACAGGCGTGATGAGTCCCTCTTTGTCGTCGAAGTATTTCTTGAGGAAATAGAGGATCATGTCGCGTCCGGAGCGGATGTAGCTTGGGTACATCGTCATCTTTCCGAAGTAATAGCGCATCTTGGGATTGATGACCATGAGCGCGCCGAGACCGTCCCATAGGTTGTCGAGTGCGAAAAGGCTCTTTGCGCCCATCTTACTGCTCTGGTATTCCACGGTAACCCATGAGCGTCCGAGTTCGATGGTCTGCGGTGCATACTCCTTGATGAACTTGTCGGAGAAGTGGAACATGTGGCTTGTGGCGAGGATAGGCTGTCCGTTGGAATCGTATTCCCATTCGTCGCCCATGAGGTATCTGTATCCTCCGATGATTTCCTTCTCTTCAGGATTCCACACGATGAGCTGCTTGTAGCAGTTTTCGCAAGTGTCAAACTCGTCGATGTCGGCGCATTTTCCGGTGCCGCCGCCCGCTGTGCGGAAAGCAATTTCGCGCAGACGTCCGATTTCCTGCATCACGTTAGGAGAGTCATGAGCGGTAACGATATAGATTTCGTTGTTGCTCTTGTTTGTCATTCTGAGTTGCTTGTCATGGGTGAGTTCGCTCATGAGCACCTCTTTAGGAATCGGTTGGATGATTTCTTCTTCGTTCATCTTTATTTGGTTGTTGTGATTTCTATGCTGAATTGGAGTGTGAAACTACAGTTCGTAAACTTTCTGCCTTACCCATGCCGCCCATTCCTTTGGCTTCCTTGACTTGTCGAAAGTCTCGTAAGGAATCGGTTTGCCTATCTTTATGATGAAAGCCTTGTGGCTGTTCTTTACCATCTCGTCCACGAGATAGAGCATTGCGATGTTGACTTTGAGATGCAGTAATTTGCAGATGTTTGCGATGCGGTAGAACTTCTCGGAGTTGCGTCCGCTGAAGAATATCGGCACCACGTCGCGGTGTGTCTCCACGCTCTTGCTGATGAAAGTCTTTTTCCACTCCAGATCCTGGATTTTTCCGTCTATCTTGCGCGAGCAAAGTCCGGCAGGGAAGAGCAGCAGATGGTGTTTGCTTGCGAATCCAGCCTCGATGACGGCGGGGAAAGAGCGTTCTTTCTTGGTCGTGGTGTTGACCGGAATGCAGAGAGGTGCGAGCCCTGGCAGAGCCATCAGGATGTCGTTGACGATGTATCTGAAGTTATTGTTGAAATGCCTGCCTATCACTGCGCCTATCGCCACGCCGTCGGGCCCGCCGAGAGGGTGGTTGCTGACGAAGGTATATCGCTTCGGGTCGTCGGGTGCGGGTAGGTTTTCGATGCCTTGCACCTCCACTTTTATGTCAAGGTGCTTGAGTCCAGCCTCCAGCCATTCGTAGCCTTCGAGCCCTTTGTTGTCCCACAGAATCTTGTTGACAAGGTCCTCATGTGCAATTCTCTTGAGCCAGTTAACCGCAAATTTCGGCACATACTTCATTTTCTCGCCCAGTTTGGAGGCGAGGATTTTCTCTATGTCTATCGTATGTCTGGTGATTTCTATCATATAGGTACGTGCGCAAAAAACTTTGCAAAGGTAACTATTTTTTTCAAAACCACCAAGAAATGTTGTGACAAATGCGTTACAATGCCGTGTGAAAACTGTGAAATGTGAGAAAGGAAGGATGTAGTGCGGATGGAGAAAAGATGAAAATGTCCTGTTTTTCCAGAACGTAAAGTTACAAAAGCCGCAGTGGCTTTTCGGTAAAATCATAGGAAAAATGTCGCAGCGGTTTACATATTTTAAAGAAAATCGGACTGAAAAGGGGGTGAAAGGGATGATTCTGACAGATAGAAGCTCAGATATCGGGATGCAAAAGCTATGCTATTGGAAGGTAAAAGCATAGATATTACAGTGTAAAAGCTATGTTATCAGGGTGCAAAAGCATAGATATTGTCCTATGAGAGCATGGTTCAGGTGCGCTGAGAGTCGTAAAACGAGCATTGGAAAAATGCGCTATTGCGTAATCGCTTGGCATTCAGTAATATATAAAAACATGAAAAATCCATGCCGTATTTCCGTTCGTTTGCCAGTTGGATGGAAATATTCGAATGTCAAGGCATTTCGTGAAAGTATAAAAGCCAAATTGTCCTATTTTTCCACATAAGATAAAATGAAATGATAAAATGCGTCGGGAGAAGTGGAATTTACCCTTTCTGTTGGGTAAAAGGTAAAGATTACATTATGTTAACAAAACTTAAATTAAAAAATATCATTAAAAAAGTGGGGGAAAGTGGTGGAAAGTGGGGAAAAAATTGTACCTTTGCCAAATGTAACCCCGTTATATAAGAACGTGCGTGTTATATAATACGTGCAACGTATTGAGAATAAAGCAATAACAACAGCCGAAAAGGCGGTTTCCCGTGCCGCCGCTTCAGCATAAAAGGAAAAACTTGAAATAAACGGTAGATGAGGTTTCTTGGAAACATAGAAGCGAAGGTTGATGCGAAAGGCCGTGTCTTTCTGCCAGCCGCTTTCCGCAAGGTGATGCAGTCATCTGGCGAAGAGCAGGTGGTGGTGAGGAAGGACGTGTTCCAGGATTGCCTCGTCATCTATCCCGAGAGCGTCTGGAACAATCAGGTCGATGCTCTCCGCTCGCGCCTGAATCGCTGGAACAAGCAACACCAGCAGATCTACCGTCAGTTTGTCTCCGATGTGGAAGTGGTGACGCTCGATGCCAGTGGCAGAATGCTCCTCTCGCGCCGTTCGCTGGAGAAGGTCGGCATCCAGTCTCAGGTATGCTTCCTCGGAGTGGGCGACACCATCGAGATATGGCCGTCAGACGGAGTCTCCGCGCCTTATATGGAAGATCAGGAGTTTGGCAAAGCCCTCGAAGAACTGATGGGAGACCCGTTTGCCGACACGACGCTGCCGGTGTGACGGACGATATCAGACTGTCGCCTCTGCGGATGGCTAAAGGCGTGATAGCCAATACATCCGACTATACAACAAGACAACAAAACAACAAGACAACTAAATAACAGAACAACTATGTACCATATTCCAGTGCTTTTGAACGAGAGTATAGACGGTCTCGATATCCGCCCGGGAGGCATCTACGTGGATGTCACTTTCGGTGGCGGCGGTCATAGCCGTGAGATATTGCGTCGCCTTGACGGTACAGGAAGGTTGTTCAGTTTCGACCAGGACCCGGATGCCGAGCAGAACATCGGCGATGCACCGGATAATTTCACGTTCGTGAGGAGCAATTTCCGCTATCTCGACAACTGGATGCGCTACTATGGCATAGACCATATCGACGGACTCCTTGCCGACCTGGGAGTCAGTTCACACCATTTCGACGACGAGACGCGAGGGTTCTCCTTCCGCTTTGACTCACCGCTCGACATGAGGATGAACAAACGCGCCGGAGTGACAGCGGCCGACGTGGTCAATACATACGAAGAAAGCCGCCTGGCAGACATATTCTATCTCTACGGAGAGCTGAAGGCGTCGCGCCGGATCGCTTCGGCGATAGTGAAACAGCGACAGGCGGGACTGATAAAGACGACGAGCGATTTCCTCAAGGTGGTGGAGCCGTTCTTCAAGCGCGAGCGCGAGAAGAAGGACATGGCAAAGCTCTTCCAGGCACTCCGCATCGAGGTAAACCACGAGATGGACGCTCTGAGGGAGATGCTTCTCTCGGCTACTGAGTGGCTTGGCGAGGGCGGAAGGCTCTCGGTCATCACGTATCACTCGCTCGAAGACAGGATAGTAAAGAACATCATCAAGACAGGCAATCCCGAAGGCCATCGCAACGAGGACTTCTACGGCAGGGTTTCCACCCCTTACAAGGCAGTGAACAATAAGGTCATCATCCCTTGTGAGGAAGAGCTTGCCGGCAACCCGAGGTCAAGAAGTGCCAAACTCAGAATAGCAGAAAAGCAATGAAACAAGAGGAAAAAGACGTTGATCTGATCATCAATCCTGCACAGACGGACGAAGCGGCTGTGGAGGAGACTCCTGCTCCAGCACTTCAGCAGGACGATGAGCCTGTGGCAGAGCAGGAGGATGACGACTCCCAGGAGCCGGAACAGCCGCAGCCTACCATAGAGGACATCATCCGCAAGGAGGTGCATGAGGGTGAAACCGGGTCGCCGAAGAACTTCTCGCTCAGCAAGGTGCTCGGTGGCACGCTCATTGCCACGGCGTTCCAGCGTCAGGTGAAACTGGTGCTTCTCATCGCGGTTTTCCTCATTATATATATAACGTGCCGCTATCAGTGCCAGAAGCGGATGGTGGAAATCGACCAACTCGAAAAGGCGCTCGTGTCAGTGCGCTACAAGGCGACCGTCTATACCAGCATATTGACGGAGAAAAGCCGTGAGAGCAACATCCTGGAGATGCTCACTCAGAGAGGAGACAGCACGCTCCTCATCCCTACCGAGCCTCCATACAAGATAAACATACCGGAACAATGAAGCAGGAATTCGATAATAGGAACTCGATGCGCCGTTACCGCGTGGTAGCGGCAATCATGACGTTTCTTGCAATTATGGTGGTAGCGCGTGCCGGTTACATCATGACGGTGCAGAAATCCTACTGGCAGGCAGTGGCAGACAGGGTGAGACTGGACAGCGTGATCGTGGATCCGCTGCGCGGAAACATACTCGCGGCAGGCAGCCAGCGCCTCGCCTGCAACCTTCCGGAGTACAGGGTGTTTATGGATTTCCAGGCCATCCGCGACTCAAAGTGCGACACGCTCTGGCATGATTCGTTAGGTCGCCCCACGAAAGACCTGCTCGCACTGTGCGAAGGACTCCACCGCGTGTTCCCGTCACGGTCAGCCAAGGCGTTCCTCGACTCGCTTGAGGCGGCTTATGCCTACATCGACTCGAAGGGAAGGCGCAGGCGCAACTATCCCATCTGGAGGCGACGCGTCGATTACATGACCTACAAGCAACTGAAGGAACTGCCAATTTTCCGCCTCGGACCTTACCGCAGCGGATTCAGCGCCAAGGAGCTGATGGTCAGAAACCGCCCTTACGGCAGCCTTGCTTCATCCATAGTGGGAGCCGCCTACAAGGAGAGCGGAAAGGCATATTCCGGACTTGAACTCGCCTACGACTCCATCCTTGCCGGCACACCGGGTATAAAGCACAGACGAAAGGTGCTCAACAGATTCATCAACATCAGCGACACGGCAGCCGTGGATGGCGCAGACCTCGTTTCCACCATAGATGTCTTCGTGCAGGACCTTGCGGAACGCTCGCTCAAGAAGGAACTTATCAAGGACAATGCCTACACGGGAGTGGCAATAGTGATGGAGGTGGAGACCGGAGACATAAAGGCAATGGTCAATCTCGACAGGGATTCGCTCGGCAGATATTACGAAGGACGTAACCACGCCATCGCCGACCTGCTCGAACCGGGCTCAGTGTTCAAGACGGCAAGTATCCTCACCGCCATCGACGACGGGTACATCAGGGACACTGCCAACTGCATAGTCCACACCGGATGCGGCATCATGGAGATGCACGGAGCGAAGATGCGAGACCATAACTGGCACCGTGGAGGCTACGGAGACATCAATGTCTCACGCGTACTTCAGGTCAGTTCGAATATCGGAGTCAGTTGGCTGATAGACAAATTCTACGGCAGTGACCCCGGAAAATTCGTGGACGGAATCCATCGCCTCGGACTTGCCACCGACCTCAAACTGCCGTTCCCCGAGTATGAAGCGCCGCGCATCCGCCACCCGAGAAAGGACAAGACGGGCAAGCATTGGGCAAACTGGAGCAAGACGGCACTGCCGTGGATGAGCATCGGCTATGAGACACAGGTGCCGCCGATATCCACTCTCACCTTCTATAATGCCATAGCCAACGGCGGAAAGATGGTGCGCCCGCGCTTTGTAAGCAGGGTGGAGAAGGATGGAGAGGTGATAAAGGAATTTCCTGTCGAAGTCATCAAGAACCAGATATGCAAGCATGAAAGCTCCATCGGAGTCATACAGGACATATTATATAAGGTGGTGCACGTGGGACTGGGCAAGACGGCAGGCTCGAAGTCATTCCATGTGTCGGGCAAGACCGGAACGGCGCAGAAGGCGCATAACGGCAGTTATAAGTCAGGCACGGTCGATTACCTCCTCAGTTTCTGCGGATATTTCCCTTCAGGCAAGGATGATGACGGCAATCCCGTCAAGCCGAAGTACAGTTGCATCGTCTGCATCCAGAAGTCAGGACTCCCTGCTTCCGGCGGATTGATGAGCGGACAGGTATTCCATGACATAGCCGAGGGCATAATGGCACGCAATGTGCGCTATGACGTATCTTCCTCACGCGACTCGCTCTCCTGCTTTATCCCCGAGGTGAAGAGTGGAAATATCCTGGCGGCAGACTATGTGCTGTCGCATCTCGGACTCAAGACCACGACCGAATGGAGCGGCAGCTACGCCTACGGAAACCCTATCTGGGGCACAGCCGAGAAGGAGACCAAGAAGGTGGTGCTCACCAAGACCGCCACGACACCGGAGGGCATAATGCCGGATGTCACGGGAATGGGAGCGCGCGATGCCGTCTATCTCCTTGAGTCCAGAGGACTGAAAGTCAGAATAAAGGGAAGAGGAAAGGTGCAGCGCCAGAGCATCGACTACGGCAAACCGTACCGCAAGGGTGCCAGGGTGACTCTGGAAATGGGATAATCCCATAGCTTCCGGTGCTCCGTTCCGCTTTCATTACAGAGAACATAACAAGAAAACAGAATATAAATATGAAACTAAATGACCTTCTGAAGAATATCACCCCAATCAGCATCCAAGGCAATGCTGACTGCGAGATAAAGGGCATCAACATCGATTCCCGCCGTATCGGAGAGGGACACCTCTTCATCGCGATGCGCGGAACTCAGGTGGATGGACATAAATTCATACCGAAAGCAATAGAGCAGGGCGCTGTCGCTGTGCTCTGCGAGACACTGCCCGGGCAGTTCGCTGAGGGAGTCACCTATGTAAAGGTGGCTGACTGCGAGGATGTAGTAGGACAAGTGGCTACTGATTTCAATGGTGACCCTACCAGTAAACTCAAACTCGTGGGAGTGACAGGAACGAATGGAAAGACCACTATCGCCACCTTATTATATAATATGTTCCGCAAGATGGGACATAAATGCGGACTCCTTTCCACTGTCTGCAACTATGTCGATGGCGAACCGCACCATACCGACCACACCACTCCAGACCCTATCGAGCTCAATGCCTTGCTCGCGGAGATGGTGGAGGCAGGATGCGAATACGCATTCATGGAGTGCTCCAGCCACGCCATCGCCCAGAAGCGCATCGGAGGACTGACATTCGCCGGAGGAATATTCACCAATCTCACGCGCGACCACCTCGATTATCACAAGACATTCGAGAACTATCGCAATGCGAAGAAGAAGTTCTTTGACGACCTTCCGAAGGGTGCCTTCGCCATAACCAATGCCGATGACAAGAACGGAATGGTGATGACGCAGAACACCAAGGCGACGGTCAAGACATATTCTGTCCGCACCCTCGCTGATTTCCATGCCAAGATCATCGAGTGCCACTTTGAGGGAATGTATCTCGAAGTCAATGGCAAGGAGGTAGGAGTGCAGTTTATAGGCAAGTTCAATGTAAGTAATCTCCTCGCAGTATATGGAGCCGCAGTCATGCTCGGTAAGGATCCAGAGGAAATACTCGTGGTGCTCAGCACGCTGAAGAGCGTGGCAGGTCGCCTAGAACCTATCCGTTCTGCCAACGGAGTGACCGCTCTCGTGGATTATGCCCACACGCCTGACGCCCTGGAGAATGTGCTCAATGCCATCCATGAGGTGATGGAAGGAAAGTCAGGAAAGATAATCACAGTCTGCGGAGCAGGTGGCAACCGTGACAAAGGCAAGCGTCCGCTTATGGCTCAGGAGGCTGTCAAGCAGAGCGACCGCGTTATTATCACCAGTGACAACCCACGCTTTGAAGAGCCGCAGGACATCATCAACGATATGCTCGCAGGTCTCGACAAGCAGCAGATGAAGAAAGTCATCAGCATCACAGACCGCCATGAAGCCATCCGCACTGCCGTAATGATGGCGGAAAAGGGCGATGTAATCCTCATCGCAGGCAAGGGTCACGAGGATTATCAGGAAGTAAAGGGAGTCAAGCATCATTTCGACGACCGTGAAGAGGTTCGCAATGCCTTCGCAGAGTAACCTCCAAGGGAGATAATAACAATCCCCAAGTGTCGTCAGACAGCCCCTGTGTCGGGCGATGAGCAATAGCCCAATGTCGTCAGACAGCCCCTGTGTCGGGCGCGTTACCGCCCGATTCCCATCAATCAACAAAAGAAACCCCAAACCAAAAGAAGAAAAAAGAAAATGCTGTATTACTTCTTCAGATTCTTAGAGCAGTGGGACATCCCCGGTTCAGGTATGTGGAGTTACATCTCCTTCCGCTCGCTCCTCGCGCTGATACTCTCGCTCGTCATCTCAGTATGGTTCGGCGAGTACTTCATCAAATGGATGAAGCGAAACAATGTCACTGAGACACAGCGCGATGAATCCATAGATCCGTATAATGTAGGAAAGAAAGGTGTCCCTACAATTGGAGGCATCATCATCCTCGTAGCCACCATCGTGCCATGCCTTCTTTTCGGAAGACTGCGCAATATCTACATGATTCTCATGCTCGTCACCACCGTCTGGCTCGGAGCAATAGGCTTTGCCGACGACTACATCAAGATGAAGGTGACGAAAGACGGACTCCGACCTATCTACAAGCTGATAGGTCAGGCTGCCCTCGGACTCATAGTAGGACTCACCCTCTGGGCAAGTCCGGATGCAGTGATGCGTGAGAACGTCTCCTACACTAAGCATGGAACAGAGATAGTGGTGCACAAGAGCGAACCGGTAAAGGCTACCGCCACCACCATACCGTTCGTAAAGCACAATAATCTCGACTATTCATCCATGTTCACATGGCTCGGACAGTACAAGAGTGCAGCCGCCTGGATCTTCTTTGTCCTTCTTACCACCTTCGTGGTGATGGCAGTAAGCAATGGCAGTAACCTCAATGACGGCATGGATGGCATGTGTGCGGGCAACTCGGCAATCATCTGTGTCGCCCTCGGAATACTCGCCTACGTGTCCAGTCACATAGGATATGCGGCATATTTCGACATCATGTATATACCGGAATCGCAGGAACTGGTGATATTCCTCTGTGCTTTCGTGGGTGCGCTCATAGGTTTCCTCTGGTACAATGCTTATCCGGCACAGGTCTTCATGGGAGACACCGGATCCCTCGCCATCGGCGGAATCATAGCCGTGACAGCGATAATCATCCATAAGGAACTGCTTATCCCGATACTGTGCTTCATCTTCTTCGTCGAGAGCATCAGCGTAATGCTGCAGGTGCAGACGGCGAAATTCGGCAACAAGCGTGGAAAGAAGATACGCTTCTTCAAGCGTGCACCAATCCATGACACGTTCAGAGTAAAGCCCGAACAGCTCATCCCGGATGCGAAATACATCCTCAAGTGGCCTAAAGGCTGCTGGCTCGAATCCAAGATTACCACAAGATTCTGGATTATCACGGTCCTACTTGCCGCTTTGGCCATCATTACCCTGAAGGTAAGATAAAGAGCGGAATACAGGAAACCGCACACTAAAATGTAAAAATACAAAGCAGAACAGATATGAAATTAGCAGTTTTAGGAGCCGGAGAAAGCGGCGTGGGAACGGCAATCCTCGCTCAGAAGCAGGGATATGATGTCTTCGTGTCAGATATGGGCACTATCAAGGACAACTACAAGCAGAAACTCAACGACCATAACATCCGTTGGGAAGAAGGCCATCACACGGAGGAAGAGATCCTCTCTGCCAACGAAGTGGTGAAGAGTCCGGGCATTCCTGACACTGCTCCGCTCGTCAAGAAGCTCATTTCAGTGCACATTCCAATCCTCAGCGAACTGGAATTTGCCAAGCGTTACAGCCGTGGCAAGTGCATCTGCATCACTGGCAGCAACGGAAAGACCACTACAACATCGCTCATCTACTATATCATGCAGAAGGCAGGACGCGATGTAGGCCTTGCCGGAAACATCGGAAGAAGTTTCGCTCTGCAGGTGGCAGAAGGCGACCATGACTGGTATGTGCTCGAAATAAGTTCGTTCCAGCTCGACAATATGTTTGATTTCCGCGCTGATGTCAGCGTGCTGATGAACATAACGCCCGACCATCTCGACCGCTACGGGCTGTCAGAGCTCGGAGAGGAGGGCGCGATGCAGAACTATACCGACTCCAAGATGCGCATCATCCAGAACCAGACACCCGACGAGACCTTCGTCTATTGGGCACAGGATGACCACATCATCGAGGAACTCTCAAAGCGCCAGCAGGGCTATGCCCCACAGCCTACACCGTCATCACGCCCTGTTCATCCAGGTCATCCATCGCTGATGGGATTTGAAGACAGCGACTTCGAACGCTATGGGCTTACCTTCTCACAGATGGGACAGCACAACAAGCGCAATGCTCTCGCTGCTTACCTTGCCACGATGCAGGTAGGCGTGGACGAGAAAATCATCCGACAGTGTCTCGAAACATTCCCTGGCGTGGAGCATAGACTGGAGCGTGTCAGCGAGAAAGAAGGCATACTATATATCAATGACTCCAAGGCCACGAACGTGGATGCCTGCAAGGTGGCGCTCGAAGCAATGGAACGTCCTACCATCCTCATCGTGGGAGGCAAGGACAAGGGCAATGATTACTCCACCATCCATCCGCTCGTGGCAAGGAAATGCGTCGGAATAGTCTATCTCGGAGCCGACAACAGCAAGCTCCATACTGCATTCGACGACCTCGATATGCCGAAAGCCGACACACATTCCATGAAGGATTGCGTGGAAGCATGCCACGGAATGGCAAAGAAAGGTGACGCTGTACTGCTCAGTCCATGCTGCGCCAGTTTCGACCTCTTCAAGAATATGGAGGACAGAGGCGAGCAGTTCCGCGAGAATGTCAAAGGTCTATAAGTGGCATACATCCGTCAAATCTCTCCCGGACGGCGGATGCAGTTGGCTGGACCATGTGGCTCGAAGGTATTTCAGCGCATGTATTGAAACGCTTTAATCGTAACAATGTAACAACAATAACAAAGAAAGGTACTCCAATTGGCATCATTTGAGAAACTGAACAAACTGTTCAAAGGCGACAAAGTGATATGGATTGTCTTCCTGCTGCTGTGCGTCATCAGCATAGTGGAGGTGTATTCTGCATCCTCAAGTCTCGGCTACAGGTCGGGAAACTATTGGAGTGCAGCGGTCGCTCATGCCTTTCGCCTTGGTATCGGAGTCTTTGTGATGATTACATTGGTCAATGTCAAGTGTCGTTATTTCAAGCTTGCTACGCCAGTTCTCTCGATAGTTGCCGTCCCGATGCTTATCTTCGTCCTCTTCTTCGGTGTGTCGGAGAATGATGCTTCACGATGGATTCCGCTCGGTCCGGTCAATATCCAGCCGTCAGAAATAGGCAAGGCAGCGATGATTTTCGTCACTGCACAGATACTGAGCGCGATGCAGACCAAGGACGGAGCGGCGCCGCAGACGATGAAATACATTCTCATAGCAGGCGTATTCCTTATACTTCCCATCGTCCCAGAGAACCTTTCCACGGCTGCTATGCTGGCTTTCGTCGTGTTCCTGATGATGCTTATAGGGCGGGTTCCGCTGAGACAGTTGGGCTATCTCGCTTCAGTCGTCCTTCTGCTGGTGGCATTGGCAATGGCATTTGTACTGGTTGTGGGACACACACCGTCTGCAGACCGGATGAAAGACAAGGACGAAATGCACCTTACAGACATTTCATCCGTACCGCAACTGCAAGGCGTTGACATCTCTTCCATTCCGGAAGCGCATCGCAAGAAGTACGAGAAAAAGGAGAAACCTTCAGCTTGGGAGAAGTTTACCCACCGTTCCGACACATGGAAAGGGCGTATCCTGGGATTCTTTGACACAAGGGAAATAGAGCCTGAAGATTATGACCTCGACAAAAACGGACAGGTGGGATATGCCAGAATAGCTATCGTATCGTCAAATATCGTGGGTAAAGGACCGGGAAACTCGGTTCAGCGCGACTTCCTGCCGCAGGCTTATTCCGACTTCATCTATGCCATCATCGTGGAAGAGTTTGGAATACTCGGCGCAGTAATCGTCGCTTTCCTCTACATAATATTGCTCTATCGCACCAATACCATAGCCAAGAACTGCAAAAATCCATTCCCCGCTTACCTTGCCATGGGACTTGCGCTGCTGATAGTCACTCAGGCACTGTTTAATATGTGTGTCGCAGTGGGAATTGTGCCCGTCACCGGACAGCCTCTTCCACTCATCAGCCGAGGCGGTACATCGTCCATCATCAACTGTGCATACCTCGGTGTAATCCTCAGCATCAGCAGAACGGCAGCCAAAAGGGATGCGCAGCCAAAGGAAAAGCCAGTAGAGCAGGAGGCGCCAGTCGCTTTGGCATAGGCTTGAAGCTAAGGTTTCAGCGTATGTCTGCAAGATAGGATGAAATGAATATCCCCCTTGTAAGGGTCCAAAACGTATAATATAATAAGGTGAAGGATTTATTCCCGAACAAAGAAATAAAGAAAACAACTCCTTAACTTCTATAAGATATGGACAAGGAACTTAGAATTATCGTCAGCGGAGGTGGCACTGGTGGCCATATATTCCCTGCTGTTTCCATAGCAAATGCTATCAAGGCAATGCGCCCGGACGCTAAAATCCTCTTCGTAGGTGCTAAAGGACGCATGGAGATGGAACGCGTTCCAGCGGCTGGATACGAAATCGTAGGACTCCCGGTGCGCGGACTTATACGCCCTCTCTGGAGCCTGAAGAACATCGGAGTGATGATGGATTTCCTCAAAAGCCGTTCACAGGTGAAGAAGATAATACGCGATTTCCATCCTGATGTCGCTGTAGGCGTGGGCGGATATGCCTCTGCTCCTACGCTGAATGCCGCTTATAGCATGGGAATACCTTGCCTTATCCAGGAACAGAACTCATACGCAGGAGTGACAAACAAGTCACTTGCCAAAAAGGCAGAGAAGATATGCGTGGCTTATGACGGCATGGAGAGATTCTTTCCTGCCGACCGTATCATAAAGACAGGTAACCCCGTGCGTCAGACTTTGCTCGACAACAACATGACAAAGGCTGAGGCACGCCAGGCAATGGGACTCGATGCTGACCGTCCTACCATCCTTGTCATCGGAGGATCACTCGGTGCACGCACGATAAACGACTCCATTGCAGGAGGAATAGACAAGTTTGAGAAGGCTGGCATACAAGTTGTATGGCAGACAGGTAAGTACTATGCTGAAGAATGTCAGCGCATTGCCAAGGAGAAGAATGCCAAATTGGTCAAGCCGCAGGCATTTATCAGTGATATGGCTACTGCATATCGCGCTGCAGACATCGTCATAAGCCGTGCCGGAGCCAGTTCCATCAGTGAGCTTTGTCTTCTCAGCAAGGCCTCTGTACTCGTGCCTTCCCCTAACGTGGCCGAAGACCATCAGACCAAGAATGCCCGTGCACTTTCCGACAAGAGTGCCGCTATCTTCGTGGCAGACAAGGATTCACGCTCTGTTCTCGTAGATGAAGCAATAGCATTGGTTGCCGACAAGGAGAAAATAGCATCCATCGAGAAGAAAGTATATAAGTTGGCATACCATAACAGCGCAGAGGTCATCGCCAAAGAAGTGCTGAAACTGGCAAACAAATAGCCCCTCCAGCAAGGCAATAGCCCACCAATATCAAGGCAACAAGCCCTTCGCATTTAGGCAATAAGCCCCTTATGTAAAGGCAACAAGCATCCCATACCAAGGCGAAGCCAGCCACTGTGTCGGGCGCTTTTACGCCCGATATGTCCAGCACCCGCCGCAACAACAGAAAACAAACAACAAAAATGAACACCAAAGATATAAAGTCAGTATATTTCGTAGGAGCAGGTGGCATAGGAATGTCAGCCATAGCACGTTACTTTATCCGCAAAGGATTGGTAGTGGCAGGATATGACAAGACCCCATCTGCATTGACAAAGCAACTCGAAAAGGAAGGTATGCTCATTCATTACGAAGAGAATGTGGATGAGATACCGCAGGCATGTCGTGACAAAGACCATTGTCTCGTTGTGTTTACTCCTGCCATTCCGGAGGAACATGCAGAACTGCAGTATTTCCGCAACGGCGGTTTCGACATACAGAAGCGCGCTCAGGTGCTCGGCACACTGACCAGATCGCATAAAGGTCTCTGCTTTGCAGGCACACATGGAAAGACCACCACTTCCACAATGTGTGCGCATATCATGCACCAGAGCGCTCCAGACTGTAACGCTTTCCTTGGGGGAATTTCAAAGAACTACGGTTCCAACTACATCCTCTCTGACCATTCAGACTATGTAGTGATAGAAGCTGATGAGTTTGACCGCTCCTTCCATTGGCTGAGACCTTGGATGTCAGTCATCACTGCCACTGATTCTGACCACTTGGATATATATGGCACGAAGGAAGCATACCTCGAATCATTCCGCCATTACACCACTCTCATACAGCCGGGTGGCGCACTTATCATCCACGAAGGACTGGAAATGCAGCCTGATGTGCAGGAAGGCGTCCGCACTTATACATATTCCATCGACCACGGAGACTTCCATGCAGAGAATATAAAGATAGAGAATGGAGAAATAACCTTCGACTTTATCTCGCCGATAGAGAATATCACGGGCATAAACCTCGGTCAGCCTGTGCCTATCAATATTGACAATGGCATCGCGGCAATGGCAATGGCACAGTTGAATGGCTGCACTGCCGATGAGATACGCTATGGCATGATGACATATAAGGGCGTTGACCGTCGCTTTGACTTCCGCATCCGCAATGCAAAGCACGTCCTCCTGTCCGACTATGCACACCATCCGAAGGAGATATACCAGAGTGCAAAGAGCATGAGAGAGGTCTATAAGGACCGCCATATCACGGCTATCTTCCAGCCGCATCTATACACTCGCACACGGGATTTCTACAAAGACTTCGCCGATGCGCTGTCGCAACTGGATGAAGTCATACTCACTGAGATATATCCTGCACGCGAAAAGCCTATCGAAGGCGTAACTTCCAGACTCATATATGATAACCTTCGCGAGGGAATAGAGAAGAGCATCATCGACAAGAAGGACGTGCTCGACCTCGTAAGGCAAAGGGATTTCGACGTGCTCGTCATCCTAGGTGCCGGAGATCTCGACAATTACATGCCGGAAATTGCGGCGATAATAGAGAGCAAGGAACGACAGTCATAGGGCAAAACAGTGGCTATCACAGCGTGAAAGGAAAGCCGACAGCCCCTGGAAACTGTGGCTATACTGCCCAATACCTCATCTTTCAGAATGTGAAGGCAAAGGCATCAATGCATGATCACCATGCCCTCCCACGATATTATTACACCTCATACAGTAAATGAAAATAAGAATCAACTGGAAATACTGCCTGCTTGTCACGGTGGATATAGTCATCTTTATCTACCTTGGCTTTGCTATGGTCTCATGGAACAAACCCGATGAGGCCAACAAGGTGTGTATCAAGGTGGACATAAATATCGAAGATGAGAATGAGAACGGTTTCCTCAAGACGGCAGAGGTAAAACATCTTCTGGAATCCCATTCGCTTTACAGGCTATGCCAGCCGGAAAAAGTATCCTAAAGACTTGCGCAT
>OQVL01001067.1_pt1 | contig 15912 bp, 15 predicted proteins | sample 1691501 | NCBI WGS metagenome assembly OQVL01 (sample SAMN03418253, study PRJEB22391) | human gut metagenome | biome: human-gut; feature: organic feature; material: feces | host: Homo sapiens | place: Tanzania | collected 2013-01 | reverse complement strand
GGCGCAAGCGCCCAGGGCTACGGCCAGAGCCGCGGTCGACAGGGCTATGATTGTCTTGGTTGGTTTGTCCATATTATGGTGTATGTGGTAATGCTATGTAGTGTCTTTTGTGGTGTCTTTTATCTTTTCGTTGTCATTACATCAGGCGTATGGCCTTGTGCCGGTAGGGATTTTTGGCGCCGAGGTTTAGCTTGAGGCTGTACCCGGCGGTGATTTCGTGGCTGCCGGAGGAGGCCTTGGCTATGGCGCCGGTGGGATAGTCGTAGGAGTACTCGACAAAGAACCCTTTGAATGTCGCGCCGACCACAGCGTAGACTGCGTCATTGTAGCGATAACCCACGCCGAAAGTCAGGAATTTGCTGTATGAGGCACGCGCGGTGACTTCGGCGGTATAGAACGTGAAATCGGTACGCACAAGCATCGACGGCATCAATTCAAATAACGTATTTTTCAACGGAATATTGCTTCCGGCCATGAAATAGAGCGTGCGCCCGGTCTTGAACTCATAGATGTTTTTGGCCGAGGCGTCCCCGGCATCGTTGCTCAGCGTGACCGTGGGGGCAGTCAGGTGACTGCACGATATGCCGGCCCAAAACTTGGGATGCTGATACCATATGCCGGCACTGACATCAAAGGCGGTGCCGTGGAGGTCTTGCGTCGGTATGCCGTCATCGGTGCCCTGATGGTAATCGTCTTCATCGGGTAGGTAGACTTCGCTGCCTTTGAAAGACTGGTCGTACATCCCCAGAGCCACACCGCCGGTGAATTCGCCTCCCCACTTCTTGAATTTGTATCCTATCTGCGCGTGCAAGTTGAGCGTTCGGTACAGACCTATGCTTTCTTGAGAGATGACCACACCTGTGCCGAAGCGCTTACCCAGAAATTTGAAGGGCATGTCAGCTGTGGCGGCAAAGGTTTTGGGGGCATTGTCTATGCCGAGCCATTGCAGGCGTGCGCCGCCGCGTATACGCAGCAAGTCGGTCTGTCCTACGGCGGCGGGGTTGTAGTACGTCGGAACGTTGTAGTATTGTGTGAAGGTGGCATCGGTCTGTGCGGCCGCCTTGGTGCACGGACACAGCAGCAGTGCCGCCGCCATCAGACGCAGGCACCGGCGTCGCAATTGTGTATTATATGTCTCGTGGCCGGTCATTCAAAGTAGAATGTGAGAACTATCATTTTGGACGTCGCTTTTTTTAGCGCGTTTGTAAATTTGAGTTTTTGCGGGTCATCGGCCAAGTCGGGGCGGTCGTGTTGCAGCACGTCGGTGAGACCGATGCAGAACTTTATCTCGGGATTGAGCTTGAAGTACGGCAGGTAGAAGTCGCAGCCGAAGCCGATGCTGAGGTAGCAATCGGTGCTCTTAAGCTTGAGCGCCTCGTTGCGCTTCTTGGATACATCGAAGGCGGGCATCACACCAACCACCCCATAGGGGCGGGCATTACGGTAGCGTTTCGATGCAAATTTCAGGTCTATGGGTGCGACCACGTAGGCGCTCTTGAGGTTGAGACGCTCTTCGCCGCCTTCGCCGGTGACGTCAATCATACGGATATCACGATTGCCGAAGTACATACCGGGTGACAGTCGCAGGCTGAACCACTCGTTCAAACGCAAATCAAAGAGACCGTTGACACAGAATCCGGGCGAGAAGGAAGGCTCTTCCATATACCAGGTCTGACCGTCTTCGGTGGCGATGCCGTTGTGCGTGAATTTGAGGTCTTGCGTATGTAGTCCCACCGAAAAACCTAAATGCCAGCGGCGCAAATCGGCATACGGGCGGTTGAGCACCTTGTCGTTGAAACTCTTGGCCGACATCAAAGAAGCCAACGGCAGTAGCGCGTACAGCGCCACCGCCACCGTCATTGCCATGCGTCGCCACAGCCTTATATGATGGTTCGGTATTCTCATTTTTCTATATAAGATAACGGCCTCCGCCGTTTTTTATTGTATACAAGCCGTATCGACTCGCACCCGACCGCGCCGGACCACTTTTCCCGACTCCGACAAGAGACCGCCACACTGATGTATATTCCGTCTATACCACCCGAACGGCCGGAGTTGTACCATTCCGTAAAACTTACTTGACAAAATGCTGCACTTATTGCAGCATAAACAACGAATATGACAACTCGCACTTGCATATTGCCGGTCAGCAACCATTATTGTAATCTATTGTGATGCAACACAATGCAACTCTATTTGTTAAAAAACGACCGACATCAACGACTTGAACTATTTTCTTGAAAAAATATTTTGTTTTACGAAAAATATGCACTAATTTTGGAGGCAGAAAGAAAAAAACGGCTGACACCGGACGAAAAACACGTCGAATGGCCGGATGCAAGCAATCACAAAATAACAGCATAAACAAGAGACCAGCTAAAAACGACTCATCATTAACTATATGAAAACCTACAAACTGACACTACTTGGCATCGTGGCATTATTTGCCACAGGATGCTCGTCCGAAGCGGACGAAGGGCAGAACAAGCCCAAGTCGCGTATGGCGATGACTGCCGAGGAGGAGTCCATCAGCGAAGCCGAGATAGAAAATGCGTTTGCCGTCTTTGAAGACATGGCAACAACTGTAGCTCCATACCAAGATAACATCGTATATTCTCCTTTAAGCAAGGACTTGTGCCTCGGAATGGTGGCCAACGCTCTTGTGGACGGCGACCGCGACAGAATTGTCGGGAAAATGGGCGCATCATCGGCAACCGCGCTCAATGAGTTCAACAAGAACCGCCTAAACTATTTCTCGTACAACAACGAGAAAGCGAAAGTGTTCTTCGCCAACTCAATTTGGGCAAACAGTCGGTGGATGACATCAGAACAACAATTCGGGGCTGCATCAGGAATCATAAAACAGTATTATGATGCCGAATGTCGTATCCTTGACTTTGGCAACACGGACATCCGAGCTCAAATAAATAAATGGTGCTCGGAAAAGACAAACGGGCTGATAGGCAATATAGAAAACACACAACCCACTGACGAAAACACCCAAAGTATCATCATAAATACAATGTATTTTGATTGCGCTTGGGCACAACCATTCACGAAAGGTTCCGCAACAGAAAGCACCTTTTATGAAGCAGATGGTATTCATCCCAGAGGTATCGTAAAAACGATGCAAGATATACGGACCTTGCCTGCCATCTGGACAAACTCTTTCGCCGCATTTTCAATGCCTTATGCAGACTGCAATTACTCGGCTGTATTTGTCCTGCCGGATCGGGATAAGACAATCTTTGACATTCTTCCGGAGGTAAAAGAAATGCTTTTGACCAGACAACTTGACAATACAGAACCTCAAAGATGCACTATCGGAATACCCATTTTCTCGGTGCTGCAAAATAACGACATATATAAATATGTAAAAAAATCCGGCCTAGACATTGACAATTGTACATTGAACGGTTTTGACGTCGATATAGTCTCCACAATTAAACAGGCTATAGGTTTGACTGTTACTGAAACAGGAACAAAAGTAGTAACGAAGACGGAATGGGATGGAACGGCAACAGCCAACCCCGGCACGCCAATCGTCCTTGACCGTCCGTTCCTAATGATAGTCAAGGACAACAACCACGGCAGCATCTTGCTGATGGCCGCCATCCAGATGCCAAAGGAATAAGACCTCGGCAAGACATAAGCCTACACGCGCTCAAAACACAAGACGCCACTTTCCCTCCACGGGAGTGGCGTCTTACGTATTTCATATCGATGCGTCCGACCGACTATTCGGAGACTTAAACATTCGATTGCTGCCCGGGTTCTAATGTTGTTGCGCCGTGCTGTCCGGCTGTGCGGCCGTACGTACACGCAGCGAGTCGGTGGCCGCATTTATACCGTCAAAGACGTCTGCAGCCGTCTTGCTGCCCAACACTGCCGGCGCCATATTGATGACGGCCGAGGGCAAGGCATCATTATATGACGACTTAAGCTCGCCCGAAGGAAACAGCGCCATCCAAACATTAAGCAATACACTGAAAACCAGGGCGTATTTGAGTATGGCAAACACGGCTCCGGCAAGATTGTCTACACGTCCCAAGCTGAGACTTTCAAAAAGCTTGCGTATAGTGCCGGCCAAAAAACGTGCCGCCACCATCACGACAATGAAGATGATGGCGTATGACATCACCGTATGCAGCAGCACTGTGTCCGCGCTATCCTCCGGCGATGAAAACTTGGCGGCCACGATACCGCTGAACACGCGGCACAGGATGATGGCGGCTACGATGCCGACAACGCTGCCGGCCTGAGACATCACGCCGCGACGCCATCCGTATATAGCGCCGCCAAGGACTATGAGTATGCAGATTATATCAAAAAGTGTCATTGTATAATTCGGTTGGAATCCGTGATACTTGTGCCGTTAGGCCGTACAAAGTTACAACTTATAATTGAATTACACGATGAAACACAAGTCCCGGAACACGGCTCCGTCAGGGCAACGACAATACTAACGCGACAGCTCGTTTTTTCGCCTTAAAGCAGAATAGTTGGTAAATATCGGAAATAATCGGTACAACATTTTGATATTTGCCTTATTTTTGCAGGCGAAAATTACCGTTTCGGCCGCGCGACACCAAACCGAACCATCCGGATGTTGGTTATACAATAATAGGTCGCACGCCAACGCCGTGAGACACCGTGATAATCGCAACCACGGGTTCCAATAGAAACAGAAAATAATACATATCGAAACAACCACACACTATGAGGTCACAAACACGCATCCTCACAATTCTTGCGCTCACAGCCGCCACGATGTCCGCACGCGCCCAAGGCATCAGCGTCACCGAAGGTGCCGCAGCCGGCAGCGCGGTCTACACCTTGGAGCAGTGCCGCAGCCTTGCCCTGGCCAATAATAAACAGCTGATGATTGCACGCCAATCAATGGACAAGGCTCACTATCAGAACAAAGAGGCTTTTGCGGCATATCTGCCGGCCTTGGACTTTGCCGGCGGGTATATGTACAACCAAAAGGAGCTGTCCATATTCTCCAAAGACCAGCTGCTGCCCATTAAGACCTTCAATCCCGTGACCAACAGCTACGACTTCAATCTGGTGACCAACCCCGCCACCGGACAGCCGATAAAGACCCCCGACGGACAGTACATACCCTCACAGGTGGCACTGATACCCAAGGAGTCGATGACCTATGACATACACAACGTGTTCTTCGGCGCCGTCACCCTGACCCAACCCGTATACATGGGAGGCAAGATTGTGGCCATGAACCGCCTGACCAAGTACGCCGAAGAATTGGCGCAGCAAATGCACCTCTCCGAGGCCGAAAACGTGGTCTACGCCGTCGATGCCGCCTATTGGCAAGTGGTGTCGCTCAAAAACAAGCGCGACCTTGCCGTGGCCTATGTCAACCTGCTTGACTCTTTGGACCGCAACGTCCGCCTCATGGAACAGCAGGGTGTGGCCACCAAGAGCGACCGCCTCAGCGTGGACGTCAAACTCAACTCGGCACAGGTGGACCTCACCAAAGTCGAAAACGGCTTGACCCTCTCGCGCATGGCTCTGGCCCAAGTATGCGGACTGCCCATCAACGCCGGGATGTGCGTGGTCGATGAGGAAGTTCGTGCCGGTATTGTCGAAGCTCCCGGGCTGTCGGCTACGGATATAGACAGCGCATACGTGCGGCGCCACGACCTGCGTGCGCTCTCGCTGGGTATAGACATCGCCGGACAGCAAAAAAAAGTGGCTCTGTCTTCCATGCTTCCGAACGTAGCGCTCATGGGAACGTACAGCTTCTCTAACCCCAATATGTTCAACGGCTTCGAGAAGCGCTTTAGCGGCGCATTCTCCGTAGGCGTGATGGTCAAGATACCCCTATGGCACTGGGGCGGCGACTACGCCAAATACCGCGCCGCCGCCGTGGACGAAACCGTGATGCGTCTCCGCCTTGACGATGCACGCGAAATGGTCAATCTCCAAGTCAGCCAGGCATCATACAAGGCTCAGGAAGCCTACAAAACCTACCACACCACGCTGGCCAACCTCGAGAGCGCCGACGAAAACCTACGCACCGCCACCGTAGGCTTCCGCGAGGGCGTGGTCACCAGCGATGATGTCATGGCCGCACAGACAGCATGGCTCAAGGCCAACAGCGAAAACATCGATGCAATGATCGACGTCCGCCTCAGCAATACATACCTCAGCAAGGTCTTGGGCACGATGGACATCGGGGCATACTCCGCCGAAAAATGACACATACCGAATAACAAAGAATAACCAACAAGAAAACATACGATTATGTCAGAACAGACACCCATCTATCCCGTGCCGTCGCCCGAAGAACAACGGCGCGCCAACCGCTCGCTAATGATTACACTGGTGGCGCTGACGGCTGCCGTAGTCGCCATCGTCATCATAGGATTTCTATGCCTCAACCACCCGGACAACATCACCGAAGGCCAGGTGGACGGCACCACGGTACGCATTTCGGGCAAACTTCCCGGACGACTTGCCGAAGTGTACGTGCACGAGGGTGACACCATTGCCGCCGGCGACACACTTGCACGCATACACTCGTCTGTAGTCGAAGCCCAATTGGCACAGGCCGAGGCCATGCGCAACGTCGCACGCGCCCAAAACCGAAAGGCCGAGGCCGGTACTCGCAGCCAAATCATCGAAGCTGCACGCGACATGCTGGCGCAGGCCGAAGCCGCACAAACCATAGCCAAGAAAACCTACGAACGCATGCAGAACCTCTACAATGACGGCGTAGTCACCGCACAGAAGCGCGATGAGGCCAAGGCCGCATACGATGCCTCCACCGCACAAGTCGGAGCCGCACGCAGCCAACTCAACCTGGCACTCGAAGGCGCCCAAAACGAGGACAAGCGCAGCGCCGCAGCCATGGTCAGTGCCGCCGAAGGTTCGGTGGAACAAGTGCAAGCCGTGCTCGAAGACAGCTACCTGATAGCACCTTGCGATGGTACCATCGACCAGATATACCCCGAGACCGGCGAATTGGTAGCCACCGGAACACCCATCATGAGCGTACTCAAGCACGAGCGACAGATTATTTTCAACGTCCGCGAAGAAATGCTCAACGCCCTCAAGATGGGTCAAGAAATAACAGTGATGATTCCTGCACTGGGACAAAAAGAATTCAAGGCCCGCATATTCTACATCCGCGATATGGGCTCGTATGCCGTATGGCGTGCAACCAAGGCCACCGGTCAATGGGATTCGCGAACCTTCGAAATCAAGGCTCGCCCTGTGAATGCCATCGAAGGTCTGCGACCCGGAATGACAGCCATACTGCGCGACTAAACCCCATACACCTAACATCTCGGCCGAAAGCAACTTTATGAATCCGCTTATAGCAACCATGCGCCGCGAACTGCGGCGGCTGGTATCGCGTAAGGCATATATCTTTGCCTTTTTCGTGGTGCCACTGGGCTGCACAATCTTCTTCCTCAGCCTGATGGACCAAGGGCTGCCGCTGCACGTGCCCACGGCCATAGTCGATCAAGACCACTCGGCCATGTCGCGCGAAATTACACGCACACTCAACGCCAATTCGCTGGTGACAATCACGCGTGCCGAACAGACATATTCGGACGCTGTGGCCGCCGTACGCCGCGGCCAGGTCTACGGCTTTTTTGTCATACCCAAAGATTTCGAAGCCGATGCCGTAGCCGGCCGCACCCCGGTCATAGACTACTATAGTAATATGACTTACTATGTGCCCGGCACCTTCCTGTTCAAAGGTTTCAAAACCACCTCCGTGACTTCGGCAGCCGGAATGATGCGTGCCTCGCTCACCGCCTCAGGCATGGAGGACGACCGGGCTATGAACATCGTACAGCCCATGACCATCGAGACACATGCCCCCGGCAACCCGTGGACCAACTACTCGATGTACCTCACCCCGTCGTTCATGATGACAATGCTGTCGCTGATGATACTGCTGGTGACCGCATTCTCCATCACCGAGGAAATCAAATGGCGCACCTCGCCCCGGTGGCTGGAAACGGCGGGCGGAAGCATCACCGTGGCCGTCTTCGGCAAACTGCTGCCCCATACGGTATTGTTCACCCTGGTAGGCTGGGCTATGGGCGCAGTCATCTTCGGATTTTGCGGCTTCCCGCTGCAAGGCCCCGCTTGGGCTCTGATGCTTGGAGTGCTGCTGATGGTAGTGGCCAATCAGGCACTGGCGGTGTTCATCACCGCATTGCAACCCAATCCGCGCATGGCTCTGAGCATTTGCGCACTCACCGGCATCCTAAGTTTTTCCATAGCCGGACTATCCTTCCCCGTCGAGGGTATGTACGGCGGCATAGCCATACTCTCTTACATTATTCCGGTACGCTACATGTTCCTACTATATGTCAATACCGGCATCAACGGCCTGCCGCTGTACTACTCGCGCTGGATGTTTGCCATCCTCGCCATATTCCCGGCATTGGCCGCACTTGCGCTGTGGCGCCTCAAGAAGGCATGTCTCAAGCCTGTGTACGTCCCATGATGTTTATTTCGTCCAATGAAGATTTTTCACGCAATATATAAATGGCTGGCCGATGTGGCCGATGTCTTCCGCTGCGAGTTCGGCTTGCTGCGCCGCGATGCCGGCGTGCTGCTCTTCTTTTTCGGGCTGCCGCTATTCTATCCCATAGTTTACACGCTGATATATAACCCCGAAGTGGTGCGAGATATTCCCATAGCCGTTGTCGACCTAAGCCACACGGCCGAGTCTCGCAGCCTCACCCGCCACCTCGATGCCACTTCAGCCATTGCGGTGAACTACCGGTGCGCAAACATGGCCGAAGCACGCGACCTCATGGCGCGCGGCGAAATCTACGGCATCCTCGAAATTCCGCGCGACTACGCACGCGACATAGGCCGCGGCACCACCGCACATGCCGACTTCTACAGCGACATGTCGCTACTGCTACGCTACCGCACCTTTGTGGGAGCTCTCACGGACGTGCAACTGGAAACCTGCACCGAAATCACGGCAAACAAACTCAATGCCGCGGGTATCTCCTCATCGGGGCTGCCGATAAGCAACCGCAGCCACTTCATGGGCGACCCGGAGGAAGGCTACGCCTCCTTTATCATCCCGGGCATCGTCATCCTCATACTGCAACAAAGTATGCTGCTCGGAATCACCATGATAGGCGCAACATCGCGCGAACGACGCCGCTTCTACGGCGGCCGCGACCCTTTGCGCCCCGAACACTACGGCCCGGGCGCCACCGTCTGGGGACGTGCCCTGGTATACTTCCTGTGCTATGTTCCTATGACGATATACATCCTGCACTGGATTCCGGAGATTTTCGGGCTGCCGCATTACGGCTCGGCCACGGATTACTTGCTGCTGATGGTGCCTATGCTGCTGGCCACGGCCTTCATGGGACAAGCCCTGATATACATAGTGCGCGAACGCGAAATGGCTTTCATCATCTTCGTATTCTCGTCCGTAATATTCCTGTTTCTCAGCGGCATGGTGTGGCCGCGCTACGCCATGTCCACACCTTGGCTGCTCTGCGGCGACATCATACCGGGCGTTTGGGGCATCGAGGGGTTCATACGCATCAACAACAACGGCGCCTCCCTGGCCGACGTTGCCGCTCCCTACTGCCGACTTTGGGGGCTGGTAGTGCTATATTTTGTGGCCGCCGTGGCCGTCACGTCCTATCTGCGCCAACGTCCTCTACGCAAATTCAATCCCTATTAAGGACGGCCGCCGGCGCGTGCAACAAAAGCACACCGCCAAGCACTGTTTGAGCACTGTTTGATAGCGTTTTGCGCCACTCCTTTGCAGTTTTAGCGCAAAACGTGTTGGCGCGGTGCAAAAAATGTGCTATCTTCGCAGAATGAAACTGTCGGTACGGGACATACACAAGAGCTACGGTTCTATGGAAGTGCTGCGCGGCATCAGTGTAGATGTCGCCGAGAGTGCCGTGACCGCCATAGTCGGCCCCAGCGGCGCCGGCAAGAGCACGCTGCTGCACATCATGGGCACACTTGACCGCCCGAACAGCGGCAGCGTCCTCATCGACGGCATGGATGTCACCTCGCTGCGCGACAAGGCCCTTAGCCGCCTGCGCAACACCTCATTGGGATTTGTGTTCCAAAGCCACCGTCTGCTTCCCGAATTTTCCATAGTCGAAAACGTGGCTATGCCATGCCTCGTAGGAGGTATGGGGCGACGCCAAGCCATGGAACGCGCACGCCTATGGCTGGAACGCCTCGGCCTTGCCGAACGCCTTGACCACCGCCCGTCCGAACTATCCGGCGGCGAATGCCAGCGTGCCGCCGTGGCTCGCGCATTGGTCAACGATGCGCCTCTGCTGCTGGCGGATGAACCCTCAGGCAGCCTCGACAGCGAAAATCGCCGGCGCATGCATCGCCTGTTCTTCGACCTGCGCGACGCTTACGGCACAACCGTAGTCATCGTTACACACGACGGCGAACTGGCCGCGGATGCCGACCACGTGCTGCACATCGCCGACGGACGACTAATATGCGAGCAATCGCCGACAACGGACATCGATACGCAAAAAAATCCGGATACAGATGCAAGATTGGACACCGACACGGATTAAAGACATAGCGAAACAAAAACAAATAACATAACTATCAAAAAAAGTACTGCAATGATCACCAAGACAATATGCCGAATGATTCCGGTTGTGGCAATGGCGCTGTTTGTCTGCTCGTGCAACAATGACGACAATAACGACCCGACGCAAGACGGCAACCAGGTAGACTTTGTAACAGTCAAGTCCATCACCAATGCCGGCACATCCTTCGAAGTGCAGAAGGAAGGCGACTCGCCCGTGGCCACACTCATCACGTCCAAGAAACTCTCCGAAGGCATCAAGGTGGGCCAGCGCATACTGCTGCGATACTTCCCCGCCAACGGACAACCCTATACCAGTGGCAACATCACCCCCACAGGATATATGACAATATACGGCAGCGGTGACCCGGTGGCCGTCAAGAAGAGCGAAGACGTCGGCGGATTTGCCTCCGAGGACGTCATCATCGAGATATGCCAGCGTGCCGGCAAGTACGTCAACGTGGCCGCTCGCTGCTTTATGCTCAACGCGCCCAAAGAATTTGACCTTATATGCGACCAAAGCACCATAGCCGATGCCGAGCCGGTGCTTTACCTGATATACAAGAGCGACAGCAACAGCATCGACGGCGCCTACAAGGTGACCTACGGCTCATGGGACATCTCGCAAATCTGGAGCCTTTCCACCTGCAAGAGCATACGCGTCAAGTACGCCACCACAGAGGGCACCAAGAGCGTAAGCCTCATTAAGGACGCCTCGCAAATCACACCCACCGAGTAATCGGTTGCGGAATACATACCGTGCTGCCGATGTCGACGGACTGGCTCCGCCGGCATCGGCAAATTCCCTGAAAATACATATAAACTATATAGACAAACGCCTTATGGACAACAAGAACAACAATACAAACGAAATCAAGATAGAACTTCCGGCCGAAGTCGCATCGGGACACTACAGCAACCTCGCAGTGATAGCCCACGGCGCCGGCGAATTCTACCTCGACTTTATCGCCGTAGCACCCAATATGCAGCAAGCAAAAGTGCAAACACGCGTCATCATGACCCCCGAAAACGCCAAGAACCTGCTATTTGCCCTGCGCGACAACATCGCCAAGTACGAGAGCGTATTCGGAGACATCGAACGCATAGTACCCAAAAACAATACGCCGGAAAAATCCGGATTTACCGCCTAAGCCGATGAGCACCGACCTATCGGGCATACGCCCCAACGACCTGTGCATCTACAACTCGATGAGCCGCGGCAAGGAGGCCTTCAAGCCCCTGCACGCCCCTCTCGTAGGCATGTACGTCTGCGGCCCTACAGTGTACGGAGATGCGCATCTGGGACACGCCCGCCCCGCCATAACTTTTGACATCGTACTGCGCTATCTGCGACACTTGGGATACAAGGTGCGCTATGTACGCAATATCACCGACGTCGGACACCTGGAACACGACGCGGACGACGGCGAAGACAAAATTGCAAAGAAAGCTCGCCTCGAACAGCTCGAGCCCATGGAAGTAGTGCAATACTACCTCAACCGCTATCACCACGATATGGAAGCGCTCAACGTGCTGCCGCCGAGCATCGAGCCGCACGCATCGGGACACATCATCGAGCAAATCGAATATATCAAAAAAATTCTGGAGGCCGGATACGCATACGTCAGCGACGGCAACGTCTATTTCGATGTACCCAAATTCAACCGCGACTACGGGTACGGACGCCTCAGCGGCCGCAATATCGACGAGCTGCTGGCCACCACACGCGCCCTCGACGGGCAGGAGTCCAAGCACAACCCCGCCGACTTCGCCCTCTGGAAAAAAGCCGCGCCGGAGCACATCATGCACTGGCCGTCACCATGGAGCGAAGGCTTCCCCGGATGGCACCTCGAGTGCAGCACCATGAGCGAGAAATACCTCGGCGAGGAATTCGACATTCACGGCGGCGGAATGGACCTCAAATTCCCGCACCACGAGTGCGAGATTGCGCAAAGCGTAGCCCACAACGGACATCCGAGCGTCAAAGTATGGATGCACAACAATATGATTACCATCAACGGCAAGAAGATGGGCAAATCGTTGGGCAATTTCATCACCCTCGAACAATTCTTCACCGGCAGCCACGAGCTATTGCAGCAGGCATATACGCCGATGACCATCCGCTTCTTCATCCTGCAAGCGCACTACCGCGGCACCGTGGACTTCTCCAACGAGGCATTGCAAGGCGCCGAACGCGCACTGCGCCGCCTCACCGAGGCCTACGGACGCCTGACCGAGCTGCACCCCACGGCAGACGCACCCTCATTGGCCGAGACCGTGGCCGAACTACGCCGCCGCTGCTACGAAGCCATGGACGATGATTTCAATACACCTATGGTACTGGCCACACTGTTCGAAGTCGCCGGACTTATCAACAAAATCAATGACGGAACCGTCAGCGCCACCGCCGATGATATCGCCGACATCCGCGCACTTATGGACACCTTCATGGTCGAAATACTGGGTCTGCGTGCCGATGTGCAAGGCGCAGACTCCGCCGAAGGCAAGGATGCACTCGCACCCTTCCGCGGCGCTGTAGACCTGCTGCTGGACATCCGACTCAACGCCAAGCGCAACCGCGATTTCGCCACCAGCGACGCCATACGCGATCGCCTGGCCGCCCTGGGCTTCACCGTCAAGGACACCAAGGACGGCTTTGAGTGGACGCTGGACTGACGCCGAACAATATCTCTTACCACCCACGTCTGTGACAATGAATACGGACACACACATCTCGACAGAGCCTGAAGCCTCCGAGCCTCAGGCTCTGTCGGCACGTGTCATTGCCGCTCTCGGGTACGAGCCCAACGACCAGCAACGCGCCGTCATCGATGCGTTGGCGCGTTTTGTGGCACCGCTGACGCACCCGCAAGCACAGACCGGACCCGATGTGGATGCCGTATTCGTACTCAACGGATATGCCGGCACAGGCAAAACGTCGCTCACGGCAGCGCTGACACGCGCTCTGGCCGACATCAAAGTCCCCTCGATACTGATGGCGCCCACAGGCCGCGCCGCCAAGGTCTTTGCCGGTTACGCACACCACACGGCATATACCATACACCGCAAGATATACCGCCACAGCCTCGGCGGCGAAGTGCCGGGATTGCAGGAAAATAAAGCCGTAGGCACGCTATTCATTGTCGACGAAGCCTCCATGATTTCGGGCGGAGACCCTCAGGGACGCGAAGACCTGCTCGGAGACCTCATACAATACGTCTATGCCGGACAGGGCTGCCGTATGCTCCTGATAGGCGACACGGCACAGCTGCCACCGGTGGGAATGGACCGCTCGCCGGCTATGGACCCGGAGGTGCTGCACGCCTACGGACTGCGCGTAAGCCGCGCCACACTCACCGCCATAGCACGCCAACGCGCCGACAGCGGCATCCTGGCCAATGCCACGATGCTGCGACGCGCCATGCGCGATGCAGCCGCCGGACGCGACGAGCTGCGTATGCCCACACTCCTCACCAACGGATTCAGCGACATCGACATCACCTCACCCGAGGAACTGCCCGAAGCCATCGAAAGCGCCTATCGCGACCACGGCATCGACCATACGCTCGTAATCACGCGCTCAAACATGCGTGCCTCCGCCTTCAACCGCGCCATACGCGCCGATGTCCTATATATAGACACCGCCATCGCCAAAGGCGAGCCGCTCATCGTGGTCAAGAACAACTACCGATGTGCACGCTCCGTCAAAGGCCTCGATTTCGTTGCCAACGGCGATATGGCCATCGTCTCGCACATATACAGCACCGAGACACGCTATGGGATGCACTGGGCGGATGTACGACTGGCCCTGACCGACCGCAACATCGAATTCGACGCAAAAATCACCCTGGACACACTCGTAGACGACACCCCGGCACTGTCACGCGAAAAGCTCGGCAACCTCGCCGCCGCCATACTCGCGGCATACGATGGCGCCGCATCCATGAGCCCGCGCCAACAGATGGCCATACTCAATGCCGACCCGTACTTCGATGCGTTGCAAGTCAAATTCGGGTATACCGTAACCTGCCACAAAGCCCAAGGCGGCCAATGGGATCACGTCTTCGTCGACATGTGCGGCATAGCCCCCGACGCCCCCATGGAAGACTTCTATCGCTGGCTCTATACCGCCGTCACCCGTGCCCGCCGCCACCTCACCATCATCGCTCCCCAGCAGTACTGACCACGCCCTCCCCTCAAAATTAGCCCGATAGTAGCCAATAAGTAGCCAATAAACGGGCACGCGTCAAGAGCGCAGAACATACAACGATGAATGCCGCAATTAGCCGTCGCGGTGGTACATCTTATTAATTAATGTAGTCAAGTAATTTCGTAATCCAAGAATCTCAACAATTTGCCGAACCAAGTTGTTGGGATTTTCTCTTTCCTCTTAAAAATATGAGGGAAATGTATATGTATTGCAATACTGAAATCTCTTTTTATCCTTTTAATTTGTTTTCTAAAATGTCTGCCATGTCCAAACAAACCGTACCACGTAAAACTATCAATTGATGTACGCTTGTCTATGCTTACCACATAATGGTGTATCATTTCATGAATCAATGTATCCTTTAACGTCTCTTCAGTCCAATCTACATCATTTGCTATCCATATACGTCCTACTATATCTCCTTTTTTATCTATCTTATGTGTATATTGCCCGACAAGGCTTATTTTACAATAAGATATATTACAGTGCTTTAATACACCATTAAAATATACCTTATTATACTCATCATAATACTTCTCTTTTAGTATCTTGGCATTAAGTTTCATTCTATCATTGCTTTTTCGTTCAGCCAATTTTCTCTCTAAAAGCCTCGGAGAAGTCACAATCGAAGATATTATCGCCATAGATAACCGCTTTGGCGCAGTCGAGATGCCGATCCGTTATCTTACCTTCGGCAGTCAAATAGTTAAAGTGCAAGTCGCACAACGGAAAAGACTGATCATAACCAACGAAGTCTTCAACCATATCGTTGAACAGGTCATCCTCGAAGCAGTAATGAGACAACTCTTCCTTGATTGCACTCTCAATCGTCTTTGCCAAGTCTTCGTCAGAAGTTTTGAGCCAACCCCAAAACTTATCGTTGTCGAAATTCTTGTCCTTTGAACACTCCTTATATACTCCTTCAAGCCTCTCGTACAAGCTATCGTACAGCTTAAAAGTGAACTCTTCACTCTCTCCGCCATTAATGCTCAAGAATATAAAAACTTCTTTCACTGTATCTTTCTTTTTAATATCACAACATTAATCTTCATTCTATCCGGTTCAGTCTCAGCTAGTGCATAAGCCACGCCCAACTCTTTCTTATGAC
>OQVL01001064.1_pt1 | contig 15937 bp, 15 predicted proteins | sample 1691501 | NCBI WGS metagenome assembly OQVL01 (sample SAMN03418253, study PRJEB22391) | human gut metagenome | biome: human-gut; feature: organic feature; material: feces | host: Homo sapiens | place: Tanzania | collected 2013-01 | reverse complement strand
CCTCCTGAGGGAAGTACCGCCAAGCGGCGGGAAGTGGGTAGACCGTAACAGGCAAGGCTGACGGACAAGATATAGTCTGTGCTTGCGTGAAAATGCAAGAAGTTCCTATCCTTTTCTCCCTTGTACCGGCTTTCAGAGGTGAAATCAATACAAGTAAAAGCGTAAAAACGGCGGTTATATGTGGGTAAATGCGCATAACAAACGGATACGAATATAATTAATTCTTTGATTTTTTCCTATGAAAAGTGTATCTTCGCAATGCTAAAAAATAAACCTGATGTCAGTTTTAATAAAAGAAGTGACTACGCGTAGAGAATTACGCGAATTTGTAAACTTTCCTGAGAGGCTTTATAAGGATAATCCTTATTATGTACCGCCGATTGTGTTTGACCAGATGGATACTCTGGACCAAAAGAAAGGCGCAGCCCAGGAATTCTGCAGATCACATCTGTATCTTGCATATAAGGACGGCAAGCCTGCCGGCCGTGTTGCTGCCATAATAAATGATCTTGCCAACAAACAGTGGAATCATAAGGAAGTCAGATTCGGATGGTATGATTTTATAGACGATAAGGAAGTGTCCGGTGCGCTGATGGAAAAAGTGGAAGAGTTCGGTCGTGAGAATGGAATGGATGCCGTAGTAGGACCGTTGGGCTTTACTGATTTTGACCCAGAGGGACTGCTTGTCGAAGGATATGACAGATTGAGTACTATGGTGCTCATTTACAACTATCCATATTATGTCACGCACATTGAGGAAATGGGCTTCACCAAGGATGCGGACTGGATCGAGTACAAAATCGATATTCCGAAGAAGCTTCCCGAGAAGATGGAAAGAGTGGCGGCCGTTATTAAGGAAAGGACAAATGTCCATCTTCGTCAGTTGACCAAGAAAATCATCCGCGAGGAAGATTATGCGCATAAGATTTTCAAGGTCATCAACGAGTGCTATAAGGATCTCTACAATTTCACCGTGTTGCCGACAAGTATGGCCGACAAGTATATCGGTTTCTATTTGAGCATTCTTGATCTCAATTACGTCAGTATAGTCGAAAACGAGAACAATGAGATTGTGGCATTCGGAATCACCATGCCTTCCATTGCCCGTGCGCTGCAGAAATCTCGAGGCAAACTCTTTCCGTTCGGCTGGTGGTATCTCTTGAAATCACTTTTCTTCAAACGCGAGGAGGGAGTTGAGATGCTGCTTGTCGGCGTGCGTCCCGACTATCAGAATTCAGGTGTGAACTCGCTTGTCTTCCTGGATATGTTCAAAAAATACAGCGATGCCAAGGTGAAATGGGCGGAAACCAACGCTATTCTTGAAGACAATCTTAAGAATCAGAGACAATTTGCTGATTTTGACAAGGAATGTAAGAAGCGGCGCAGGTCGTACATTAAGCATCTGTAAATAAGGATATATAACAACTATGTTTGAGCCTGTAACAAAAATGTTACCGCCGCTTCCGGAGCGAATGCGCCCCAAAAACCTCTCGGAATACGCCGGCCAACGACATCTTGTGGGAGAGAATTGCATTCTACGCAAGATGATTGATACAGGCAATTTGTCTTCATTCATTTTATGGGGGCCGCCGGGAGTTGGAAAGACCACATTGGCGAAGATTATTTCGCAGACCTTGGATCGGGAGTTCTTTACTCTCTCTGCTGTAAGCGCCGGAGTCAAGGATGTGCGGGACGTGATAGAGTCAGCAAGATCCAAGACTTTGTTCACGCCTGCAGCGGCTCCGATTCTCTTTATCGATGAGATACATCGGTTCAACAAAGCCCAGCAGGACGCATTGCTTGGTGCCGTTGAAGCCGGAACCGTAGTTCTGATAGGCGCCACTACGGAAAACCCGTCATTTGAGGTTATCACTCCCCTTCTCTCGAGATGTCAGGTTTTTGTACTCAAAAGCCTTGATATAGAGGACTTGGATACGCTTCTTCGCAGGGCTCTTAAGGAGGATGTCGTACTCAAGCATAGAAAAGTAGATGTTCGTCAGACTGAAGCTCTTTTCCGCCAAAGTGGTGGCGACGGGCGCAAGTTGTTGAATATCCTTGAGATAGTAATAGACTCCCAGGCTGACAGCCCGACGGCTGTAATAGACAATAAGACCGTTACAGAGTGCCTTCAGGACAGCGTTGCTGTGTATGATAAGGACGGTGAGATGCATTATGATATCATATCAGCCTTTATCAAAAGCGTTCGCGGCTCCGACCCTAATGCGGCTGTCTATTGGATGGCACGCATGCTTGATGGCGGAGAAGATCCTCTTTTCATTGCGAGAAGGCTATGTATCCTGGCTGCTGAAGATATCGGACTTGCCAATCCTAACGCTCTGCTGCTCGCAGATGCCACATTCAGGATTGTTCATTCTATCGGCATGCCGGAAGCGCGGATTCCTTTGAGCGAATGTGCCATTTATCTTGCCAGCTCACCTAAGAGCAATTCGGCCTATCTTGCCATAGACAAGGCATTGGAAGCTGCACACAAGGATTCATCCGCCCCGGTCCCACTCTATCTGAGGAATGCTCCGACCAAGTTGATGGCCGATCTTGGCTATTCTGACGGATATAAGTATGCTCATGACTATCAAGGGCATTTTGCCGATCAGGAATATTTGCCGGAATCAGTATCCGGAACCGTATTTTATGAGCCGCAGACAAACCGTCATGAAGACGCCTTCAGGGCATATCTTGAGAACTGCTGGCCGAAGTATTACAAGAAGTAATTGATACTACAGCGGAATACGCAGTTTCTGTCCCGGACGGATATTGTTATTCTTCAACCCATTGGCTTTCTTGATATTATCGGCACTTATACCGGGATATTTCTTGGCTATCTTGTATAGCGAATCGCCGGATTTGACCGTGTATGTCACGCTGCTGCTCTTTGACTTGGAGCTTGAAGCAGATGTCTTGGATGATGATTTGGAGCCAGAAGAACTGCTCGTAGTAGTAGGATAACTTCCGTTTGGATAGATATACAGAATCTGCCCTACCCTGATATTGGACGAGCGCAGATTGTTCCATTTTTTCAACTGGTTCACGCTGACTTTATACCGGCTGGCGATGCGTCCGAGATAGTCCCCGCTTTTGACCTTGTACGAGATTCTCTGCTGTGAGGATTGGGTTCCGGCTCTCTTGACATCTTTCACAATTTTCTGACTCAGAAGGGAATCGGACTTGAATGCATATATGCTGTCAATAGGTGTGTCCATGAAGGTCTTCGTCCATGACACTGGAATCTTGAGAATGTAGCTATGATTGCTTCCCGGTATGATGTCGTTGAAATACTGAGGATTAAGCTGTCTCAGGTCTTCCATAGGCACACCGATTTTCCCGTTTATCTGGGCAAAATGCAGATTCTTTTTGATTTCGAAAGTATCTGTCTGCACAGGCATTCCCACATTTTGAGGTACAATTCCGTATTCTTTGCTGTATGTCATGGCATACATCGCGCCTACGAATGCAGGCACATAACCTCTGGTCTCACGTGGAAGATATCTGTATATGGCCCAGTAGTCCTTGCTTCCCCCGGCCCTTCTGATGGCCTTTGAGACATTGCCGGCGCCACAGTTGTACGAACTTATGGCCAGCGCCCAGTCGCCGAATATCCTGTACGCGTCGCGCAGGTATCTTGCTGCCGCATCCATTGATTTCTCAATATCCATGCGCTCGTCCACATAGGAGTTGATCTCCAGACCGTAGGACTTGGCGGTACTGTATATAAATTGCCATATTCCCTTGGCTCCGGCATGTGAGGTGGCGGTAGGATTCAACATTGATTCCACCACTGCCATATATTTGAGCTCCTCGGGCAGATCGTATCGGTTGAGTATATCTTCAAATATAGGGAAATAATAGTTGCTCAGGCCAAGAACCCTCCCCATTCTGGACGGCATTTTCTCGGAATAGAGGATGATATAATTCTTGACATTCTCGTTGAATGGCAGGGAGATAAATGAATTCATGGCTTCAAGCCTTCTCATCATTTCTTCATCGCTTACATTCGAGCTGAACTTCACTGAGTCCATATCGTACTCGTGAATGGCGTCATAATTGACTATAGTGGAGTTCTTGTACCACAGTTGCAGCAGACTGTCCCGCATTTCGGCGGTATATACGGTATCATCGGCTTCCGCCTCGGAATTGCCCTCCATCACCGCTATCAGTTCGCTGTCTTCGAGATAGCGGCGGTGTTCAAAACTGTCCAGCAGCACCTGGAGGGAGTCAAGGGCCGTTTTAAGATCCGCGTTTTCTTTCTGGAGCTGCTTTCTGGTGGGTCTTCCGAACAAAAAACCCGCGTTCTGGGCGTCCACCTGAGTGCACATCGATATAATCAGTGCTGATATGACAAGTATTTTCTTCATTTTCAAAATTGTATTCCTAATCGTACTCCAAAGGTCATCCCGGTACTGAATTTGCCCGGCGTTGCCATTGCCAACTGGTAGTCAGGCAGGCCTATAACAGGCTCCATACGCATGGAAAGGTCGTCTGTCACCTCAAAATTATGCATGTAAGAGAACACGTTGGCATCTATTACCTGAAGGAGATAGACCGCCGCTATTATAAGTGTCGAGTAGTCTCTATATCTGCGGTATATGTTGCGGTAGTACAAAGCCTGCTCTGCAGTGATTGGTCCGTCATACTGAGCGTCAGGATTGGTCGCTTCTATGTATATGTTGCGGAAACGCTGAAAGTTGCGGTTGAAGTCCGAATAATAGTGGAAAGCTGCTCCGAGTCCGCCAAGATACAAAGGGAGTTTCCAATACTCTTTATTGTAAATCTGTCCGAGTCCGGGAAGAAGAATTGAATAAAGTGTAGCTTTACCTGCGCTCGGGTAATCATCCGGCTTATAGCTTATTACTCCATCCATAAGCGACCCCCACCATGCCAGACCGGCTCCGGCGAAGCTAAGGGCAGCCGCAGTGCTGTTGCCTTTGCTGTTGAAATAGATTCCCGCTCCGATACCGGCCCCGATAGTCCCATATACGATGGGAAGTTTCCAGTACTGCTTATTATAAATCTGGCAGCCTCCCACAAAAACGGTCGAGCCTCCCACCAACTTTCCTATTTTCAGATCATTCTTGTGGCCAAGTCCGCCAAAATACTCTTTGAATGAAAATATTACCTCCACGGAATCCTTGCCGGAAGTGGCTGATTTGTCGCTGCTGTAGGACTGGCTGAATGCTTCGGACCGGAACTGGGCACGAAGCGTGCCACTGAACAGGCACGATGCCAGCACAATGAGTGCAAAACAAATTAATTTCCGCGAAGCTGTCATCAGAACTGTTTATCTTCCAATGCTTTGACGAAAGCTTTGACTTCTTCGTCAGAACTGAATTTTATGGTCATGGTACCCTTGCCGGAAGATGATCTTTTGAGAGAGATTTCATTGGAGAAGAACCGTCCCACGTGGCTGAGAATCTTATAATAGTCATCCGGGAGTTCCTGAGTTCTGTTCTGCGCAGGCTTTGTCGTTGTGGTGGCGGGTTCCTCAAGCATCTTTCTCACCAAAGCCTCGAGTTCACGCACGGACATTCCGTCCTTGATTACCAAGTCGCACAACTGTTCCTGCTTCTCAGGGTCATCCACTCCCAATATCGCCTTTGCATGTCCCATGGAGAGCAGTCCGACCTTGATATCGTGCTGCACTTTGGCTGGGAGTTTCAGAAGACGTATGGTGTTGGAGACTGTTGCGCGGTTTTTCCCCACTCTTTCCGCAAGTTTGTCCTGGGTGAGATTGCATTCGTCAATCAGGCGCTGGTAGCTTAGGGCAAGTTCGATAGGATCGAGGTTCTCCCTCTGAACGTTCTCGACAATCGCCATTTCAAGCATCCCCTGGTCATCGGTATCCCTGATGTATGCCGGAATGGTGGACATCCCGGCCAGGCGGCAGGCTTTGTATCTACGCTCACCGCTGATTATCTGATATTTGCCCGGAGAGCTGCGCCTTACGGTTATAGGCTGTATAAGTCCGAGAGTGCGAATGGAAGACGCCAGTTCATTCAGGGCTTCCTGGTCGAAAGAAAGTCGTGGCTGGAATGGGTTAGGCTCTATCATTTCCACCGGGACACGCAAAATATCCGCCGTGTTCTCATGACTGCCTTGAGTACCCACCACATCCTTATTGATGTATCCTACAGGCTTGCGCAGCTGATCTGCGTTGGGTGCGCCTCCGAATATGGCACCTACGCCTTTTCCTAGTCCCCTTTGTACTTTGCTCATATCGTCTCTCCGTTATGTTCCATTACCTCATGTGCGAGGCTCAGGTAGTTGTTGGATCCGTTGCACATGACATCATACAAGATTATCGGCTTACCATGTGAGGGCGCTTCGCTCAAACGGATATTTCGCTGAATGACAGTATTGAAAACCATATCCTTGAAATGCTCGCGAAGCTCGGCGAGAACCTGGCTGTGTACCTTGGTCCTGCCGTCGAACATGGTGACTAAAAATCCTTCTATGGCAAGATTCTGATTGGACTCGCTCTGCACCAGCCTGATGGTCTGAAGGAGCTTTCCAAGGCCCTCGAGAGCAAAGAACTCCGGCTGGACCGGTATCATCACCGAGTCCGCGGCTGTCAGAGAATTGACCGTGATGATGCCAAGCGAAGGAGAACAGTCTATGATAATATAGTCATAGTTGTCGCGTATAGGAGCAAGAGCGTCTTTCATGACGGATTCTCTGTTTTCGAAATTGTGGAGCTCGATTTCCGCTCCTACGAGATTGATATGAGACGGTATCATCTGAAGATGATCCACCTCTGTCTGTATCAGGGCATCCGTGATATCAATCTCCCCTATCAACACTTCATACAATGTCCTTTTCTCATCGTTGTCCGGAGAGAAATTGAGGCCCGATGTAGTGTTGGCCTGAGGATCCGCATCAATTATGAGCACATTCTTTTCCAGTACCGCAAGGGACGCGGCGAGGTTTATGGCCGTTGTGGTCTTACCTACTCCGCCTTTCTGGTTGGCTATTGCTATGACTTTTCCCATAATCATGTATTCAAAGGATACAAATTTAACAAATATTCCGTAAATTTGTAGTATGTCAGATATTAAATCCGATTATTATTTCATCGTGAATCCGCGTGCCGGTTCCGGTAAGACGATGTACAAATGGCTTCCTGTCGAGAAAAGACTGGAGATGCTCGGAATATCTTTTGTCACGGAGATGACTGACCATAAGCGCCATGCTATGGAACTGGCGTGGGATGCTGCCGGACATGGTTACCGCCGCATCATTGCTGTCGGAGGAGACGGCTCCCTTCATGAAGTATATAACGGAGTGTGCAAATGGTGTTTCGCACATGGAGTGCCTACGGAAGAGTTCTATATCGGTGTGATTCCGATAGGTTCCGGGAACGATTGGATAAAATCCCTTGGTGTTTCAAATGATGTGGATGAGGCTCTGGATGCGGTGCTCAGCGGCGGACATCTGTTGATGGACGTAATCAGGATGAAGTGTGACGGAGGCAAGTCTCTGTACATGACCAATGTCGGCGGAGTAGGGTTTGACTCTCATGTGTGCCAAAGGGTCAATTGTCAGAAAGAGAGCGGAAAGCGCGGACGGTATATCTATCTCAACGCCCTGTACCACACCATTATGAATCTGCATCGAATCAATGTATCCTGCTATGCCGATGACGAACTGGTCTTTTCCGGCAGGTGCTATTCCGTGGCTTTCGGCAACGGGAAATATTCCGGCGGCGGCATGAGGCAGGTCCCTCTGGCGGACATGAACGATGGTCTGATAGACTATATGATAGTGCCGGAAATATCTCTTATGGACATCCTGAAGCAGGTTCCCCGGCTATTCAACGGCACGCTCCACAAATCCGACAAGGTGGTATGCGGACAGTGTAAATCGTTTAAAATGATGCCATTGGACAAGGATTCCGCCGATGTCATAGAACTGGACGGAGAGCTTGTGGGAAGGATTCCAGCCAACTTCGAATATACCGGACAGAAAATCCGGGTGATGAAAAAAACTGATACCTGCTCCCGCAAGTAGTCCGGAGCCTATTGTTGCAATGCCGCCCAGAGCGTATTCTTAAGCTCCGCAAGACCTTCTCCCGTGGAAGAAGATATGAAGACATGCGGTATCTTCTTTGGAAGATGCCTGGCGATGTCTTTTTCTATATCGCTGTCTATGAGGTCGCATTTGGTGACGGCAAGCACTCTTTGCTTGGTCAGAAGTTCCGGGTTGTACATTTTGAGTTCGTTCAGAAGGGTCTTGTATGCACCCGGAATATCCTCTTCTTCAACGCTTACCATGAACAGGAGCACGGAATTGCGCTCGATGTGTCTCAGGAACCGGATTCCTATACCTTTTCCCTCATGGGCGCCTTCGATAATGCCCGGTATATCCGCCATTACGAATGACTTGCCGTCGTGATAACTGACGATTCCGAGATTGGGCTCAAGAGTGGTGAATGCGTAGGAAGCGATTTTGGGTTTCGCCGCAGTGATGGAACTGAGCAGCGTGGATTTGCCGGCGTTAGGGAATCCGACAAGCCCTACATCCGCAAGCAGCTTCAACTCAAGTATATATACACCCTCCTGTCCGTCTTCTCCGGGCTGTGCATAACGAGGTGTCTGCTGGGTTGAAGACTTGAAATTGCTGTTGCCCAGTCCTCCCCTTCCTCCTTTGCACAGAATCTTCTCTTCTCCCGCTTCCACAAGTTCGAACAGCGTGTCGCCCGTCTCGGCATCTTTGACTACAGTCCCGACCGGTACGTCAAGATATATATCGGTACCGTTCTTTCCATGGCAGTTGGCAGCGCCGCCCTTCTCTCCGTCATCGGCTTTGATATGCTTGCGATATTTGAGGTGTATCAATGTCCAGAATTGAGGATTGGCGCGAAGGACTATATGTCCTCCCCTGCCTCCATCCCCTCCGTCAGGTCCGCCTTTGGGAATGTATTTGGCCCTGTGAAGGTGCATTGAACCTGCGCCACCATGTCCTGATGCGCAATATATCTTTACGTAGTCTATAAAATTGCTTTCTGCCATAATTTCGTAAAATCAATGTTTTGAGGGTCATTGACGGACTTTTGACCGCAAAACGACAAACGGACCCATTCCGTGCGCAAAGGTAATGATTTTCTTTGACTTGCTTGAAATTCCTTAAAAATATGGCAAAAAGAACAAAGATTGCCTCTTGAGGGCGTCATCTGCGGCAGCGGCTCCCGACCTTGACCTCCCCCAGTGCCGACAGACGGAGCGCAGCCTCATCCAGATCAGTGTCATCACTGAAATGGACAATGTACCAGCGGTGCTGCCCGGCCTGGCGCGCCTCCTGCTCAAACTTGGGGACCAAAGGGAAAACCCTTTCCAAGGAGCATACCCCAAGTTCATCAAGAACGCTGTCTACCGTTCCGATCCCCGAGCGGGTCAGAGGTTCACCGGAACGGGTCGGAATATTCTGTTCCAGACAAGCCAAAGCCTCGTCACCGAAGCGTACGATGAGCCGCCCCCGGCCGGCATTGTCGGAAGCATGGATGATTTTTTTCTTCACACAAGACGGCACGGGATTCCCCGTGCCGCTTTTAAAACTATCAGTGCAGGAGATGGCGGCCGATACGAGCGCCGCCAATAATATCACTGCTCCTTTTCTCATATTATGCTTATCTGCTCTTCAGGCTTGCCGGACTTGAGGAAGCCGAAGCGTCATTGCCTCCCAAAATCTTGACATGTCCGCTGTACTTGGCCGTGATCTTGTGTTTGCGAGAGTCCACAAGCACATAAGAGATCGTGTACTCTCCTTCACCAGTCTTCTCAATATCCAGATATGACTCCTGCACCGGCTGGCCAAGGATGGCCTGATCGTAGTCTCTGATCTCGGGATTCCAGCGCTTGCAGGCCATGCCGTAGTATGCAGGCTTGAGGTAGTATCCGCGCTCCGCAGTACCGCGCACTGCCTTTCCAGGCTCGGAAGCTATAGTGTACCTGCCCTCAGGGATGGTGTCGCGTGCCGCGAAAAATGTCGCGAAGACATCATAACCGGCAGTTGACAGATCTCCTCCCCAGAGCTCAAGACCCCAGACTGGAGTACCATAGTCCTTGGTGCCACAATACTTAAAATATGCCTCACGCACCTTGCCGAGGTCATAGTCCTCATCGAGGAAGTCCTCATCGAAGTAATAAACGCCCCAGTCGCGCCAGTTGTTCTCGAACTCAAGTTTGCCGGAATACTCGAATGTGAAAGTGCCGCTGTCTACGGGCACCTTATATTCACCCCAATCAGGATCGACTTCCGTGGTCGTGACGAAGCAGTCAAGGGAGCCCTTGATGGTGTAGGTACCTCCCACATAGGCTACTTCCAGAGTGCCGCCGTTTTCCTTGACATAATTGACCGTCTCAGAAACAATCTGACCGTCCTTCTTGATGTAGAAGCGGGTGCCCACAAGAGAATATTCATTGTTCGTAGCTATAGTCCCGACCGCCGTATAGTCGTTCAAATATGGCGGTATCGCCTTATAACTGCGGGCAGGCAGAATGATGTTTTTGTAATCCGGCTTCTCCTCGTAGAAGATTACCGTGGCCCCAATCTCAGTCTGCTCATCGATGGACTTGCTGAACTCCACCTTATAGGCATTGTTGTAGTCACCGCCCTCATAACTAGCCTTGGCAGTGTCGAATACATAGTCGGTGCTGAATGAGACTTTCTTCTCCGGGCTCTTCGGACCCTCGCCCAGGCCGTTCTCTCCAGCCACGGTATAAGTTCCGCCGGCTATGACAGACAGGGTGCGCTCCTCGGTATTCTGCACTTCCTTGCCGTCGCGGTACCATTTATATGTATGCGCGTGCGGAATCTCCGCCACGGAAAGCACTATGGTCTCGCCTGCGGCACCCTGCTCCTTGCCTTCTATTGCACCTGCCGCTTCTGGGACTTTAAGTACATAAGGAGCCTGTGAGATGGTGACTTCGCTGGTCAACCCGCCTCCGAGCAGCGTTACGGTCGCCTTGCGCGCCTCTTTCACTTTATTTGCACTTACCGTCACCACTAGTGTGGCGTTGCCGCTCCCCTGTTCCGGCTGCACCAGCACCCAGTCAGCAGAAGAAGCAGCTGTCCAGTCAGTATTGGACTCGACTGACATGACCACTTCCTTCCCTTCCGCAGCGATTTCCTCTGACTCGTAGGTCAGATTCAATATGACCTCGTCTTTCTTACATGCCGAAAGACCGATAAAGATAGCCGTCAAGGCTACGAACCGATAGATGATTTTTTTCATACAGTAATACACTTGAATTTTTGCCAAATATAATCCCCCTCTTTCCCAAATGCAAGGGGTCAGTTTTCTCATTATGGCAAATTGTCAAAATGAGAAAAATTGCAGTGTATTCAGTTGGAGAACTGTTTGCGATATTGGGACGGCGATGTGCCTTTGATCGCCTGGAACAGACGGTAGAAAGTGGAAATGGACGTGAAGCCCAAGCCTAAGGCCACAGCCTTGATAGGCGTGTCGACAGACGGGTCTGAGAGGATGGCCGCCGCCTCCTCGATCCGGTAAGAATTCACATAGTGGACAAAGGAAAGTCCGGTATAGCGCTGTATCACCTCCGTCAGATAGGTCCGGTTTGTCTGGAGGCGTTCCGCCACGCCCTCCCTGGTGAGTCCGGGATCGCGATATAGTTTCTGCTCCTGCATCAAACGCTGGAGGCGCTCAAAAAGATCCCGCATCTTGTCTTCCTGGGAGTTCGTCTCCCCGACAGCACGTCCGTGCTTGTGCTTCTGCTGCCTGTCATCCAGCTGCCCTTGGAAGCGTTTGAGCATCTGGATGTTCCTCTTGTTCTTCCTATAGTACAAAACTCCCCCGAGGACAAGAAAAGCCAGGATAAACACAGTGCAGATCGATATAGCCGTGAATTTATGCTTCCAGCGCAGCTCCTCCATCTCATGCTCCCTCAGGCCGTTCTCATAGCGCTCCCTCTCATATTTCATCTTCATATCGCTCACCTCCCGCTCCTTTTTCATGCTGAAAAGGCTGTCGGCCTCCTCATGATAGTGCTTGTAGCAGTCCAGCGCCTGACGGTAATTGCCGGACCTCTCATAAAGCTCGGCAAGGCTGCGATATACGAGATAAGATTTGGACGGACGGTTGGCGTGCTGCGAGATGAGGAGAGCGCGTTGCAACAAGGTGACGGCAGAGTCAACTTTTCCGGTCCTGCCAAGATAAGAGGCATAACCCACATGAGCGTCTATATCCGAAAAACGTTCGGAATCCTCACCTTCGGAGAGAGACTTGCGATAATACATCACCGCATGCTCTCCATCTCCCTTGGCGGACAGAATGTCTCCATACAGGGCGTAAACTCCCCGCTGGTCTCCATAATAGTCCACCTGGTCCAGGACTTTGTCTATATAGTGTCCGGCACTGTCGCACTGCCCCATCATCTCATACATATATGCGGAGAGCACAGCCCCGAGATAGCGGGCAAACGGATGATTGTTCTCCTCGCCGAAGCGATATACATCCAGCGCATACGGCAGACCTGACTCGTCTCGCCGCATATAATAGGCCAGGGCAAGATTGCTTTCCAGCGGGAAGAGACGGCTCTTGTCGTCACATTTCATGGCATAGTCCATACCCTCTGTCAAAGTGCCGATAGCCTTCCCGTAGTCCATCTCCGCGAAGGCCTGGCGCGCACCCTTGATGTTGCACAGTGTGGCCAGAGCCCACCAGTCCTGCTCCTGCCGGGCCAGCGCTTCCCCCTGAGAGAGGTATTTGCTCACAGAATCCGTCTGCCCGGCACGAAGATAGAAACTCTGCGCCTTGGCAACCATCCCGTACAACCGCACCGCAGGGTCTTGCGTATGCTCCCCGTAGCGGTAGAGGCTGGCGGCCAGGCTGTCGATGGCATCCTCGTCCTGTGTGGCCAGCCCCTCCTTGAGTTCGCTACGCAAGACCTCCACCCTGGCGGAAGCGCCATCATCTATGCGCGCAGCATCCCGGCGGGAGCAGGCCGGAAGCAACAGGGCCGCAGCCACGGCGGCAAGCAACAGGGAATGACTATACATCGCTTCATCAATCAGTTGCTTGAGTTCGGCGACAATCCGGTCGTGACGCTCCTTTGACAAGTATTCCATAATACCTGCAAATATAACCAAAATCCGGTTCGCAAAGAAATCTACCGTTTTGACTCTGCGGGACAATAATTTCTAGAAAAACCTGTCAAATTCCTTAAAAATATGGCAAAAAGAGCAAAAATTGCCTCTTTAGCCATATTACCGGGGGGGGGGGTAAAATTTGTATTTTTGCGGTATTGAGATGTATAATTAACGCATTTTAGTATGAACAAAAAGACAAACTACGAATCTCCTCTTGCGGAGATTATCTCGATGCCTCTTGAGGGCGTCATCTGCGGCAGCGGTCCAGGCACCGGTGGCATGAAATTCGGAAACCCATTCGGTGACAACACCGAGGAGATATGGTAAGGAGGAAACGTTATGAAGAGACTTTTAATTATCGCGGTAACGGCAATCGCAGCATTGCTGTCCGCATCCTGCAACAAATCAATCGAGACTCCTATGGTGCCAGCGCCTCAGGACTCAATCATTCTTGACCTTGACATCGCCGGGTTTGAAGGTGCCGGAGACACCAAGGCCTTAAAGAACGGCTGGGCCGCCGGAGACAAGCTCAACCTGTGGTTCGACGACTGGAACTATACCGCGCAGGCCAACAACCCGACCCCGGATCTTGTCATTACCTATGACGGGGCGAAGTGGACTGCCGGCGAGATTGCCGCCGGACGAAGTCTTAGGGCAGGCGGCAAGTTCTCTGTCATGTATGAAGGCTCCAATAACCTGTCCGAATATACGCCTGACTTCTTTTTTAGTTCGCAGAGGTTTAGTCCGCATAAAGAATCGTATGCTGGCGCAAACGTTTATTTCATGCCTTTAGTTTGTGTTTGTGATGGTATAAGCTATACCTATGCGGGCAATAAGTTGTCAGCGACCATATCAGGCTGGAAGACATATACTCCGCTCAAGGTTTTAGTCAAAGGTCTTAATCCGGAGGAGGCGAAAAGCTATATTCTTCAGGCCGTGGATGTTACGACACCGGGGTCAGAGATATATCCTGATTGTATCGGAGGGATACTTATTGATGTTTCAGATTTTTGTCCAACTTTTAGCCTGGTAGTGTCAGGTAGCAGCAATGGCTACATAGGCGGAGTTCCAGATACGGATGGGGTTGCTTTTTATTATCATGGCTGCAACTTTACCAATGCTGATATCGAGTTCCGGCTTTTCAAAAAGAATGCTAGCGGTAAGTTTGAAAAAAACACCAATGTGCCGAAATTTACCGGAAAGACGCTTGTGACGGATGACAAGAAGACTATCGGTGTCGTTGTCGAAAAGAGTAAGTTCGAGTAGTTCGTTGGATGTAACAGCTGAGACTCCTGAAGAGTCGCAATGAAAAGCCGCCAGCTAACAGAAAACCTGTTAACTGGCAATTTTTCAAATTGGGACCATATTCCATGCGGCGTGTTCTTCCGTAATTTTTAGAAAAACCTATCAAATTCCTTAAAAATATGGCAAAAAGAGCAAAAATTGCCTCTTTAGCCATATTACCGGGGGGGGGGGTAAAATTTGTATTTTTGCGGTATTGAGATGTATAATTAACGCATTTTAGTATGAACAAAAAGACAAACTACGAATCTCCTCTTGCGGAGATTATCTCGATGCCTCTTGAAGGCGTCATCTGCGGCAGCGTTCCAGATGCCGGCGGCATGAATTTCGGAAACCCATTCGGTGGCAACACCGAGGAAGATTGGTTGTAAGGAGGACAATGTTATGAAGAGACTTTCAATTATCGCGGTAACGGCAATCGCAGCATTGCTGTCTGCATCCTGCAACAAATCTATCGAGACTCCTGTAGTGCCAGCGCCTCAGGGCTCAATCATTCTTGACCTTGACATCGCCGGGTTTGCCGGAGACACCAAGGCCGTAAAGAAAGGCTGGGCAGTCGGAGACAAGCTCAACCTGTGGTTCGACGACTGGAACTATACTGCGCAGGAGAACAACCCGACCCCGGATCTTGTCATCACCTATGACGGGTCGAAGTGGACTGCCGGCAAACTCGCCGCCGGACGAAGTCTTAGGTCAAGCGGCAAGTTCTCGGTCTTATATGAGGGTGGCAATGACTTGTCCGCAAGCCGTTCTTATTGGCATTTGGACAGCCAGTGCTTTGAATATCCTGCGCAGTGGGTAGCTGAAATAGGAGAGAGGGTGAATTATTATCACATGATCTGCCGTAAGGAAAATGTCGGCTACACCTATTCGGGCAACAAGTTGACGGCGGTCATTGCGAACTGGAAGACGCCTTCTGCATTCAAGGTCTTGGTGAAGAGGCTGGATCCTGCGGCGGCCGGTGACTATGCTCTCCAGACTGTGGATGTTACAACCACGGGAGCGGAAAAGTATCCTAAGACTTTCAGCGGTTTCTGTGTCAGGCCCGGATCAGGGTTCCCTGGATTTTCGTATCTCAGTGGAAACTACAAGGGCGGTGTCGTCGGAGTGCCGGATGTGGATGGAGTTGCTTTTTATTATTATGGCTGCGACTTTACCAATGCTGATATCGAGTTCCGTCTTTTCAAGAAGGACGCGGGCGGGAATTTCGTGAGGACAGCCAGCGCGCCTCAATTCACCGGCAAGACGCTCAAGACGGATGGCAATAGTATTAAGGGAATCGTTATCGACAAGAGCAAGTTCGAGTAGTTCGCTTCGCTGAGTGTAACAGCTGAGACTCCTAAAGAGTCGCTATGAAAAGCGAGGGTGTATTCTAAGACATTTCCAAGGAATACACCCTCTTTTAAGTCTAATCACCTCCGAGCGGGACCGTTTCGCGCACTGAAACTGCGTTCGGTGTGACAGGATGCCGTTTTTTGCGCTTTCGAAAATGCATTCGGTGGAGCAGGAGGCTGTT
>OQVL01001062.1_pt1 | contig 15945 bp, 19 predicted proteins | sample 1691501 | NCBI WGS metagenome assembly OQVL01 (sample SAMN03418253, study PRJEB22391) | human gut metagenome | biome: human-gut; feature: organic feature; material: feces | host: Homo sapiens | place: Tanzania | collected 2013-01 | reverse complement strand
AAGCCGCACCATATATTAAAGCACTAATAAATAATATTAAGAAAGCAAATACAAAGTTATTAAAAGCTCCTGCAAATAATACTAAGAATCTTCTAATAAAATTCTTATTACACATTTGTCTATCTTTAGGGATCTTTTCATCTTCAACGTCTTCTCCTGCTATCATTACATATCCCCCTAAAGGAACAGCTCTAATACAAAATTCCGTTTCTCCTCCCTTACGTTTCTTTCCAAATATTTTCTTTCCCATACCTATAGAAAATTCATATACATAAATATTTGATAACTTAGCAAATATAAAATGTCCAAATTCATGAACTAAAACAATGAATCCCAAAATAACTATAAACAACAATAAATTCAATATAATACTCATAACTTCCTCCTAAATAATTCCAAGAACTAAAATAAATGCTAAGAAAACAAATATCAAACTATCAAATCTATCCAAAATTCCACCATGTCCAGGAATCAAATTAGAAAAGTCCTTCATACCATATTCTCTTTTAATTGATGAAAAAACTAAATCACCCAATTGTCCAATACATGATAAGAATAAAGTTATAAAAATAACTAAAACTAATGAGCAATTTTGATTAATAACTGTTACATAAAATGATGTAGCGATAAAAGTGCCCATTAAAGCACCACCGACAAATCCTTCTATTGTCTTATTAGGAGAAATTGTAGGTGCTAATTTATTTTTTCCAATAAACACTAAGGAAGTGAGCAGATTTTAACATTTCGAAACGCCACAAATTTGCAAAAAATTTGGAATCCCCTTTTTCGCGTTGTAACTTTGCACTCGCAAGCTTGCTAAAACACGCTCCATTTTGGCGGACGACAATTCCGAAGACATTCCGATATCATTCCGAAGGAACACAGAACCCATTTTGGAGCAATTTACTAACCAAAAAAACACTACTATCATGGCAAAAATTACTCCCATCGACATCATCAAGGGTGTCTCAGGTAAGTTTGGTGGCAACTCAAAAGAATACTTCGCTACCAACAAAACTAGCTACAACATCCACTTTGCGAAACGCGTCAACGAGTTTAAGGGTCCTGCTACCCAAAAGCAGTTGGAAATTCGCGATCGCTTCAAGCGCAAGCAGAAGGCGGTTGCCGATTGGCTCCGCGCCAACCGCCCTGTGAGTGGTCGCCCTGCTACCGAGGCATACCGCGTAGCTCTCGCCTTAAAATATCGCTACAAATTTTCGAGCATCAATCAGGTTATTCACAAATACCTGAACGACGACTTGCAGGTGGTGCTCCCCAACACTGGCAGCGACAACGGCGACGCGCCTAATCCTGCACCTTCACAGCCTGGCAATAAACCCTCGGGTGGTAACTCGTGCGACAACAAGCCCTCGGGCGGTGGTTCGCAAGTAGGTGGTGACTCGGGCGATTCGCAGCCCCAGCCCACGGGCAAGAAGACGCTTGCCATCTTGGTTACCCCCACAGAAGGCGGTAGCGTGACGGGCGCAGGCACCTATGACGCAGGCACCGAGGTAGAGGTGAAAGCCATCCCCAACGAAGGCTATGAGTTCTCTGAGTGGGAAGACGGTGACAATTTCCCCACGCGCACAGTGACGGTGAATGAGGACACGACCCTCATGGCAACTTTCAAGCCTAAGGAGAACACCGCTGAGGGCGGTGACCACAACACCGACGAGGGCGGTTTGGGCGCCTAAACACACTGCTCCGCGTGATTCAGCCACACGCGGAGCATTTTTTTTACCATGAAAAACAAACGAAAAAATGAAACTCTTTAAGCAACCTACTGCGCAAACCGTTTCTGCCTTTATCATGTTGCTCTCGGGCATCGGGTTGAACATTGCCTCGTTTGCAGTGCCGCCTGTGGGGGTGCTCAGCGATTCGGTAATGACCTTTATGGGCGAGGCGCTGATTTATGCCGCCTCGGTGTTTGGCATGAAGGCGTATGTGGAACAGAAAATTGGCGAACGCAATAAATCTAATAATTATCATGAGACAGATTAAATACATCATCCTGCACTGCTCCGCTACGCGCGAGGGCAAACCTTTCACCGCTGCCGACATTGACCGTTGGCACCGTGCACGTGGGTGGAACGGCATTGGCTACCATTATGTGGTGCGTCTTGATGGCACGGTGGAGCACGGCAGACCCGAGGCGCAAATTGGTGCGCATTGTGTAGGCGTGAACGCTACAAGCATTGGTGTGTGCTACGTGGGCGGTTTGGCTGCCGATGGTCGCACGCCTAAGGACACGCGCACTCCTCAGCAACGCGTATCACTCCTCGCATTGCTAAAGCGCCTCAAAGCAAAATACCCTCGCGCAAGGATTTTGGGGCACAACCATTTTAACAAGGGAAAGGCTTGCCCCTGCTTTGACGCTGCACGCGAATATGCAAGCCTTTGCATTCGTTAACTGCGTTTTAAGAAAAATTTCGAGTGACAAAGTGACACCTAAGTTGTTGATTATCAACGATTTAAGGTATCACTTGTCACTTGTCACTTTCGCTTTCACCTTAAGTCTGTTGCATTTGCCCCGTGTTTTATGGCTTGATTTTTGTCGAGTGGGAAAGTTTTTGCCTTAGTTTCGTTAAAAACTAAGGCAGGGAAAGGGTGTGTTTTGATTTATAAAGAGACAAGCAGGTTAAGAAAAGGGCAGGCGTTGGCAGGTAAGGATTTCTTTTTGAGCAAAATATTGGAACGTCAAAATACATTTATCATGTCAGAAAGTTGACGCGGAACAAAGGGTCTTGAACACACTGCACACACCCCAAAAGTCTTATCTTGTAAAATTAAAAAGCTCTCCAGCCATTCGGCAAGAGAGCTTTTATCAATAACGTTGCGGTAAATTAAGCCTTTGCAACAACACAAACGTAAGTTCTGTTATCTTTTGTGTGTTTGAATTCAACAACACCTTCAGATTTTGCAAACAATGTGTGATCAACACCCATACCAACATTTTCACCCGCATAGTATTGTGTACCGCGTTGACGAACAATGATGTTTCCTGGGATAACAGATTGACCACCTGCTTTTTTCAAACCCAAACGGCGACCTTCGGAGTCGCGTCCGTTTCTCGTACTACCGCCAGCTTTCTTATGTGCCATAGTCGTATCTCCTTATGCTTTAATATCTGTGATTTTAACAACGGACAATTCTTGTTTATGACCGTTTTTACGCTTATAACCTTGACGACGACGCTTTTTGAAAACGACAACTTTTTCGCCGCGAGATTGTTTAACGATTTCACCTTCAACACTTGCACCTGCTACCATAGGTGTACCAATCTTGCCGTCAGCCATCAACACTTCGTCAAAAGTGACTTTGTCGCCAGCTTCGCCTTTTACGCGTTCGATAACGATAACATCGTCCTTAGTGACTTTGTATTGCTTCGCGCCTGTTTTAATTACTGCAAACATAATAAATCCTTTTTTTCAAAACAAAATGAAACTTCAAGGACAGTTTTATACAGCAAAAAGAATCATTTGTCAATAAAAAAAGTAAAAAATACTTTATATTTTTGGAAAAGAATATATAATAGCTTTTATGATAAGTGAAAAGAAAACGACTTTAGGCGGCGTTGTTGCAGGTTATGAGGCCTTTGTGCTGGTGCAAAAAGCGACCGAGCAGGGGCTGGTTGCCTATGTGTGCGATACCGAGGCAAGCTTGAATAGCCTGAGCATTCAACTGTCAGCCATCGCGCCCAATATTCGCGTGCTTGCGTTTCCTGCGTGGGATACAATTCCCTATGACCGCGTCAGCCCTAACCCGTTAATTGAATCTGAGCGTTTGGATACGTTGTCTCTGCTGGCAAATCTAAGCCAACCCACCGCCGAGCAAGAATCAAGCGCTACACCAACAGTTGTCTTGCTCAGCGTTGCCGCCGCGATGCAAAAAGTACCGCCCACTGCGTTTTTCAAAGGGCAGATGTTGTCTTTTAAAGTCGGTGATATTTTCGATTTAGATAAAGTACAAACTTTCCTCAACCAAAACGGTTATACCCACACCGATCAAGTTCGCCAATCGGGTGAATATGCTTTGCGAGGCGGCATTGTTGACATCTTTCCAACGGGCGCGGAAGAGCCTTATCGACTGGACTTATTTGGCGATGTTTTGGACAGCATTCGCTTGTTCAGCCCAATTGATCAAAAGACGACTGCTGTTGTGGAAAACTTTGCAATCAAGCCGATGAGCGAGTATGTCTTAAATGAAAAGACTATTACGACCTTTCGCACCAAATACCGCGAGCTTGCGGGTGGCCAAACAAGCGGCGACTTGCTTTATGAGAGCGTTTCCAATGCTTGCAAGTATAATGGGCTTGAGCACTGGCTGCCTTTGTTTTTCGACAAAATGGTAAGTGTGTTTGACTATCTGCCCCCTGCTACGCCGATTTATTTAGGCGAGGACGTTCCGCAGGCCGTGCTCGAGCGCGAAAAGCAAATAATGGAATACTATCAATCGCGTTTGACTGCGCTTGATAATGACAAACTGGCAATCGGCAAGTACTTTCCTGTTCCGCCCGATACATTCTTTTTAAATATGGAGGCGTTTAAAAAAGCGTTATCTGCTTTTGCGTGCACCACTTTTTCACCTTTTGTGTCGCCTGATGCGCTTGATGCAGGCTCGAGAGTCGGCATTTCGTTTGCGGCCGAACGTTCGGGAGGAGATGTCTTTAGCGAACTTGCCCATTACATCACTGGCTCAAAAACAAAAGTTGTTGTGGCGGCCTTTTCTGATACGGCTGAAGAGCATTTAATCAACGGATTAAAGCAATACAAGCTTAGCCTTTACAAGGCATCGAGCTGGGCAGAGGCGATGAAAAAAGCGCCTTCCATTATGGTGTTGCCGATTGAGCGCGGCTTTACATGCAAGGCATTCACTTTGTTGACAGAGGCCGACATTTTGGGCGAACGTATGATCCGCCCGACCCGTCACAAAAAAGCTAAAGAAAACTTTATCGAGGACATATCGACCCTTTCGATTGGCGATTTAGTGGTGCACATCACGCACGGCATAGGCCGTTACGAAGGGCTTGTCACCGTTATGGCGGGAGGGGCTGATCATGACTGTCTTAAAATCGTTTATGATGGCGATGATAAGTTGTTTGTGCCCGTGGAAAACTTGGATATGCTGTCCCGCTATGGGTCGGAAAACACCGCAGTTAGCCTTGATAAATTAGGCGGTGTCGCATGGCAAGCGCGCAAAAGCCGCATTAAAAAGCAACTGCTTGAAATGGCCGAAAAGCTGATTAACATCGCGGCGGCCAGATATGCAACTCAAATGCCGAAAATCATTCCAGACATTGGGCTTTATAATGAGTTTTGTGCTCGGTTTGCCTATGTCGAAACGCAAGACCAATTAAAGAGTATTCACGATATTGAATCCGACTTTGCAGCAGGACATCCGATGGACAGGCTTGTTTGCGGTGATGTGGGCTTTGGCAAGACAGAAGTCGCTATGCGCGCGGCATTCTTGGCCGCAATGAGCGGTATGCAGGTTGCCGTGGTCGTTCCGACTACATTGCTTGCGCGTCAGCATTACGTCAGCTTTACCAAACGCTTTAAGGGCTTTCCGCTTAAAATTGGGCGTCTGTCTCGGTTGGTTAGCTCTAAAGAGAAAAAAGAAACATTGCAAGGCTTGGCCGAAGGCACGATTGACATCGTGGTGGGGACGCATGCTTTGTTGTCTAAATCCATTCAGTTTAAAAATCTGGGGCTTTTGATTGTCGATGAAGAGCAACATTTCGGCGTGGCGCATAAAGAACAACTTAAATCGCTCAAAGCAGGTATTCACGTTTTGACGTTAACAGCAACACCAATTCCACGGACGTTGCAAATGTCTTTGACGGGCGTCAGGGACTTGAGCTTAATCACAACGCCGCCCGTGGACAGGTTGGCAGTCAGCACGTTTGTACTGCCTTTTGACGGCGTAATTTTGCGCGATGCAATGATGCGTGAGCACTTGCGTGGCGGTCAGATTTTCTATGTCTGTCCGCGCATTTCGGATATGCCGCCGTTGCTTGAAAAGTTGCGTCAGATCGTCCCCGAGCTAAAGATTGTTGCGGCGCATGGTCAAATGTCACCAAGCGAGCTGGAAAGCATTATGACGGATTTTGTGGACGGAAAGTTTGATGTGTTGTTGGCGACCTCGATTATCGAATCGGGTATTGACTTGTCCACTGTGAACACGATTATCATTCACAAGGCCGATATGTTTGGGCTGGCGGCTTTGTACCAGTTAAGAGGACGTGTAGGGCGCTCTAAAGTCAAAGCTTATGCGTACCTGACGACCGCGCCTAACAAGATTTTGACCGAGGGCGCGCAAAAGCGTTTGTCTGTGATGCAATCGTTGGATAGCCTCGGCGCAGGTTTTACGCTTGCCAGTCACGATTTGGACATTCGAGGCGCAGGCAACTTGCTGGGTCAAGAACAATCAGGGCACATCAAAGAAGTCGGTGTAGAATTGTACCAAAAAATGCTGGAAGACGCTGTAGCAATGCTCAAGAGCGGTCAAGACATCAGCAACATAGCCGATGAAAGTTATTCGCCACAAATATCGTTGGGGTTGTCGGTGCTTATTCCCGAACGCTATGTGCCAGATTTGGGGCTGCGTATGGAGCTTTACCACCGTATGGCAAACTTGGAAACGCCCGAAGAAATCCAGCAAATGCGTGCTGAATTGGAAGATCGTTTTGGCGCTTTGCCGCCCGAGGTGGAAAACTTGCTCTCCACAGTAGCCCTTAAATCGCTTTGCCGCCGTGCGCACATCGAAAAAATCGAGGCGGGGGACAAAGGTATGGCAATCACGTTCCACCACAACTTGTTTCCTAATCCTGCGGGGTTGGTGGGCTTTATCAATGCGCAAATGGGGCTGGCAAAACTGCGGCCTGATAAATTGACAATCACGCGTATTTGGAAAAATCCGCTGGATCGATTGGTGGGCGTTAAAAGCTTGATTGAAACTTTTGCCAAACTGGCAGAGGAAGTGGAAAAATAAGGTTGCGCGAAGGGCTCTTGTATGGTATAATATAAGAATGAAGAAATAAAGGAGACGGGCAATGGAAAACGAAAAAAATCAAACACAACAAGCCGAAGGTGGTTTTAATGGTGCAGCGACTCCATCTGATAAAATGATGGGCGATTTGTCGGTTTTAAAAGACGTCTCAAACATTTCGGAATTGTCTCAAGAGGAAAAAGCAAAAACCGAAGAGCAAGTCAAAAATGTTGCCGATTCTATTGTTTCTGGTGGAAAAATTGATGCGTCCAAGTTGTCCGAAAACAAAGATGTGCTCAAACAAATGTCCGATAAAGGCTTTTCTAAAGCAACAGAAACGCTTGCTCAGATGGACGAGGTGGCTCGACAAACAACGGGTAAGGGCATTGACGAGTTGATGCAAAATCCAAGCTCGTTAGAGCAAGTGTCGCAGGGGCAGGGTGCTGAATCGGCTCAGCTTGCGCAAGCGCCGCAAGAAGCCAAAGCTCCTCAATTCGCTCCAGCGCAGGCGCAAAAACCGCAAGGGCATTTGAAGGAAACATTGGCCTCGCTTGCGAACTATGACGAAAGCAAAGCCCAAGAGGATACGCGCGCACCAGCTCAAAAGCAAGAGGAAAGTGCTATGTCGGCATTTATGGAGCAAAAGTATGCAGCCAACTCGCGCGATCGTTTGAAGTTCAACATTCAAGGCCCTGAGGAAAGCAACGAAGGTCGTACACGGTAAGCTTCAACACCATTCTGTCTTATATCATTTTCTTTGCGGGTATATTTATAATAATATAATTGGTGGGTTCGGCACTTTTCGGATAATACGACTTGATACGCAAATAAGTTATTTATCGTCCCCGATACGCAACGCTTCAATAAACGCAGATTGCGGAATTTCGACCTTACCAAACTGACGCATCCGTTTTTTGCCCTCTTTTTGCTTATCAAGCAACTTGCGCTTACGTGTAATGTCACCGCCATAACATTTTGCCGTCACATCTTTACGATAGGCGGAAATGTCTTCTCGAGCAATGATTTTGCCTCCGATTGCGGCTTGAATAGGAATCTTAAATTGGTGACGCGGAATGAGCTCTTTCAAGCGCTCGCAAATCTGGCGCCCGCGCCGTTCAGCTTGCGTACGGTGTACCAAAAACGACAGAGCATCTACAGGTTCGCCATTGACTAAAATAGATACTTTCACCAAGTCGCTGGGCTGATAGCCAATCAGCTCGTAATCAAAGCTTGCATACCCGCTTGAAATCGACTTTAAGCGATCATAGAAATCGAACACAATTTCATTTAAAGGAATCTCGTACACAGCCATCGCTCTGTTGCCAACATAAGTCAGATTTTTTTGCACACCGCGCCGTTCAGCGCACAGCGTCAAAATCGAACCCAGATACTCATCTGGCGTCATAATAGTCGCTTGCACCCAAGGCTCTTCAATTTCTTCAATCAACGTCACGTCAGGCATATCCGCAGGATTGTGCAAGTTCAGCGTCTCGCCATTCGTTTGGTGGATTTTATACACCACGCTCGGCGCTGTCGTAATCAAGTCAAGATTGAATTCGCGATCCAAACGCTCTTCAATAATCTCCATATGCAACAGCCCCAAAAAGCCACACCGAAAGCCTTGCCCCAGAGCCATAGACTTTTCTGGCGTGAATTGAAAGCTGGCGTCATTTAATTGCAGCTTGCCCAGTGAGTCGCGTAAGTTTTCATAATCTGAGCTATCCAGAGGAAAGAACGAGCAAAACACGACAGGTACAGAGGGTTTAAATCCTTTAAGTGCTTCCTTCGTTGGCTCTTTTGCCGAGGTAATCGTATCGCCCACATGCGTTTCGCCGATAGTCTTAATACTGCCTGTAATAAAGCCTATTTCGCCCGTATAGAGCGCATCGCAATCTTTCATCTTTGGTTCGAACACGCCCACTCTGTCCACTGTGTGTACAGAACCCGTCCCCATCATTTGGATTTGCATCCCTTTTTTCAGTACGCCATCTTTGACGCGTACCAAAATGACAATGCCTAAATAAGGGTCGTACCAGCTGTCCACCAAAAGCGCCTTCAGCGGTGCTTTTTCATTACCCTGTGGTGCGGGTACGCGGTGCACAACAGCTTCCAGCACATCTTGAGTGCCTAAGCCCGTTTTGGCAGAAATTAAAATAGCATCAGAAGCATCGATACCAATGACGTCTTCGATTTGCTGTTTGACTTTTTCGGGCTCTGCGGACGGCAAGTCGATTTTGTTTAAAACGGGCACAATCTCGTTATCCACGTCCAACGCCTTATAAACGTTCGCTAAAGTCTGTGCTTCCACGCCTTGTGTTGCATCCACGACAAGAAGAGCGCCCTCGCATGACGCAAGCGAGCGGCTGACTTCATAGCCAAAGTCCACATGTCCTGGCGTATCAATCAAGTTCAGATAATAGGTGTTGCCGTCTTTAGCCTGATATGTCAATCGTACCGTTTGTGATTTAATTGTAATACCGCGTTCACGTTCGATGTCCATATTGTCCAACAACTGCTCTTTCATCTCGCGCTTTGAAACCAAGCCGCAAAACTCAATTAACCGATCGGCAAGCGTTGATTTGCCGTGATCAATATGAGCGATAATTGAAAAGTTTCTGATTTTGTTAATATCGTGCATACTTAAAGTTCCTTTGTTTTTTCTATGTAGTATACTGAAAATTGTCAATAAATCAAGTATTTTTCTTTTTTTATAACAGCTCAAGTTTAAAACTTGCTTTTTAATTTGCAATTATAACATTTTGTATAGCATTATAAAGTTTGCGTGAGTAGACATAATATGTGACTTGAATAAGAATGATTCTATCAATCAACAGATGAAGATTTATAGTCGATAATACTTGAAAATATCGCTGTATTTTTAATAGTTTTTTTGGCATTGTGTTGGCTTTAAAAGAGTTATCATGGTCGGCTGAAATAAATCTTTTCAAAACACCTGCAAACATTGGACTTTAAGAGAGAGTTAAAATACAAAAAAAGAGGAAGTACATTTTTCCTCTTTTTATTCTGGTGGGTCCGGAGGGACTCGAACCCCCGACCAGACCGTTATGAGCGGCCAGCTCTAACCAACTGAGCTACAGACCCAAACCATAAAGTGCAATCTACACGATTTTTATTCTTTTTTCAAGTCTTTTTTTTGCTTTTTTCTTGTTTGATAAAATGTGCGGACAGAATGGCATTGTCTTTTAAACAGGCACATTTGTTTCTTCGATAACATTTAAATGCTCGTCAGCCGTAATGGGTTGCCACTTTTTAGCCAGCGTATCAAAGCAATTTTCGTCAATAAAAAGCGCGTTCGCGTCCGTTTTCGAGCGCTTTAAAATGCGCGCCTTAGCAACAGCCATATCGCAATTAAGCAAATGCCAAATGATGTATTGTGGCTCTGTCAGACACAGCGCTTTTTGTAAAACTTCAGCACGAGTTTTTTTATCCCAAAATCCATAATCCAAAATGACGTTTTGGCTCAAAGCCAACAATTTTGCCGTCTTTGCCCAAATCAAATCGTCAATGATTTTATATTTTTCGTCAAAATTATCAGGATTGCGACCGTATGCTTTTTGCATCAGCTCGTCATGCGTCAATCGAACAGCAGGCAAAGATTTTTCCAACCGCTTCGCCAGCGTTGTTTTTCCAAAACCCATAAATCCACAAATTAAATGTATCTGTCCCATGAATGTACTTTAAATGAAGAAATATATCCTGTCAATAAAATTAGTCTTATTCACGAAAAATTGTGCACGCGATTTTCACATACCTCCACGCTTAATGACGCCAGCACCAAACTTGTTTTCCAGCAAATCCAGCGTGCGCGAAAGCTTATCATCTTCGGGTTCAAATGCGTCAAATAAGCTCAGCTGTTGTGCTTTGCCAAATGACAAGTTTGCAAGCGTAATGCCTGACGCGCGGTAAATCGTGCCTTTTCGATACAACTTGTCTAGCAAATTATGCGCCGCCGCCGTAAGCGTTTTTTCCGAGTTTGTGGGTTTGCCTAGTCGGATTTCTTGCTGGAAAACAGCAAAGTCTTTTGTTCTGAGCATTACCGCAATCGAGCCACAGTAGCCGTCCCACGAGCGTAATTTTTTCGATGCGCGGTGAATGTGCCCCAAAAGTGAAGTGTGCAAAAACTTCAGATCCGTTGTAAAATCCACAAACGCGTGCGTGTCTTGAATGGATTGAGGCGCTTCAGGATCTGGATTAACGGGTGAAACAGTCTTTCCGAGCAATTCGTATTTCAGCGTTATGCCACCGATTCCACAGACTTTTTTTATCCACGTGTCGTCTTTTGAGACGAATTCGCGGATCGAGCCGATACCATTGAACCAAAGACGTTTTGCATTTTGCTTGCCAATACCGCTGACTTCTTTGATGGGAGTGTCACCGACTTTTTCCATAATTGTATCGGGAGTAGGGCGAATGACGTAGATACCGCCCGTTTCTTTTGCTTTGTCGCTGGCAAGCTTGGCCAGTCGTTTGGAGGAACACAATCCGATTGAAACAGGCACTTTCGTGCGCCGTAAGACCTCGGCACGAATGTTGGTAATCAGTTGCGTATAGCTGATGCCATACAGCGCATTGAGCCCTGTCACATCCATAAAGGCTTCATCGATTGAAACGACTTCTACATCGGGCGTGAAAGAACGCAAAACACTCATTACCGTTTTGGATATTTCGCCATAGCGTTCATGGCGGCACAGAATGTAATGGCAGGACGGGTGAAGCCCCGCCAGTTGAAACATCGGTTGCCCCATTTTGATGCCGAGCGCTTTAGCCTCTTTTGAGCGCGACAAGACGATGCCTTTGTTGGTGGTGTTCGTGACAACGCATACAGGTTTAGCACAAAGGGCAGGGTTGTCCACTCTTTCGCAGCTGACGAAAAAGCAATCGCAATCGACAAGGGCTATAATTCTTTGTTGGCTTTTGGACATTTTTTGTTCTCTTTTTGTTCTTTACTATAGCAGCTTAAAAATGGCGTGTCAAGCGATTCGAAAAATGCAAGCGAAAGGTCGAAAAAAAGAAAGTTTTTTGAAGAAATCTTTTGTGAAAGGAGGGGGAAATAAAAAAGCCCGCTTAAGGCGAACATAAATTTTTTAGTGGAGATTTTTTCATTTTCTACGGAAACCAGCACATATTCATTTACTTTTTGGGCAATTTGTAAATGACTTGTATGCAAAAATAGTGTTGCTTATCGTCAAAAATACGCACTTTAAAAATATAAGTTGATAAATCTGTAAATAAGAGCATATGGCTCAAATCATCCTGCCAACGCTTTTAACTGTGTTGAAAAATAAGAAAAAAGTAAAAAAACGCCGCTCAAGTTGAACTTTTGTCTTAAAACAATAGCCATTGTAGGCAAAAGTTTAGAATTTTTATAATTTATTTGGGAAATATTTAAGCTAAAACTTGCAATAAAATGATATTTTTGTTATAAATAATCCCTGTATCGTATTAATTAGCTAGGTTTAAAAAATGTTATTATTTTTACAGAAAAACGCAGAATGGATGTGTGCTATTGCAATTGTTATATTTACGGCAATGCAATGGTGGCTTAGTCGCGCACAATTTAAACACGAACTGAGACAAAAGCGGTTTGATCTAGCTCATCAGATGGATGAGGCATGTATTGTTTATAAGTTTGATAAAGAAACTATTCGTAAAATTGTGGACTGGTTTAATCGTCATCAATCCCAATTTATGTACTTACTGAATGAAAATGACTTGAAACATTATGACATTTTTCAAGCATTATTGGAAGAGTTGTTTAAGAAAAGTTTATCTTTCAATGAAGTTATTCCTTTGTACCGTAAATGTCTTATGCACCTTGATGTAGCTCTTTTAAATGCAGATTATGGCATTCGCAAACTCAAAAAAGCAAAAAAGCATAAAACTCGTGTTTATACATGGGATGAAATTATAAATTCTTAAGCATATTTCACTGGACTTTTGTCCCATATAAAATTAAGATTAGCTTAATGAAAAACATTGTGATTTTAACTGGCTCGGGGATATCGGCGGAAACCGGATTAAAAACATTCAGAGCCGAGGAAGGGCTGTGGCTGAACCATCGCGTTGAGGATGTTTGTACGGTTGAGACTTTTGAACGCAACCCAGCGTTTGTGCATTCATTTTATAATGAACTACGCCCGATTATGATGAAGGCCACGCCCAACGCGGGGCATCAAGCTGTCACGATGTTGCAACAGGAATTGCCAGATGTCGCCATTAATGTTGTGACGCAGAATGTGGACCTCTTGCACGAAAAAGCAGGAAGTAAAAACATTTATCACATTCATGGTCGGATTGACGAGTGCGTGTGTATGAACTGTGGAAATATGCTGACAACTCTGGGGATGTGGAAAGCGATAAAGTTTGCCCGAATTGTCATGTTCAAGGTATGTTGAAACCCAACATTGTCTTTTTCGGAGAAATGCCAAAGTATATGGATGAGGTGGACAAGATGCTGGCGGAGTGCGACATGTTTATTGCGATTGGAACCAGCGGCGTTGTTTATCCCGCCGCCAGTTTTGTATGGCAGGCGAAATTCTACGGCGCAAAGACCTATTTGTTCAATCTGGATCCTTGTAATAACAGTTCCCAATTTGATCAAGAGATCCCTGGCAAAGCCTCACAAACTTTCCCGAAATTCGCCGAAGAATTGATAAACGAGTTAAAGAAAAAGAATTAGGGAACCTTTTGTTGTGATCTTGTGAACTTAACTTCACTTAGAAAATCAGCAGGTTCTCCATGTTCTATGTGCATAATACAGATTCTATCATTATCAACTATGCTTTTATCAAACAGGTTGTAATGCTTTTCGGGAACTTTATCCGAATCATCAAAATCCATAGATGCTAAAGCCCCACAAATATAATCGGGAATTCTTATCAATTCATCGAATCGTTCTTTATCATATTGCTTACTCTCTATGAAACCATATACTTCATGATCAGAAACTCTTTTTTTGAGTAAATTGGAGTAACCCAAACGAATCAATTGATGCACTATGCCATCCTGAAAATCAGTTATTTTATCCCGATCTGAAATCCATAGGATATGCTTTGTATTTGTTTTTATTAAAAGAAATTCTATAATTGCCGATATGATATGAACAGTAACACCTATATCAGACAATATCTTTACATCAATTTCCTTTCGATTCAGATAATTTCTGAAGCTTTTCATTTTATGAATAAACTCTTCCCTTTTCTTTTTGGGCCAACGTTCCATGCGTTCAATAGCATTATCCAAAAGTCGTTTGTTCTCCTCTAGTTTGAAAATGCTATTTTTATCTTTAATAAGAAACGCCATCGAGAAAAAGTATGGGGATTCTTTGATGTAGTTAAGAGCTGTTTCTGAAATATTTTTAAACTTTTTTATGTCTTGTGGCAAATAATGTTTTATGTCCTTTTTCAGTACATAAGGAGGAATAAGCGGAAAAATGGTAAATGTCATGACGTCATTGTTTTTAGTTTTATCATCAAGACAATAGTCGCTGGTAATGTACCAGGAATCGACTTGTTTAAACTTGCGATAATATTTCTTCCATTTTCTGACAAAATTAGGAAATCGACTAGATAAAAATGTTTTTGTGTTCATGGTATTCCTAAACTTTCTTACCTTTTAAATGTTCCAAAAACGCCTGACAACCTTCATAAATATCCCAATAGGCCTCGTCAAAATTACCGGTATACCAAGGGTCTTTGACTGAGCGTGGATTTTTGGTAAAGTCCAGCAGGCGATACACTTTATGGTTTTTATCCTCGCCAACGATATCTAAAATATCCCGCACGTTGTTATCATCCATTGCTAAAATATAATCAAATTTTGCATAATCAGATTTGCGAATTTGGCGTGAATAATGCTTGGTAAATGGAACTTTCATTAGTTTCAGCATATCCGCCGCCCGATAGTCCAGCGCCCCATGTACCATTTCATTATAGCCCTCTGTCGCGGCTGAGGTAATTTCAAACTTGTCCGTCAGCCCCTTTTCGGCGACCATTTGTTTCATCACAAACTCCGCCATCGGCGACCGACAAATATTTCCAAGACAGACAAATAGAACTTTAATCATAATACGTTCCTAATAACTTAATAATTTTAACTCCATTTTTTCTTTTATCTTTTTCCAATTAGGCATCTTAAGCGAAAGGAGATTGTAGAATTCATCTGTATGATTTGGGTAATATGCATGACAAAGCTCATGATAGATAACATAATCAATGGATGGTTTGCTGGCCTTAATTAAAGCAGGATTAAGAACAATCTCATGTTTTTTCAAATAGCTCCCCCAACGCTTATTAAGCTTTCTTATCCTTAATTTCGGCATTTCTAAATCTGGAAAGGCTTTCATGCAAACATTCAACCGCTCATTAAAAATAATTTCAGCGCGCTTTATAAACCAATTTTGAAAAACATCATTAACCTCATCTAATTTCTGTATAGATGGGGTTAAAATGTAAATTTTATTATCGAAGACCTTGATAATATTACGAAGCGGCGATTTTTCAATAATGACCTGATATTGTCGACCCAAATAAAGTGCAGAACTGCCAGTTTCATAAAATTTATCCTTTGGCATATTAAACTGTTTAAAATAATTTAATTGTTTTTCAATCCACGGTGTCTTTCGGTTGACAAAATCTTTGATTTCAAAATCTTTTGCTTGTTCTGGCGATTTTACTAAAACAGTAAAGTCAGGATAAACTTCCACTGCTAGAGACTTGCGTTTTTCTTTAACAACTCTAAAGCTATTCATGTCAATCATCTAAAGCATATCCTTATTTTGAACAGCAATATTCCATGCTGTTTTTGTAATTTGTTCGATTGTATCTGCAGATAATTTTTCATCCACATCATCAAACAAATAATCTTCCAGCTCGTTAAAGATTTTTCTTTTTTCATATCTAATTTTTGTGTTTCTATTAAAGCATCATTTATTATTTT
>OQVL01001061.1_pt1 | contig 15946 bp, 16 predicted proteins | sample 1691501 | NCBI WGS metagenome assembly OQVL01 (sample SAMN03418253, study PRJEB22391) | human gut metagenome | biome: human-gut; feature: organic feature; material: feces | host: Homo sapiens | place: Tanzania | collected 2013-01 | reverse complement strand
ATCTTGGTTTAAAACCGCGTGGTTTTAAATGCTGATCGTCTTCCTGCTGTGGTGTTGTTTCATTTTTTGGTTTTTCTTTTTTAAGAGCTTCTTTTAACTTCGATTTAAATCTATTTTCATTCATGCTCCAACCTGAAGGTTTTTTCTTTATTTCTTCTTTAACTTTTTTTTCTTTATTCTTTGGCTGAATAACTGGTTTTTTTATTCCAAGCCTATCTCTTATTTCTTCGATCTTAATTGCTCTACTATTGATGTTGCCACGGCCTTTGAGTCTAAAGTTATTCGTGGCTGCGTTGGCTGTTTCTGCATGATCAAGTATCCTACTGATAGAACCGCTATCAGATTTATCACGCCAACTATTGATGCCACCTTGATTATAAGGCTTGATTGATTTTTTATTGTATTGTTTTTTAACTCTGTTGAGTATTTGTGCAGCTTTTTGTGTTGTTCTTCTAACTTTTGGGTCTGTTGGTCTATTATATTTTTCGCTGAGTTTAAAGCTGTGGTTGTTGCTTCTAACGAGTTGTTTACTCTCGTAAGTGTCTGTTGTGTCTGGTTTAATGCTGTACTGACCGATTCCGATAGTATCATCATCGTTTCTGATAATGGTTCTATCGTCATTGATATTTGGTTCAACAAGTGATCGTCTAATACTATTTTCGTCATCTGTTTTTCTTGCTGCGAATCTTCTAACGAGTTCATCATCTCTATTTTTGTCATATTTCACCTTGCCTTTAATAGTGTTCCAACTGTATTTTTTACCTAACTGTGAGCCTTTAAAATAAATATTTTTTAGTAAAATTAAAATTAAGATTCCTTATTTATAAGGTCAACAGTTTTACGAACAGGGCAAGTTTCACACACTTCTTCAGATAAGAAAGCGCAATCCATGCAAACAACATCAACTGCTTCTAAATACTGCTTTTTGGCTTCTTCTTTGTTAATGATTCTGGTCATGATTTTGTTCTCCTTTAAATTAAAATAAATTTTTTATTTGATAAGTAGGTGAGGCTTACGCCGCCTCACCTACAATATCATACACACGATTGAGAAGAGGCATACCGTTGATAGCTTTTTGGTAAGCCATAACGCTCCCTCATCCATTCGACGCCAAGTATGGCAAAGCCGCTTCCATCATCCTTCCTGTACTGGCATAAGGACTCATAAAGCCGCATAGAATAAGGATTTGTAAGGCGAGATACTTCGGTAAAATTCAGCCTTGTGAATCTCTTATCAAGCAGAGTAAAAAACGGCATGAGATATGGATTAAGATGAATAATGTAAGTCCCGCGCCGTGGTGAATAGGCATCCTTAATCATCCAGGGATAAGACTCATAACTGTCTTCTGATTCGGTCGATTCATCAGGGTTATATATCGTAACTTTCTTCTCGCTAAGCCCTGAAATGGCCTTACGAATATCCTTGCTGGCTTCAGCAGAGGGCAAATTATACATCTCTGCATATTCGTTGACCGTCAACTCACAGGCACCTGAACCAAGAACGCCATCCTTAGAAGCATAGCGAAGTCTTCCCACCACAATAAACAACAGTCGCTTTTGGTCGCGAGTCAGGTGATAAGCAGCCTCCGTGATCTCATTGGCTTGTGCCAGACTACGACTAATAGGTGTCGCTGACTCAATCAGGCTGACGGCTTTTGCTGTTAATTCCGCTCTGTTCATAACCCTGTGTGATCCTTCAAATGGTGAGGGCAATTTTTACATCACTTTGAGGGCAATTACTACACCTTTTGAGGGCAAATCTTACACCTTTTGAGGGCAAATCTTACACCGATCGTATTTAATTGAGGGCAAATCTTACACCAGTCTCCTCTACAGCCCGCGCCACTACTGGCTCCAGCGACGCCTAAAAAGGATCTAAAAAGGATTAAAAATGGAAAAAGGTTTATAAAAATACTCTGTGGATATGTGAGTAGCGTCACTTAAGGTGTAAAAATCACCCTCAATAATCGCTTCTCGACCGGCAAAGATCTTCATTCAATTCCCATCGCAAATCACACACTCCCTATCCTCTGGAAAATGAACAGATACCTGCTTTTCGGAGGAATACTTGAACATTCCAAAATTCCCATTGCCTTCCCGTCCTGAGACAGAAATTCAGTTCCACGCCCCTACTGTGAAGGATGCGCTGAAATATTCTGAACTGAACCCGGCAGAAGATGAGGCAACTACTACAGAGTACCTTAACTCTATGCAGGATGGTGAAATTAACGACAGTGCTAACTGGACAGTTCAGGATCGCAGAACTGCTCTTTGGTGGATATTTGTTAATTCGCGCCCCGATGCAGTAATGACCTACTCCTATGAGTGCAGTCACTGCGGTAATACGCATCATGCAGATATTAACCTGAGCGACCTGGCCCAAACAGTAGAAATACTCACTGTACCTCCTTACGTGAAAACCAACGTACCAGTAAATGGAGTACCAACTGACTGGATACTTAAACCATTAACCGGGAAAGGCGCGGAACTCCTTGAACGAATGCGAGCGTCACTTCCTGATATGAAAAGCCCCGAATACAGTGCTGGCGTGGCACGGATGCGAATTGCTGAACTCGCTTTATGCACGGCACTGGATGACGATCCGGAAGACTTCACTCAAGCAGCTAACCGCCGTTTCGATATCATTGAAAGCATGGCGCTTGAAACGGAATTCACTCCGTTGGTGGCCCGTATCCAGCTAATGCAAAAAGACCTTCGCCACGGCCTGAAAATGGCAATCGAACGTGGCACAAGCCGCCTCATTTTGCCACCACAACGTTGCAAAAACGCTAAGGAGGGTACAGACGTGACAACCACGCTGTACGTTCCCTTTCTCAATCGAGAGTTTATCCCATCAATTAGATCTGAATGGATGGCTAACCATTATTAACAATCTGGCTCTGTACGGATACCAACCTATTAGCGACGTCGAGCAGCTTCCTCAATGGCGAGCGCTCCACATGTCCAGGGCGCTGGAAGAGAAATACAAAGCACAGACCGGGAAGAAACGCTGATCACTGGGGTGGTAAGTGAGGACATTTTGAAAGAGAACAAAGACCGTATTGCGATAATTGACGCGATTCAAAGCGCCAGTTCGGATGAATTGGAAGCGCTGGCAGAAATAAAAAAAGCGATCATGTCGAATATCGTTGTTTCAAATAACGATAATAGCCACCAGGGCAAAGTGAGTCGTCGGCTGTCTCGTACTCAAAACAACAGGCAATCAAAAACAGGCTCTAATAGTGCTCGTGATCAGCAAAACGTGTACGAGGAACGGCTACCTCCAAAGAAAAAACCTTTACGAATGACAACGGCATCAAGATCTGCTGTTGTAACGGATTATCCGCAACGTAAAGAACGCCGAAATAATACCGATAAACGTACGGCAGCAGTTCCACTTATATCCCAATCACCTGCTTCTTCGCCAAAAAAACGTGCGCACAGGCAAGCCGGGGCTGTTCAGACAGAAAATCCTGAACAATCTCCTTCACCACGTGAAAAATCAGCATCACCAACGCTTCGAGACAGTAACGGGCGCTTTGTGTCTCAGCAAAAGAACGAGGACATTGCCAGGAGGAAAGAACGCCAACAGGAACAAGATGCAGAGGCCAAACTCCAGGCCGGATTTTTCCGCAAATTAGGCTCAATAATGGGTGCCGATAGCAGTGGGCCATCCAGCGAGGACTCATTGACTGATGCCGCTGGTGTAGGCGCTGGTGGTCCATTATGGATGGCTGCAAGAGGAGTGTTTGACATCTCTAAAGAGATCACCGGGAAAGCAGTATCACTGAAAGAATGGGTAGGTAAGTTTGAGGATGATGACGCAAACAACCGCGTAGCAACAAAAAAAACAGCGATCACATACCCGGCCCCCGGCGAGCATAAAGCGTCAGCAACAGCATTTAGCGGCGCTGTAGAAGCTAAATCAACACGGGCAGTAGAAGAACAAACCAAGATTCTTGAAGGGAATGATTCGAAAATCATTGATGGCCTTGAGGACGTCACTGACGAGATCGTGAAACTACGTAAATCTGTCTCGTCCGGTGGTAATTTCCGGCTTAGTGACCTGTGGCGAAATAGATCTGTACGGCGTAACAAAATCAATATTGGCGGAGAGTCTCGCACCAGGCGAAACAAAGGCCGAAAAAAAAGCGCTAAGGCAGGAAAACTGCTTTCTGCCGGAGAGAAAGCTGCGGCAGGAACGGCTGCTGTTTCAGGTGGTGGTGCTGCAATCAAGGCCGGGAAAGATGTCGCGGTAAAAACTGGAGAAGAAGTCGCACTGAATGCAGGGAAGAAAGCTGCGGAGAAAAAAATCGGTGCTGTAGCACTTAAAGATACAGCCAAACTCGGAATTAAATCTGCGGCCTCTATGGGGGCAAGGGCGATCCCCATCATCGGCTCGCTGGCAATGGCGGGATATGATGCGGTTGACGGCTATAACGACACGGAAGCACAAAAGGCTGCATTTGGACTCAGCGATCAGCAAAAGGTCTCTACACAGCAGAAAAGCGCATACGCCGCTGCGAATGTGCTGGATATGGGAGGAATTGTTTCCGGCGCAACCAATCTGATAGGGCAGGGGATATCAGCACTTGGATTCCAACGCGCCGGAGAGTCACTAAAGAACTTCGAAACGGCTGATATAGCACGCGGTGTTAATGGCGCAATAGATATCACAAAATCGGCCTTTAACGGAGTGACTGGTGCAGTTAAAGACGCGTTTTTGTCTACAGACGACAGCACCAAGCAGGTTAAAAAAGCGGTTGAGGACGGCACAAGGAAAACTGTTGATGCGATTAATTCCTTAAAACAACAATTGCAAGGCGGGATTAATGGCGAAGATGGTGTGGGGGTATACGGATACACATCCCCGTCTGAATTTAATGCGCCTGCCGTAAACACCATTGCCGATGATCTGAATATTGGCGGGAGTAACGCCCAAAACCGCAACTACCGGAACCATAATCTTGGGAATCTGGTGTTTGCCAACCAGGAGGGGGCTACGCTTGAAACCCCAAATGCCAAAGGCGAACAACGTTTTGCCCGGTTTAATACCCCAGAAGAGGGGATCAGGGCGCTGGCAAACCAGGTTTCAAGTTACTACAACGGCACAAGCCGTGCTGCGGGGTATCAAAAGCTCCAGACGGTTTCCAGTATTATCTCCAAATGGGCACCAGCCAACGAGAATAACACCAACCAGTACATTGATAACGTCAGCAAATATCTTGGCGTGTCACCAACGGATAAAATTGATGTTTCTAATCCGGAAGTAATGACACACCTTGTGCGGGCTATAGCCACGAAAGAAGGCGGTAACCCGGCGGTCAGAGATGAATTTATCAAAACCGCATTAGGCACCTTCAATGCATCGACCGGGCGCTGGGAAGGCCAGTTCAATGACGAAACTCTGGCAAAACTCAATAAAATCCAGAAGGAAAATGGCGGACAGCTTATTGCTCGTAATTCACAATACAGCGTCGGCAATAAGGTCAAATATGCCAACGGCAATACGCCAGCAGTGCCAGTAAATAAAGCCATTCCTATTAAGTCAGCCGAAACGTTTGAAGTTGCTCAGCACGCCCAGGCCGCGAAGAAGATGGCGGCAAATACTCCTACAGCCAGTGAGCATCAAAAAACTGATGGTAATTCAGAGAGTAAGTTGCATTCCCTGCTTGAATCCAGCCATGAAGCAATTGCAGAAGTGGAAGGGATGTTTGGCGGTGCTGGTAGTTTTATAGGTGACAATTTCCAACTCACCAAAGAATTCGCATCTGCTCAATCAGCCGGGGGGATCGAGGCACTGGTTGAAAAGGCTCGCAGAATGGATCAGGCAATGACCGCCAAAGTATCTTCCATCACGGGTAAATCATTCGGTTTTCAGCCAGCAAAACAAGTTGCTGCGATCCAGCAGGCATTGCAACAAAAGCGCACACCACCAGCGGCGGCTAGTGATGTGAATCTACTTGAAAGCAGCAAGGACAACGCAGTTTATAACAATGGATATCGGGTAGTAGAAGGTGAGGATAAAGGTTTTCTCGGCTCACTACTGGATTCCTCTGCCACTGGATTAACTCGTATTGGCGCTGCCGTTCTGCCTACGGTGGGGGACAGCCTTTCAAGGCTGGTGGGGGGACTCGATGGTGCCGGACTGGTAAATGATCTCGTCTATCAGGCCACAGGCCAGAATACCAACATTGCCCGCGCAATAAGCCCCCTGACAAAAGCAACGGGGAGTTGGCTTAATGGCGGCATAAATCAGGTTGCCAACACCATTAAAGGTGTATCCGGTGATTTGAATACCCTGGCATTCGGCTCAGCCTCTGCGATTCAGGAACCTTTTCTTGCAATGCCTCCTCAGTTGCCTACCGTGACTGACCTTGCCCGAAGTGGTGTCCGCCAGACTTTAAATACTGACACTGTAAATAACGATCCGGCTATGTTGAAGGTGCTGGATAACGTCTATTCCATCCTGAAAGACATTCTGAATGTGAATAAAAACAATGCAAAAGGTGATCCGGATAAGGTTGTTAAAACGGCACAACCGCAACCGCGACAACGGGCCAGCACGGTTATTAACGATCCCTCACTGGATGCATTGCTTGAGGATTAATACCTATGTTGTATGAGATAGATTCCTGCCTTCGAACCAATGAAAGCGGGGTCGTTATTGCAGAAGGTATAACGGCGGCATGGATTGCCCGCCTTGATGAATGGCTGCGCACCCCGGAAGGCAGTGTTTATGGCTTGCCTTCATGGGGAAATCCTATGGCTGAGTTTAAGCACGAACCTTTTGGCGGTGATAACTCGCACATTATTGAAGTGGCAATAGAAGGCCGGATTATGACCAAACTTAGGCAGGATCTGCCGGGACTGGATGTGCAGGGCATCAGGTGTTCAGCCATTTCGGAAGACCAATTGTTAATCGTTATATATGCGAAAGGCAGTAGCCTGAACGTTGTAATGCAGAAAGCAAACGGAGAGACTTTGTGAGTATTACCGAATTACTGGATAAGTTTAACGCGAAGCTCAATGAAAATACCTGGTGGGCGCGTTTTGTTAATAGCCAGTTCGCGCAAATGATGGCGGTGCTTGGCGCTCAGATCATATATACAGCGGAAACATATGCCAGTAGGGGATTAACCGAAGGCTTTATCTCCACGGCGACAAGGCGGGCAAGTATTCTTGCGGCGGCAGAAGATCGAGGTTATGTGGGGCGTTTTGTTAGTGCATCCTATGGAACGATTACCATCATCAACAAATCCAATGCGGATATCATCCTTCCTGCTGGCGCTGAGTTGCTCGCCAGCGACCAGACACCGCTTGCTCTGACCAACAGCATCGTTATACCCGCTGGTGGGAAAGTTTCTGCTGTTGGGGTCAAACAGCATGAAGCCGTAAGCGTGACATTTGATATTGAGAAAGAAACGCTATTTCTTACCCTGCTGCTTTCGCGTGAATTAACAAAAGAGGTATCTAGCCTTGCAGTAACAGTGATCCGAAACGGGGAGGCGGATAAATGGATTTATAACCCGTTATTTCGGATGTCTCGCGATACCAGTAAGCACTATGTGCTGGTGTATAAGCCCACTGAGCAACTCGGCGTTCGCTTCGGTGATGGCTCTATGGGAATGATGCCTCCAGCCGGAAGCCAGGTACGCATTGATATTATGGCAAGTCAGGGCGACTACACCCTGGCAGAAGGCCAGAAGCTGGAACCTGCTGGCAATATCGCAAAATACGTTGATGTTCTGGATATCACTACCGACTCTATCATAACTGGTGGTGGCGGCATGGAAACTACCGAAGAAACACGCAATCGCGCTCAGTATTATGTGCCATATGATGAGCAGGTTGTTTGGGGTGGGGATTATCGTCAGTTTATCCAGCAAGTCGTAAACGGGACATCGTGGCTGAACGTATGGGGTGAGGCGCTCCAGGAAAAAGTAACTGGTTATGATGTCCGTAATATCAATAAAATTTTCTTCTGCGGACATAAGCCCGGCGTAAGCCAGGAGTCTCTGGCTTCTGAGATACTCAAGGCTCTTAACGACGTACCTAACGAACTGAATAAAAAGTTTGAGTACGTTTCCACTAATGAGCAACCTTTCACCATCAATTTTACTGGGATCGTGCGTAAAAGCGTGCTGGTTGATGATGCGAAAAATGCGATCACATCCGCACTTGAAGAAAACTTTGGGCGCGACTCATCATCTTTCAGTCAGTTACTACAGAGTGATGATGATTCCCAGCAATGCTACGCCCAGGTCAAAGTCAAAGATATATGGCGTGTCATTGAGTCTCTGGATATGTTCCTGTCCTATGACGTAACGATGCAAAACTTGAAAGACGCCGTTTATTTCAACGACTTTGTTTACCTTGATGTGAAATCCTCTACGTTTAGCATCACTTATCCGTAATGAGGCGGCGATGAAAGTAAACTGGCTAAAAGAAAGACTGACTAAAGCAAAACAGGATTCTCAACTCTGGAGCGCCTTTATAGGCGCTATGGAGGACGTCTGGAATGAAACTGTAGAACCTGTTTTAACTCGAATTAGCAACAGGAAATCGTTCTTCACTATGGCGAGTGAAGATATGGATACCCGGATCGCAGAATATGGGCGTTTCTTCGTTATCACCGAAAATGATAAGGCACGCCGACCTATGTTATTAGCGCAACGTCTTGATGAGGTGCATTTTAAGGGCACTGTGCGCCCGATTGAACAAACTTTCTGGCGTGAGTTTGGGACCATCCCTGTTACCTGGGAACCACTATATGCCCCTGCTGATATAGAAAAACATCCATATGGGTCTTATTTTGCCACGCTGCCGCCATCCTTTGCCACCTGCTTCTGTTGATGGAATCCGTTAGGTTTTCGTTGTTTGGAGAGTTCCGTGGCGGAAGCCTCGGCAAGCATATTGAGAGCAATCTCCATGTTGGTCATATTGTCGCGCAGACTTTCTTTTTTCAGACCTTTGAAGTTCTTGTACTGTTTGGTCGTCATTCCGCTCCACTCGCGAGTGATGATGTCTGTGAGAGTGGCATATTGCAGACCTTGCTGCACGCCCGTACGCTCCCATTCGTCAGTGAGTTCCTTTCTTATTTCGATGGACTTGATGCGTTGATTTATCCAAGCGTCAGAATATCCCAAACGCTTGTAATCAATGACAGCCTGGTCGATGCTCTGCTCCGGGTCCTGCATCTGGTCCAAACGTGTACTTGCCACTTGCGCCATCCAAACTTTAAAAGGTTCGGCCTTTGGCGATGGTATTGACTGTATGATACGGAAAAGTTGCTCTGTGTCAGCGACATCCGTCAAACGAAGCTTGCCGTCCGAGGCGCACAACTTCAATCGGTTACAATTTGTAACCGTTTGATTGCCTTCTTTTACAAGTCTGTGCTTCAATACTTTCCAATAGTTTCTTGCACGCTCTGTGTCTGGTTGATCTGTCAGCACACCGCATACATCTACGATGGAGAAATACCATTTCTCCTCCTTATCATCCCATACGGTACGCACTTTTTTTTCTTCAAATAGTTGAAGAGTTTCTTTCTTTGTCATTGATTGCTGTCTTTTTCTTTTTCCTCACCAAGCTATTTGCTCGTTTTTTTTATACTTTCTCCGCGATGGTCTCAGGGGCGATGCGGTTGAGACATGGGTAGTCGCCTTGGGTGCATGGCTTGTTGCCGTAGATGGAGCAGGGACGGCATGGGAGGGGCACGTCGATGACGTTGTCGGGGCTTTGCCGCCAACCGAGGAAACCGGCGTACGGGTGGGTGGCTCCCCAGATGCTGATGACAGGACATGCCACGAGGGATGCGAGGTGCATGTTGCCGGAGTCCATGGATATCATCTTGTCGAGATGCGACATGAGGATGAGCTCCTGCTGTATGCCCTTGAGCAGGAGGGAGGCTGAGGTCACTTCGGGGTAACGCTCTTCCCATTGGCGCATGAGTTCGGCTTCCTCGCCTTTGCCGTGGAAGAGGAAGATGCGGGTGTTGGGATGGTCCTTGAGGATGAGCTGCATGGCACGCTCCATCTTCTCGATGGGGTATATCTTGCCTTTGTGTGCAGCGAACGGCGCGATGCCTATCCATTTCTGGAATGCCTTCTTCTCTCCTATCTCCGGCGGCAGGAGGCGCAGGTTGCCTTTTCCTTCGCCGAAGATGCTGCGGAAAGTGGGCTTGAGGGGGAAGCCGAGGCGGTGGAGCACTTCGGCATAGTTGCGGAAGGATGTGGGCAGCTGCTTGAAAACCTTGTTTTCCGGGCGTATGAGCGCCTGTCTGTCCTTGCGGTGCTTGTCTATATGCTCTACCCTGTAATCGTTGAGCAGGAAGCGCATACGGAGGTAATGTGAGCGCAGCACTCCGTGCATGTCGGCTATGTGTGTGAACTGCTTGGCCACGAGTCTTCGGTAGAGTGCGTTGAGCCCTCTGAATCCCTTGTATTCTGTGGTGAGGTCAGCCGCCATGAAGGATACGTTAGGCGCGAGTCCTTCGAAGAATGCCTGCGCGAACGGCCGTGAGAGCACGGTGACGTGCACGTCGGGGTACAGCGTGGCGAGGGCATGGACGACGGGGACGAGCATCGCTACGTCGCCCATCGCTGAGAATCGGATTATCAGTATCTTCTTTGGGGGGGTCATTGCTGCTGCTTTTAAAATGAAGAATGAAGAATGAAGAATCTGTTAAATGAAGAGTGAAGAGTGAAGAATGGGAGTTACGTTCTTCGCCTTGCGGTAACTAACTGACATCAGCCGGTAACGCGGCTGACACAGTGGCGAACACTTGGGATTATCGCTCAAGAAAAAAGACTAACTTGCATTCTTCACTCTTCATTCTTCATTCTTCATTTAAGAAATTATTTCTTGTAGAGCACAGGGTTTGTGCTTGGGTCGTTGTACATCTTCATCTGGCGATATACCTTCATGTACTTGCGTCCTGCCGCTATGTCTGCGAGGAGCTGGTCGATGGCGGTGGAGAGGTCCACCTGCTGCTCCAGGAGCACGTCGAGCTTTGCCTGGCACTTGGCGATGTGCTCAGGAGCTGCATCCTTGCGCTCCACCTGCTCGCGCATGTGGTAGATCTTGAGTGCGAGGATGGAGAGGCGATCTATGGCCCATGCTGGTGACTCGGTGTTGATGGTGGCGTCAGGGAGCACCTGTACGTCAGCGTAGTGGGCGCGGAAGTATGTGTCGATGTTTTCCACCATGTCAGTGCGGTCCTGGTTGCTCTTGTCGATGCGTCGCTTGAGCACGAGGGCTTCGGCAGGGTCGATGTTGGGGTCGCGTATGATATCCTCGAAATGCCACTGAACTGTGTCTATCCAGCATTTGTGATATAGCGTGTGGTTGATGGAGTCGGCAGGGAACGGGTTGCTGATCGGTGTGTCAACATTGTCTGTGACGTGGTAGTCGGCAATGGCACGACGGAATATTTCATTGCTTGTGGATGTAAATGACATGTTTTCTTGTGGTTTTAGGGTTTTTAGAATGTCTATTCCTTTTTGGGAATTATAATTATGCAAAGATAGTGTATTTTCTGCAAACGACAAAATTTCTTCGGGAAAAATGCGCTTTCACTGTCACTTTGCCTTGGAGATGGGGCGGAAAAGGTTAAATATTATTAAGGCTTAACATGATTTAACTACGAAAATATTGTATTGAACTGTTTGTGCACAACTGGAGGCTAACTTTGCAATTCATAATTCATAATTCATAATGCATAATATGGTACTGTCTTCCAGACAGCTCCTTTCTTCCGGGTTATAAATCCCGAGACTTCGTCCCGGGTTACTCTCGCTTCGCTCGGTATTGCCTTCCAGGCAAAGCTTGTTCTAAAATATCAATAAACAAAAACAATATAAAAATAGAATATCAATATATAAGAACAATATAAAATACCAATGGACAAATATTTTTTGTTATTTTTATTTATTGATGTTTTATCTGAACATTATAACGCAAAAAAAATATGGAAAGAATGACACACAAAGAGGCTCAGCGAATGCTGGCAGAAGAGATGGTGGAGATGCTGAAAAGCGATAACGGCGCTCCGCTTAAGTGGAATGAGACTAAGATGCACCTGATGGAGGTGGTGAGGTATGTGTTTGTCAGTGAGATGCTGAAGGACGAGATGGGCATCCCATTGTCGCAGAGTGTGATTGCGCACCGGGTGTTCGGGCTGTTCGGTGTCTCGTTGCCGCGCAACATCAGCGGCTACCTACTTCGCCTTAATAATATAAAAGGTGTAAAGTCGCAGAGACTCGTCGATACGATGGTGTATAGGGCTAACGCGCTTAATGAACGGATGTCGCTTCGTTCGTTTATCCGATGATTGTGTGTCTGACTATGAATTTCCGGTTTTTTCCGTGTTTTTACCCTTGAAAAAGGGCGTTTTCGGGGTGCTATACACATGTCTATACACATGTCTATACATATAATCCTTGCATTCGGGTCGGAAATGTTGTAATTTTGCACTCGGAAATCAGAAACACACTGAAATCTGATGGACACTGAATCCTGAAACACACTGAACATTGAAACATATCCTACCATGAATACACTGATAAACAGAAATGAACTGAATGATGGTGAGCGCTTGCTCACTGTGGAGAATGAACCTGAGGCTACTGACCCTTTCTCTCCCGACATGCTGCTCTCGCCTCACTTCCGGCTTGGGGAGTTTACCCGTTCCGCTACCGCCATACGGCTCGGCATCAGGAATATCCCCTGCCTGGAGGAGGTGGAGCGCATGAGACAGCTCTGCATCCATGTACTCGAACCGCTCCGCAAACGCTTCGGTGCGATACGCATCACCAGCGGCTTCCGCTGCTACTCGCTCAATGAGGCGGTGGGCGGCGCCAGACAGTCGCAGCACCTCTATGGCGAGGCTGCCGACATCCACGTGGGTAGTACGGAGGTGGGACGGAAGATGTATGACTTCATCCGGCTTAACCTGCCCTTCGACCAGTTGCTCATCGAGGTGCGCGGCGAGAAGAAGGTGATACACTGCCTGCATATCTCCTACCGCAGCGACAGAGGGGAAAACAGGGGAATGGGGAGGATGGAGTATGCTCTCGTTAAATGAAGAATGAAGAATGGGGAATGAAGAATGGGAGTTACACTTTACTTCTTTAGTGAAAAGTGAAGAGTGAAAAGTGAAGAGTGAAAAGTAAAGAGTGAAAAATCGCGCTGACGCACTTGTGACTTCTTGCAATCAACCAAACAACCAAACAACCAAACAACAAAACAACAAAACAACACCACATATTTATTAACCTTTTAATTTTTTATCATTATGGCATTGCTTTACAAAATCGTTCGTGACAATCGTAAGAACTCAACTAACCTCTACTATGGTCGTGCAGTACAGATCAACACCATCGACACCGATGGCCTGGCTGACATCATCCAGCGTAACTGTACCCTCAAGAAGAGTGACGTGATCGCTGTGATCGCTGAGCTCGTGGAGGTGATGACCGACCAGCTCCAGAACTCCGTCACCGTGAAGCTCAACAACTTCGGCACCTTCGAAGTTAAGAAACGCATGGAAAGGGTCGTGGTAAACCCTGGCACCCAGCAGCGCATGCTTGTGCCACCCAAGCTCGTTCTCAACTTCAAGCCCATAGCTTCTATCAAAGAAAACTTAAAGAATGGAGGATTGCAAGATGAGTAAAGTATCCATCTCAGAGCTCGTCTCTAAGCTTATGGAGAAACACGGACTTAAGCGTACCGAGGCTGAATTGTTTATCCGCCAGTTCGTTGGTGTTATCAACGACGGACTAAAAAATGATAAATCCGTAAAGGTAAAAGGTCTTGGCACATTCAAGGTCCAAGCCGTTAGCGCCCGTAAGAGCGTGGATGTCAATACAGGCGAAGCCATCGTCATCGAGGGCAGAGACAAAATATCGTTCACAGCAGAGGCTGTCATGCGCGACCTCGTAAACGCTCCTTTCGCTCAGTTCGAGACCGTCATCGTCAACGATGGTGTCGACTTCTCCGAAATCGACGCTAAACACGAAGCCGACCCTGTAGAAGCCGAAGAGTCTGCACCAGCAGTCGTTGAGCCTGCTCCTGTAGTCGAGCCTGAGCCAGCAGTCGTTGAGCCTACTCCCGTAGTCGAGCCAGAGCCAGCAGTAGTTGAGCCAGAGCCAACGATAGAGCCAGAGCCAACAGTTGAGCCTGCTCCCGTAGTCGAGCCTGAGCCAGCAGTTGTTGAACCAGTTCCTGTAGCAGAGCAACCACAGCAAATCGTCGAAGATTCAGAATCCGACACCGACGAGCTTGAAGCTAAATCAAAGTCATACAAGAATACAATCATTGTTCTTGCATCCTCGTTAGCATGCGTAGTCGTTCTTGCCGTAGCAGGCTTCGTCTACATGTTCTCGCAGATTGAAAAGCGCGACAATCGCATCGCACACCTCGAAACTCAAACAGCCGCTCTTGCTGACCGCATGATGAAGACTCACATGTCGCCAGCTCCTGCAGCCAATCAGCCTGTCGCCAATACCGAGGCAGACAACATCTTGGCAGCCAACCAACAGAAGATAGAAGCAGCCCAAAAAGCCGACAATGAAAATAATCTTAAGGCAACAGAAGCAAAGGCTCCAGCAGCAAAGCCTGCACCTTCTATCCCTTCGCAGTCAGCCTACGACAAAGACCCTCGTGTTCGCACAGGTGCCTATGTCATCACAGGCATTGCCAACACCGTTACCGTCAAAGCCGGTCAAACCATGTCTTCTCTCAGCACGACCTACCTCGGTCCAGGTATGGACTGCTACCTCGAAGCCGTCAATGGTGGCAATCGCGAACTCAAAGCAGGAGAAAAAATCAAAATCCCTGCTCTTAAAACCAAAAAGAGCTCGAAGAAATAAATAAATCAAAACAGCCTCACTCCCTACTTCTTGGGGGTGAGGCTGATTCTTTTTTTGCATCCTTATCCATGCTTTCTCGAGAAAATGCTCAAGTTGTCCGATGGCTTAAATACCACTTTGCTATGCGCTTCGATAGTTATCTTCTCCTTTGTCTGCGGATTCATACCCTGGCGTGCTGGCACTTCCTTAACAAAAAATCTGCCGAAGTCAGGAATCGAAACCTCGCCATCACCTTCGCATATATTGTCAGCTATTGCGCCTAACACCATGTTCACATAAGTTGCAGCATCAGCCTTCGAGATGCCTGCCTTCTCTGCCACAGTGGCAGCAAGTTGAGTTTTGTTCATTTTTGTTTATTTTTAGAGATTATGGTTACAAAAGTAACAATAATTATCTAAAATCCATCATTTCCTCCCTATATTTTTGCTACCTTTGCACCTGATAATTTATTTTAATACCATTATTACTCACACTTATGCATTTAGCAGAATTAATATTCTTTGGTTGCTTTACAATATTTGTCATCGCAATCCTACTTCTCGACACCCTCGTCATCGACAAGAAAGCACACGAAGTTTCTATGAAAGAAGCCGGAATCTGGACTGCCGTATGGATTATCCTTGCCCTCTTGTTCTCCGTCTTCCTATGGTTCCATGGCGACTTGGTCCATGGCATCAACAATTTCAGCGACCTGCAAGCCGTCACCACGAAATACGCATCCCACATCAAACTCAATCCCGGCGACTTCGAGTGGAGCCTACAGCAATATCGCCACCACATGACCATTTCCTACATCTCTGGCTATCTGCTCGAGAAAACACTCTCTGTCGACAATCTCTTCGTCATGATGATGATATTCACCTCCTTTGGCGTTAGCAAAAAGGAATACCAGCATGTGCTCAACTGGGGAATCTTTGGAGCCATCGTTTTGCGCTGCATATTCATCTTCCTTGGCTCAGCCTTCGTCACTCGTTTCTCTTGGCTTCTCACCGTCTTCGGTCTATTCCTCGTATATAGTGGCTTCAAGATGTTTTTCGAGAAAAAGAAAGATGAAAAAGTCGATGTGGTGGCGAT
>OQVL01001059.1_pt1 | contig 15951 bp, 12 predicted proteins | sample 1691501 | NCBI WGS metagenome assembly OQVL01 (sample SAMN03418253, study PRJEB22391) | human gut metagenome | biome: human-gut; feature: organic feature; material: feces | host: Homo sapiens | place: Tanzania | collected 2013-01 | reverse complement strand
ACCGTCGTTATCGCACTTTTCAAATATTCGCTTTGCCGCATCGAGATCGCGCTTTGGCAGCTGCCGAGGGAGCATTAATGGCCGACGGCAGGGTGATCGGAGTTCTCGGCCTGCCGCATGAGCTGGATAAAAGCCGCTTTTCGCGGGATGTTGTAATGCACGGAGCGCTCATAAGCGAATATGCGCCAGGCACGAAGCCGTACAGCTCGTTTTTCCGTGCAAGAAACAGGATAACCAGCGGCCTTTCACTGGGTGTGACTGTGATCGAGGCTCCGCTCAGGAGCGGAACGCGGCTTTTCGTGAACGAGGCCGCCGATCAGGGCAAGGAGGTCTTTGCCGTTCCGGGAAATGCCGATCAGCCGAACTGCGAGGGCACGAACCTGCTTATCAAGGAGGGCGCAAAGCCGGTAACAAACGGCTGGGAGGTAGTCAGCGAGTTTGTGGCACTGTACCCGAATAAGATAAGAAAAGTCGAATTTGAAATGCCCTCCGGAGTCGTTCCAAAGTCCGAGGCCAAGCCCAAAAAAGAGCCCCGTGCCGAAAAATGTGAGAAAAAAGTTGTTGACAAGGCACCCGACGCGGCTTATATTGACTTGCAGAAACAATTGGATAGCCTGAGCCCAAGTCAGCTGAAGATAATCGGGGTGATGGATGAGCCCTCCATTCATGTTGACACTGTCATAGAGAGAAGCGGTCTTGCACCGGCAAAGGTTCTGGCCGATCTCACGCTTTTGCAGATAAAGGGCTATGTCCGGCAGGAGACGGGCAAGCGCTTTACTTTGAATATTAAGATGAAATGAGGATTCCCGATGCCCAGTGCAAAAAAGAATCTGGTCATAGTCGAGTCACCGGCTAAGGCCAAAACGATCGAGAAGTATCTCGGCAGTAATTATAAAGTTGTTGCCTCCATGGGACATTTGCGCGATTTGCCAAAGAGTACCCTTGGAATTGATATAGAAAACGATTTCGAGCCCAAGTATATACCGGTCAAGGATCACAAGGATATCATAGACGAGCTCAAAAAGCTCAGCAAAAATGCGAAAACCGTCTATCTCGCTACCGACCCGGATCGCGAGGGCGAAGCAATATCATGGCATCTCAAGGAGCTGCTTGCGCTTTCAGATGAAAGAGCAAGACGTGTTACATTTAACGAAATAACAAAAAAGGTAGTCACCGAGAGCATCGGAAAACCCCGTGATATTGACAGCAATCTTGTCGATGCACAGCAGGCGCGCAGACTGCTGGACCGTCTCGTCGGCTACAAGCTCTCGCCGCTGCTTTGGAAGAAGATCCGCCGCGGCCTTTCCGCAGGCAGGGTGCAGTCTGTCGCAACGCGAATGGTAGTCGACCGCGAAAACGAGATTAGAAGCTTTGTAAGCGAAGAATACTGGCTGCTCGACGCAATATTTGAAAGCGAGGAAAACGCCAAATTCACGGCGCGCTTTTACGGCAGGGATGATAAGAAGCTTGAGCTTAAATCCGAGGACGAGGTCAATGCCGTCATCAACGCCACCAGGGATGAACCGTTCAAGGTCAAGACCGTCAAGCACGGCAAAAAGCACCGCAGTCCCTCGCCTCCGTTTATCACCTCGACGCTTCAGCAGGAGGCCAGCCGCCGCTTGGGAATGACGCCGCGCCGCACCATGTCCATAGCACAGCAGCTTTACGAGGGCGTCGACATCGCAGGCTACGGCACGGTAGGTCTTATAACCTATATGCGTACCGACTCTCTGCGCCTTTCCGACGAGGCGCTCATGGCGGCGAAAAATTATATAATAGACCACTACGGCAAGGAGTATTACCACGGCTCCTTCCGTGTGTATAAAACGAAATCCGGCGCACAGGACGCGCACGAGGCCATACGCCCGACCAATATCGAGCTGAGCCCCGACGTTGTACGCAAGGATCTTACTCCCGAGCAGTACAGGCTCTATCGCCTGATTTGGGGGCGCTTTACCGCGTGCCAGATGGCAAACGCAGTGTATGATAACGTTGTTGTCGACGTCGCCTCCGCGGGCTACGATTTCCGCGCAAACTACTCTGAGATGCGCTTTGCCGGCTATACGGCGGTGTACGAGGAGGGTAAGGATGAAGAGAGCGACGAGCCTCGCAGCAAGCTGCCGTCTCTTAATGAGGGCGAGCAGGTGTTCCTCGAAAAAATGCTCCCCGAGCAGCAGTTTACGCAGCCGCCCGCACGATACACCGAGGCCACGCTCATCCGTGCGATGGAGGAAAAGGGCATAGGCCGCCCGTCAACCTATGCTCCTACGATATCGACCATAACTTCGCATGAGTACGTCGTAAAGGACGGCAAATATCTCAAGCCGACAAACCTCGGAGAGATAGTCACTCAGCTTATGGAGGAGCGCTTCCCCGATATAGTAGATCTTAAATTCACAAACCACATGGAGGAGGAGCTCGACGAGGTCGAGAGCGGCAAGCTCTATTGGAAGGAGCTGCTGCGCAGCTTCTACGGCGACTTCAGCACCGAGCTTGAGAATGCCGAAAAGGCGCTTGACGGCGTGAGGATCAAGGTTCCCGATGAGCTAAGCGATGAATATTGTGATGTCTGCGGCCGACAGATGGTCGTAAAATCCGGACGCTTTGGTCGCTTTCTCGCGTGCCCGGCTTATCCGGAATGCAGCTTCACAAAGCCTCTCGTTATCGAGATGCCCGGAAAATGCCCCAAGTGCGGCAGCCGCATCCTCAAACGCACCTCTAAAAAGGGCAATACCTATTACGCCTGCGAGCGCGGCGCGGACTGCCCCTGGCGCGGCACCGCCGCCGATGGCAGCGAGATAAAGGGCTTCATGACATGGTATGTGCCGACAAAGGACAATTGCCCGAGCTGCGGCAAGACCCTGTTCAAGCACAGCGGCAGAGGCCGTCAGAAGGCATTCTGTATAAACGAGGATTGTCCGGAGTTCGTGCCGGAGGATAAGCGGGGCTATAAGAAAAAGGCGGCAGCCGACAAGAAGACGACTAAGAAAAAAACCGCCAAGAAAACTAAGGAATAAGTATATGAGAGAGGTCACGGTCCTCGGCGCAGGGCTTGCCGGCAGCGAATGTGCCTGGCAGCTTGCCAAAAGGGGAATAAGAGTACGGCTCGTCGAGATGAAGCCGAAGAAAATGACCCCGGCGCACACATCCGAATACTTTGCCGAGCTCGTGTGCTCGAACTCGCTGCGCAGTGATGAGCTCACTAACGCCGTCGGGCTTTTAAAGGCCGAGCTGCGCAGGCTGGGCTCGCTCATCATGGAAAGCGCCGATCATAACCGCGTTGCGGCCGGAGGCGCCCTTGCCGTTGACAGAGAGGCCTTTGCGCGATACATAACGGAAAAGCTTCGTTCCTGCGAAAATATAGAGATCGTCGCGGACGAAGCCACGGGCTTTCCCGACGGAGAGTGCGTTGTTGCGACAGGTCCGCTCACAAGCGATGCACTGGCGGACAAGATATCCGAACTCTGCGGCGGTGAGGGGCTGCATTTTTACGATGCCGTCGCGCCTATCGTGACGCTTGATAGCGTGGATATGGATAACGCGTTTTTTGCTTCGCGCTATGACAAAGGTACAGCGGATTATATAAACTGCTCGATGGATGAAACCGAGTACAAAGCCTTTGTCCGTGAGCTTTGCGGCGCAAAGGAGGCCTCAGTACACGGCTTTGACGACGGCGGAGTGTTTGAAGGCTGCATGCCCGTTGAGGTAATGGCCCGCCGCGGTGAGGATACGCTGCGCTACGGGCCGATGAAGCCCGTCGGCCTGCGCGATCCGCGCACGGGGCGCGAAAGCTACGCTGTTGTTCAGCTGCGGCGCGATAACGCAGACGGAACGCTTTACAACATCGTAGGCTTCCAGACGCACCTGACCTGGGGCGAGCAGAAGCGCGTATTCTCCATGATACCGGCCCTGAAAAACGCAGAGTTTGTCCGTTACGGAGTAATGCACCGCAATACATATCTAAACAGTCCGAAGCTCCTCGACCGGTATTACAGACTCAAAACCGAGCCGCGCCTCAGCTTTGCCGGACAGATGACCGGCGTCGAGGGCTACGTCGAGTCGGCTGCATCGGGAATGCTCGCAGGTATTGAAACCGCCGCACGCATACTTGGCCTAGATCCTGTTGACTTTCCGCAGGAGACTGCTATAGGAGCTCTAAGCCTGTATATTTCCGGCGGCAGCGTCGGCGATTTTCAGCCGATGAACGTAAATTTTGGTATTATCTCGCCGCTTGGCTACAGGGTCAAGGGCAAGCGCAATAAAAACGCAGAGATATCAGCAAGGAGTTTGGCAGTTATTGAAGAGCTTATGAAAAAGGAGGTCTTCGGCTTTGAGAATAATAATTGACGCAATGGGCGGCGATAACGCGCCCGAGGCGACAGTGAAGGGAGCTGTCTACGCACGCGACAGACTGGGTGTTGAGCTTGTGCTCGTCGGCCGCAAGGAAGAGATAGAAAAGTATCTGGGCGAGGACGGAAGCGGTATCAGCATAGTCGATGCACGCGACGTTATCACCATGGAGGACGATCCCAGCACCGCAACGCGCCGCAAAAAGGATGCATCCATGACGGTAGCACTGAACATGCTCAAAAACGGCGAGGGTGACGCAATGGTATCGGCGGGCTCAACCGGGGCTCTGCTCACGGGGGCCACGCTTATCGTAAAGCGCATAAAGGGCGTTCGCCGCGCGGCCATGGCGCCGGTGCTGCCCAGCCGCGAGAACGGCATAATGCTCATCGACTGCGGCGCAAACGCCGAGTGTACGCCGGAATATCTTCTTCAGTTCGCATATATGGGCAGCTTCTATGCCCGCAGAATGATGGGTCTTACTCAGCCGCGAGTCGGACTTCTCAACATCGGCGCGGAGGAGACCAAGGGAGGAGCCTTGCAGCACGAGACGTACAAGCTCCTGAAAAAGGCCAGCGAAGAGGGCAGAATTAATTTTGTCGGCAACGTCGAGGGCAGCACGATGCTCTTCGGCGGCGTTGACGTTGTCGTAAGCGACGGATTTTCCGGAAATATTGTCCTTAAAACGGCTGAGGGCGTTGCAAAATGGCTGTTTACGGAGCTTAAGGAGGTGTTCATGATGAACACGAAGAATAAGCTTGCCGCGGCGGTGATCAAAAAGGATGTCAAGGGCATAGCAAGGAAGATAGACTCAAACGAGGTCGGCGGAACGGCGCTCCTCGGCATATCAAGGCCCGTTATCAAGGCTCACGGCTCATCCGGCGACGAGGCGTTCTTTGCGGCTATCCGTCAGGCCAAGGCCTTTGCCGAGGCAGATATAGTCGGAGACATTGAAAAAAACATCGATTACATGAAGATATCGGAAGAAGCGTAATATAGTGAAGCAGTTAGAAGAAAAAATAGGATATGAGTTTAAAAACAGGGCTCTTTTGCTCAACGCGCTCACGCACAGCTCGTACGCAAATGAGAACAGGGCGGAGGGCGTGCCCAGCAACGAGCGTCTTGAGTTTTTAGGCGACTCTGTGCTCGGATTTGCGGCGGCAAAGCACCTGTACTCAATCGCGCCGTCACTGCCGGAGGGGAAAATGACTCGTCTGCGTGCGGAGCTGGTGTGCGAGCACAGCCTTTACGGCGTGGCTAAGGAGCTCAAACTCGGTGAATATCTGCGCATGGGTCACGGAGAGGAGAAAAACGGCGGCAGAGAGCGTGCATCAATACTTGCCGATGCCACCGAGGCCGTCATCGCTGCTATATTTCTTGACGGCGGCATTGAAGCCGCGCTCAGCTTTGTCGAGCGCATGGTGCTCAGCCCCGAGGCTGTAAAGGCGCATCACGCGTCGGATTATAAGACCGAGCTTCAGGAGCTTGTGCAGCGCAAGCCAGATCAGCAGCTCAGATATACCGATGCGGGCGAATCAGGCCCTGATCACGATAAGATATTCCTGTCGGAGGTTAGCCTTAACGGGCAGCTCATCGGCTGCGGCAGCGGAAAAACGAAGAAAGAAGCCGAGCAGGAGGCAGCCTGCCGGGCGCTTGAAAGACTTAATAAATGACAGCAAGAAACAGTATCATCCCCGTGTTTGTGCCGCACCTCGGCTGCCCGAATGATTGCGTGTTCTGCAATCAGCGCAGGATATCCGGCCATATCGAGCCCGCCACGGCGCAGACCGTTAAAAATGCCATAGAAGAAGCAGCCGCCTTGACCCCATCGGGGACAAAGCGGCAATTGGCGTTTTATGGAGGCAGCTTTACCGCCATACCTGAGGCGCAGCAGCTTGAGCTTTTTGAGGCCGCGCAGCCGTATCTTGCCGAGGGGGTCATAAGCTCTGTACGCCTTTCGACCAGACCGGACGCAATAGACGCAGCTGTGCTCAAAAGATTGAAAAAATACGGTGTTGCCGTCGTAGAGCTCGGCGCGCAGTCGATGTGCGACCGGGTGCTTGAGCTTTCCGGACGCGGGCACGACAGCGCGGCGGTTGAAAACGCATCAAAGCTCATTAAGGCCGCCGGACTTGACCTCATATTGCAGATGATGACCGGCCTTCCCGGAGATACTGATGAAAGCTGCATTGAGTCTGCAAAAAAGATTATCGCTCTTGAGCCCGACGGTGTGAGGATATATCCGACCGTTATCGTGCGCGACACGGTGCTGTGTGATATGTGGCGCACCGGGACATATAGGGAGCACACGGTCGAGGACGCTGTGCGCATCTGCGCAAAAATAGTGCCGCTGTTTAATGAAGCGGGCATCCCGATAATCCGCATGGGGCTCAACCCGACGGAGGAGCTGTCGGGCGGCGATGCTCTTGGCGGAGCTTATCATCCTGCGCTCGGCGAGCTCGTTTTCTCACGCATAATGCTGCAAAAGGCGCGGGAGCTGCTTGCAGAAGTAAAGCCCGAAAGCCGCGTTGTGCTCGGTGTGAGCCGATCAGACGTCTCTAAAATGATCGGGCAGCACCGCTGCAATGTGAAAGCTCTCATGTCGGAGCTTTCATTGGCCGAGCTCAAAATTCATGAAGCAAGTGTAAAAAGTGGCGAAATACGCATTGTCAGTCTTGATTAAGACTTGCCTTTATTATAAAATACATTGAATGAACTGAAATAATGGGGTAGAACTTTTGTATTTAAAAGCACTCGAATTGCAGGGATTCAAGTCTTTCCCGGATAAGACGCGGATCACCTTTGAAAAAGACGTTACGGCGATAGTCGGGCCAAACGGCTCTGGTAAATCAAATATAGCCGACGCAATACTGTGGGTCATGGGCGAGCAGCGCTCGAAGACACTGCGCGGCGGCAAAATGGAGGATGTTATCTTCGGCGGCACCGAAAAGCGCGGCGCACTGGGCTTTGCACAGGTATCGCTCATCATTGACAACTCCGAGCACATCTTCGACTGTGACAGCACGGAGCTTATGCTCACACGCCGGTATTACCGCAGCGGAGACAGCGAATACTACATAAACCGCGAGGCTGTGCGTCTTAAGGATATAAACAGTCTTCTTATGGACACCGGCCTTGGCAGAGACGGATATTCTATCATCGGTCAGGGTAAAATCGCGGAGATCGTGTCCACAAAAAGCACGGATCGACGCGAGGTCTTCGAGGAGGCCGCCGGTATATCACGCTACCGCAGCCGTAAGGAGGAATCCGAGCGCAAGCTTGAAAAAACGGAGGAGAACCTCCTGCGCATAAACGATAAGATAGACGAGCTTGAGCTTCAGGTCGAGCCGCTGCGCCGCCAGTCTGAGACGGCGAAAAAGTATCTTGTTCTGCGCGATGAGCTGCGCGTGTGCGAGATATCCGTTTGGATGGCAACTCTCGATAAGCTGCACGATCAGGCGCAGGTGGTGAATGCCGATTACGAGGCGGCAAGGGCCGAGCTTGACGAGGCTCACCGCAGTCTCGAGGCGCTGTATGCCTCCGCCGGCAGCATATCCGAGCGCATGCACGAAAAGGATATAGAGGCCGACAAGGCGCGTGAGCGCCTTTCGCAGACCGAGGCAAGGGCCGCTGACTGCGATTCGCAGGCTGCTGTACTCAGGGCAAACATCAAAAGCAGCGGCGAGTCGGTCGAGCGCATGAAAAGCGATATCGCCGGAGCGCAGGCCCGCCTCAGCGAGATATCAGGACAGATAGATGATAACGACAGCAAGGCAAGATCTCTTGCAGACAGTATTGCCGAGCTAAAGAATAAAGAGACCGGCAGCACTAATATCATAGAAGGCTGCCGTATGAAGCTTCAAAGCCGTGAAAACGCGGCCTCTCAGCTTCGTGAAAAGGTAAACCGCCTCTCCGTCGACTGCCGCAGCATGGATGCGCGTATACACATGCTCTCCGAGATGGAGAAGGAGTACGAGGGCTTTTCAAAGGCCGTCAAGGCCGTCATGCGTGAATCGGGCAGGGGAAACCTGCGCGGCGTTCACGGTCCTGTGGCAAACCTTATAAAAACCGATAACGAGTATGCGCTCGCCGTCGAAACGGCACTGGGCGCGGCAATGCAGAATATTGTTATCGACACACAGAATGACGGACGCAGCGCGATCGAAATGCTAAAGCGCCTTGACTCCGGCCGTGCGACCTTCCTGCCGGTTGACACGGTTCGCGGCAATGTCATGAAGGAAGCACCGGTGAACGATCCCGGCTTCGTCGGAGTCGCATATGACCTTGTGAGCTTCGATAAACGCTATGACGGCATATTCGCAAATCTCCTCGGCCGCACCGTAGTCGCCGAAACGCTGGGCGACGCTGTTCGCATTTCAAAGGCAAACGGCAACCGCCTGCGCATTGTCAGTCTTGACGGTCAGCTCATAAACTCCGGAGGCTCGATGACCGGCGGCAGCGCCGCACGCGGTACGGGTATACTCTCGCGTGCAAACGAGCTCGAAGAGCTCAAAAAGCACCGTCTTACGCTGGGCAGGCAGCTCGACGCGGCGCAGATAGAGCTTGAAAAGTCGGTAAACGCTCTGTCCGGACTCAGATATGAGCTTGACGCGGCAATAGAAGATCGTGCAGAGCTCCGGCGCGATATAGCCTCGTGCGAGGCCGAAATGCGTGCAACGAACGCATCGGCAGCGCAGCTTAAAGTGCTTGCTCAGAGCCTGTCGGGTGACAGTGAGCTCAGAAGGGCAGCCATAGAAAAGGCTCAGCGCACATGCGAGGTAATAAATTCGCAGCTTGATGCCGTTTTGAAGCAGCGCGATGATATACTGTCTCAGGCCGAAAAGATAAAGACCGAGATAGCAGAGATAAACGCAAAGCGCATGGAGCTTGAGGGCCGCAGAACAAAGGCCGATAAGGACAGCCAGGAGTCTAACCGCCGTCTGCTCGAGCTTGAGCGCAGCTGTGCGAGACTTGAACAGAAAAAGCTCTCCGCCGAAATGGAGGAAAAGCAGATCCTTGATAAGCTTTGGGATAATTATGAGCTCAGCCACTCCACCGCTCAGCAGCTCCGCCGGCCGGTGGAGAATCTGCAAAAGGAATCACGCGGCATAAGCGACCTTCGCCGCCGGATATCAGCCCTCGGCACGCCGAATATCGGGGCCATCGAGGAATTTGAGCGCGTAAATACCCGATATGAGTTCCTGACCGGTCAGCGCAGCGATATCGAAAAGGCAAAGAAGGAGCTTTTGGGCATAATCAATGATGTCACCAACGAGATGAAGGAGGTCTTTCTCGGCCAGTTCAGGCTCATTGACGAAAATTTCCGCGAGACCTTCCTTGAGCTTTTCGGCGGCGGCAAGGCCTCCGTAATACTTGAAGATGAGGATGATCCGCTCGAGTGCGGCATTGAGATAAAGGTGCAGCCGCCCGGCAAGGCTGTGTCGAATATAAGCCTGCTGTCCGGCGGCGAGAAGGCTTTCGTTGCGATAGCGCTTTACTTTGCAATTCTCAAGGTGCGTCCGACGCCGTTTTGCGTGATGGACGAGATAGAGGCCGCGCTCGACGAGGCGAATGTTATACGCTATGCCGAGTATATGCGAAGAATGTGCGACAGAACGCAGTTTATTGTTATTACCCACCGCCGCGGCACGATGGAGGAGGCAGACCACCTCTACGGCGTGACAATGCAGGAAAAGGGCGTTTCCAAGATCATAGAGCTTGATCTCGACCAGGCGCAGCGCTCTGTAGAAAATGACTGAGGAGGAACACGATGGGCTTTTTTGACAAAATGTTTTCCGGTCTTACAAAGACCAGAAAAAATATTGAGGAGCTTGAGGAGATATTCCGCAATTACGATATCGACAGTGAGGATTTCTACGATGAGCTCGAGGAAATGCTCATAATGGCCGATGTCGGTGGAGAGACCACGGCGCAGATAATGATGGACTACAAGCGCATTCTTCTTCGCCGCTATATAAACAAGGGCAAAGCCGCTAAGGAGGCCTTCGTTGAATACATGCGGGATATGCTCGGAACTATGGACACGCAGATGAAGCTTACGACAAAGCCGTCTGTGATCCTCATGGTCGGCGTTAACGGCGTCGGCAAGACGACGACTATCGGCAAGATGGCCGCAAGCCTGAAGGCAGAGGGCAGGAGCGTGCTCCTGTGCGCGGGAGATACCTTCCGTGCGGCGGCCGCCGAGCAGCTCGGTGTGTGGGCGGAGCGCTCCGGAGCCGATATCGTGCGTCACGAGGAGGGCAGCGACCCCGCTTCCGTCGTGTATGACGGCCTGTGCGCGGCCAAGGCTCGCGGCACGGATGTTGTGATAATCGACACCGCAGGCAGGCTTCATAATAAGGCAAACCTCATGAACGAGCTCAATAAGATCACGCGTGTTGTACGCCGCGAGCTCCCGGATGCGGATGTTGAAACACTCATGGTGCTCGACGCTACCACCGGCCAGAACGGCCTTATCCAGGCAAAGCAGTTTTTGGAGACTGCCGGCATTACCGGTATCGTTCTGACAAAGCTTGACGGCACAGCCAAGGGAGGCATAGTTTTTGCCATATCCAACGAGCTCAGGCTGCCGGTCAAATATGTCGGTGTGGGCGAGGGGATAGACGATCTTATCCCGTTCGACCCCAAGAACTTTGTGGAGGCGCTGTTTAAGTAATGAAGCTCATTCTTGCAAGCAATAACGCCAAAAAGCTCAGAGAGCTCAAGGCGATACTGTCCGATATGGACGTTGAGATACTCTCGCAGCGCGAGGCCGGCTGCAATTTCGAAGTTGACGAGACCGGAACAACCTTTGCCGAGAACGCATATCTCAAGGCAAAGGCGGTCTTTGACGCTACCGGCGAGGCTGTCGTTGCCGACGATTCGGGACTCATGGTAGACGCCTTAAACGGCGAGCCCGGCGTGTACTCGGCGCGCTACGCTCCCGGAGGCCACGACGCAAGCGATGAGGAAAAGTACATGTATCTTTTATCCAAGCTTGAGGGCGTAACTGATCGCAAGGCAAAGTTTATATCAAGCATATGCTGCCTGCTGCCCGGCGGAGCGGAGATACGCACAGAGGGCGAATGTCCGGGACAGATACTTACGCAGCCGCACGGAGAGGGCGGCTTCGGCTACGACCCCGTGTTCATGCCCGACGGATATAGCGACAGCATGGCCGTACTCGGCATCGAGCGTAAAAACAAAATATCACACAGGGCGCAAGCGCTCAAAAAATTTAAAACGGAACTGAGGAAGATAAATGGCATTGACAAGTAAACAGAGAGCCCAGCTCAGAGGCCTAGCCATGACCGAGGACACGATAATCCAGATCGGCAAGGGCGGAATAACGGAAAATACGGTAACACAGGTAAAGGATGCGCTCAAGGCGCGTGAGCTCATAAAGGGCAGAGTGCTGGAAAACAGCCTGCTGACAGCGCGCGAGGCGGCCGACGCTTTGGCAGAGGCATGTGCTGCTGAAACCGTGCAGACGATAGGAAGCAAATTTGTGCTGTATAAGTGCAGCGATAAAGAGCCTAAAATAGCTCTTGTAAAAGACAAGAAGAAATGAAGATTGCAATTTACGGCGGAAGCTTCAACCCTCCGCACACCGGCCATGTTGAGGCGGCCTTTGCCGCATCCGAATGCTTAAGGCCGGATAAAATGCTTATCATTCCGGCGAGTATACCCCCTCACAAAGAGCTTGCAGACGGAAGCCCCGACGCAAATGAACGCCTTGAGCTTACAAGACTTGCCTTTGCCGATGTCCCGAACGCCGAGGTGTCTGACATGGAGATATTGCGCGAGGGCAAAAGCTACTCGGCAGATACTCTCGAACAGCTTATGAGCCTTTATCCCGGGGCCGAATTTACCTTCGTAATGGGAAGCGACATGCTCTTCAGCTTTGAAGAATGGTACAGATTCCGCTTCCTGCTTGAGAATATGACCCTGGGTGTGTTTTGCCGCAATGAGGGTGAGGACGCACGAGTTATAGAGCATGCTGATTATTTAAAACGGCAGTACGGAGCAAAATGCGTATTTATAAACCACGAGCCCAGGCCGATGTCCTCGTCGGATATACGCGATATGCTTCCAGACAGGCGCGGAGCGTCGTATCTGCCGGAGACTGTTTATTCGCGTATCATAAAAAACGGCGACTACGATGCAAGGCCGGAGCTGTACTGGCTGCGCGAAAGGGCCTACGCAATGCTTGCGCCAAAGCGTGTGGCACACGTCGTCGGCTGCGAGGCTGAGGCGGTGATGCTTGCCAATCGCTGGGGAGAGGACCCGGAAAATGCGGCCGAGGCCGGAATTCTGCACGATATTACAAAAAAACTTGTTCTATCCGACCAATTGATATTGTGCAGGAAGTATGGTATCATAAACGACACGGTCGAAGAAGAAAATGTAAAGCTCCTGCATGCAAAGACCGGCGCGGCTCTGGCGAGAGATCTTTTCAATATAAGCGATGAGGTATATGACTCGATACGCTGGCACACTACGGGCAAGCCGGATATGACGCTTCTTGAAAAGATTATATACATGGCCGATTATATCGAGCCGAACCGCGATTTTGACGGAGTGGACGAGCTTAGACGGCTGGCTTATGAGAATCTTGACGAAGCCATGACGCTGGGGCTCAAAATGAGTCTTGAAGATATAAAAAGCTATGGGCAGGAGCCTTATTACGCAACTGTCGACGCATACAAGTGGTATACTGAGCATACCGCGCAGCAATAACACTGAGAAGGGATAAATAATATGCAGCTATTCGGAGGAAAAAAAAGCGGCAGACATACGGACAACGGCAGTAAAAGCAGCCGCCGCGCACCCGAAAGATACGACGATTATGACTATGCCGAGGCAAGACGCGCACAGCCTGAGAATACGGCGAGCGGCGGCAAAAAACAGAAAAAGAAGGGCAAGGCCGGTAAGGTCGTCCTTATAATCCTTCTGTGCCTTGTTGTGCTTCTCGCGGCGGCCTATGTTTATATTGAGTATTTCATGGATGCGCCCGACAGCAATAAGGATGGTATCCATAACAGCGATGAGCCGCCCGTAAATACGGTCGACGGCAGAAAGCCCGGAGTGTATACGATACTCGTCGCGGGCGTTGACGTTGTCAGCAACAATACCGACACCATCATGATAGGGCGACTGGATACGGTAAATCATACGCTCAATGTCGTGAGTATTCCGCGTGATACGCTCACGAACATAAAGCACGAGGTCAAAAAGGCAAACTCCGCCTATCATTATGCCGAATACTACTCAAAGCTCGAAAGCAGCTCATACTATGGCTGCGACCCGATAGAAAAAATGCGCGAGGAGCTTATAAAATCCTTCCTCGGCTTTGATGTGGACGGCTATATTCTCGTCAATATGGAGGCTGCCGAAAAGGTAGTCGATGCTATCGGCGGCGTGAAATTCAACGTTCCTCCCGGAATGGACTACGACGATCCGACGCAGGATCTGCATATCCACATACCGGAAGGACAGCAGACACTCAACGGCGAGCAGTTTGTTCAGCTCATGCGATTCAGAAGCGGCTATGCCGGCGGCGATATTCAGCGCATCGACATGCAGCATAAGCTCCTCATGGCTGTGGCAAGCCAGATGATAAGCCTGAAGAATATCCCGAATCTCACCGAGGTCATAAGCATCGTAAGCGACAACATGAAGACGAGCCTGAGCGCGGAGAATATGCTCTATTACGCCAAGGAATTTTTGAAGCTTGACAGCGAGAACATAAAGTTCTACACTATGCCAGGCGATACCGGCGGCAACGTGTTCGGCTCAAGCTATGTTTTCTGCGATATAGATGCATGGCTCAAAATGGTCAATGATTGCCTCAACCCATGGGAGGCGCAGGTGACGGCGCAGAACGTCAATATCGTGACCTATAAAAACGGCAATTTCTATTCAACGACAGGTGAGCTTGCGGGAGGAATTTCCTCGTTCCTTAATTACAGCTCATCAAGCGCAATGGGATCAGCCACCGTTTACACCTATGAAAGCAGCACAAGTCAATCAAATCCAGACAGTAAGGATGACAGCGAATGATGACACCGAATGAGGTCGTTAAGATAGCCGCCAAGGCGCTTAATGACAAAAAAGGCAAGGACATAAAAGTCCTGAAGACCGATAAGCTCACATCCCTGTGCGATTATTTTATAATCTGCACAGGTACCTCCTCCACGCATATAAAAACTCTTACAGACGAGATCGACAAGGCAATGAGCGAGGCCGGCGAGCCTCCCATCCGCCGCGAGGGCTATCGCAGCGGAAGCTGGGTGCTTCTCGATTTCGGCTGCGTCGTGGCGCATGTGTTCACCGAGGAAGCGCGTGACTTCTACAAGCTTGAGCATCTGTGGTCAGACGCCGAGGAGCTTGAGCTCTCATCCCTTATAGGCCCCTGCTAAGGGGCGTTCGGACAAAAATCTAAACTATAAGGGAGTAGATTCTAAAATGAAATACGATTTTGCAGCAATTGAAAAGAAGTGGCAGAAAATTTGGGAAGAGACCAAGCCCTACGCGGCGATCACAGGAGATACAACGCGTCCTAAGTTCTACGGACTTATCGAGTTCCCGTACCCCTCCGGTCAGGGACTGCATGTCGGTCACCCCAGACCATTCACCGCGCTTGACATAGTCTGCCGCAAGAAGAGGATGGACGGATATAACGTCCTGTATCCCATCGGCTTTGACGCCTTCGGACTGCCGACGGAAAACTATGCCATAAAGACGCATATCCACCCGGCAAAGGTCACGGCAGATAATATAAAGACCTTCACCTCGCAGCTGAAAATGCTCGGCTACGGCTTTGATTGGGACAGAGTTATTGACACGACCGATCCGAAATATTACAAGTGGACTCAGTGGATATTTCTCCAGATGTATAAGCACGGTCTTGCATACAAGACCACGATGCCCGTCAACTGGTGCACCTCCTGCAAGTGCGTTCTTGCAAACGAGGAGGTAGTCGACGGCGTGTGCGAGCGCTGCGGCAGCGAGGTCGTCCGCAAGGAAAAAAGCCAGTGGATGCTGCGCATAACCAAGTACGCTCAGCGCCTGATCGACGATCTTGACGATGTCGATTACATCGAGCGCGTAAAAATTCAGCAGCGCAACTGGATCGGCCGCTCCACCGGTGCCGAGGTCACCTTCAAGACCAATATCGGCGGTGAGGTCACGGTCTACACCACACGTGCCGATACCCTGTTCGGCACTACTTACATGGTCATTTCTCCGGAGCACCCGATGCTCGAGGAGTGGAAGGACAGGATAAACAACTGGGACGAGGTCGAGGCCTATCGGAAGGAGGCCGCGAGAAAATCCGATTTCGAGCGCGGTGAGCTCAATAAGGAAAAGACCGGCGTTCGCCTTGACGGTATAGAGGTTGAAAACCCGGTAACTCATAAGATGCTCCCGATGTTCGTTTCCGACTATGTCCTCATGGGCTACGGTACCGGCATCGTCATGGGTGTTCCGGGTCACGATCAGCGCGACTGGGAGTTTGCGACCAAGTTCGGCCTGCCCATCGTCGAGGTCGTTGCCGGCGGCGATATCACCAAGGAGGCTTTTGTTGCAAAGGATGACAGCGCC
>OQVL01001057.1_pt1 | contig 15966 bp, 12 predicted proteins | sample 1691501 | NCBI WGS metagenome assembly OQVL01 (sample SAMN03418253, study PRJEB22391) | human gut metagenome | biome: human-gut; feature: organic feature; material: feces | host: Homo sapiens | place: Tanzania | collected 2013-01 | reverse complement strand
AAAGAATGTGTAAGTGTTTAACAACTTAAAATAATTATCTTTATGAATCCAAATTTAAAGAACAATGAGAATGTAATGGCAGCTAATGCCGAGTCTTCAACAATTAAGGCGGCTAATGCCAAGTCATCAACTGTTGATGCAGGTTATGCCGAGTCAAGAATTTCAGAGTATGCTGCCCGTTTTGCCGCTTACAGCGATGAGCGTTTGAAGCAGACCGTGGATCACGAGCGCAAGGTTCGTGGTTGGGGCAGCGAGCGCAGTTACTTTCTCGCCGCCCTGCGAGGAGAGTGTGAGAAACGAGGCATTGATTACTGCTAATCAAGCCCCCATCTGTGTGAATCTGTGAATTGAAAATCGGCGGCCGAAGGGAAAGCCAAATCTGTGGGAGTTTATGACTTGAATTCCTCGATGAAGGGTTGCAGGTTTCCACCTCTTGGCGAGTTATGGTCTTCAAGGATGGCGAAGGCGATGAGCTTGTACTTGTCCTTGAATTCCTTCTCGTCGATGACTTCGTGAAACAGTCTTGCGATATGTTTCGGAGGATTGTGAAAGGCACCGCAACCGAATGCACCGAGCACGATGCTGTCGTGTCCGTTCAGCAAACCGATACGCAGCATCGTCCTCATTTTGTTTTTCGTCAGTGCGGCATCTTCTTCGCAGATGTTCCCATCTCTATCTAAATCAGGATGATTGATGGCCGCTACTGCCACGAACGACATATAATAAGGAGTATCGAGCAAGGCGAAGTCATCCTTGGCTCCAGCCCTGAATACGGTAGCGTATGGCACATAGATGCCTCCGAATCTCACTGGCATCGGATATTGAAACTTGCTTTTCTCCAAACCGTAATCCTCGGCATATTCTGCATAGCGATACATAGAGAGAAAGAGGTTGGTGCTGCGGAAGAGGCTCTCCTCCTGAGCCCGGCTTCCGTTCTTCACTCCACCGCCCGGGTTGCGCCGGCTTGCCAGGTTGAGAACCACGGGATTGTATCCTTCTTGCTGCAACTGATGACCGCAATGGATGCTGTCGTCATTCTTCACAATAATCTTGGTGGAGCCTTCTGTTAGGCTAGGTACATTAGAAGCATCCAGTGGCTTGGTATAGAATCTGCTTCCCTTCAGCATCTTCGTGTTGTCGGGCAGTTTTACTTCCTCCCCATTCTCAGAGGTGTAATGTCCCTCCAGTACAATATCTATAGTTTGCTGATACACGTCAGCCAGTTGTCTTCTGTCGTTTATCATGATTTCTTCTGTTTATTTTGTTCGTGTCACTAAAAATCCATTCTTTCAGGCAAAATTACAAGTTTTCTTTGTATTCTCCAAACTTTTATATATAAAAAATGTGGTATTCTCGATATTTCTTTGTAAATTTGCCATCTGATAGCTGCTATCTTAGGGCTGATGGTTCAAGGAGGGAAATGAAATCAGAAATATAAGAAGAATGATGCAATTTGCTCAAAAAATACCAAAAGAACAAAATGTGTCGCAACTTGCGACCCAATTGACATGGTCGCATATAATAGAGGTTCTTCCGGTAAAAGCCCCTTTAGCTGTAGAGTTCTATCTGACAATGTCGTCTTCTGGTAGATGGGGACGAAATCGTCTTCGCAAGGAAATTGACAGCATGCTCTTCGAGCGTACTGCCATTGCAACCAAGCCTGATGAACTCATCAAGAAAGAACTTGCAGATTTGCGAGATGACAGCATATGTCTCCAGACTTTGATAGAGCAAATCAGAAAGTCGCTGGAAATTGCCAAGGAATTGGGTGCTGAGGATGAATAGCAAGACAGAAATTTTTCCAATCACCGATTGGAAAATCTTCCTTGATATTTGGAAGTCTCGATTATTTTTCGTACCTTTGCCCTCGAATAGGGTGTCGGCGTCTTCGGCTTCGCTCCCTTGTAACATAAGTTGAACAAATAAAATAGAATAATAAGAAACAGAAAGAATAAACTTTAGACATATAATATAATAATATACAAAGCGTTTACGATATTCGGAATACTCTCGAAATTTGGCGATTTAAAGACGTATTTCCTAACATAGAATAAGTGAATGCCTGCGCTATAGCGTGGGCTGAACTTATCTGTTAGGAATGGGCCACGCCAAATGCCCGAGAGTATAGATAAGGGAAGCCTACGCTTCTTTTGTATCTATCTCTCGGGCATTATGTGTTAGCCCATTCTCTGAATGAAGTTCAACGCTCATTTTTTCTATAGCGACGATGAAAAAGGAAATCCCTTATTCATCTGCGCAGCTCTTGTATTATGCCTGGCAGTTGTCACGTAATAGGGGCGGTGCAGATGATGATAAGTTGACGGGTGTCTTGTCGGAGGCACGTGTCGATCTGAACCCCCATCAGGTGATGGCGGCTCTTTTTGCATTCCAATCTCCTTTCTCCAAAGGTGTTATCCTTGCCGACGAGGTGGGATTGGGAAAAACGATAGAGGCTGGTATTGTTATCAGCCAGTTTTGGGCTGAACGTAAGCGTCGTATCCTCATCGTTGCCCCAGCTACCCTCCGCCGACAGTGGAGCATGGAGCTGGAGGAAAAGTTCTTTCTTGATTCTTTTATTCTCGAAAAGAAAAAGGGGATTTCTTTAGACCATCTTTCCGATGGCAAGCAAATCTATATCTGCTCTTATCAGTTAGCTTCCAGACAAGCCGAAATCTTGTCGCGCACTCATTGGGACCTGGTGGTTTATGATGAGGCTCATAAACTGCGCAACGTTTATAAGTCAACCCCTTCGATGGCTTCCCGTCTGAAATCCGCTTTTTCTGATAGTCATAAACTCCTCCTTACCGCCACTCCGCTCCAGAACAACATAGAGGAATTGTATGGTTTGGTGAGTATCATCGATGACCATTACTTCGGTGACTTGAAGAGTTTCAAGGCTCAGTATTGCTATAGTAACAAAAACGATGATATTGCTTTTGGTGATCTTCGCAAGCGTCTTCGCCCCATCGTGCATCGCACGCTTCGTAAACAGGTTACGGAGTATGTAAAATATACTTCCCGTATCCCGATGGCGCAGGAATATTATCCTGCTGTTGAAGAGCAGAAACTCTATAATCAAATCAGTGAGTATCTTCGTCGTGATGATTCTTACGGATTGCCAACCAGTCAACGTCAGTTGATTACGCTGATATTCCGCAAACTCATGTCTTCATCAACTTTTGCCATCGGCTATACGCTCAAAACACTTATCGACCGTTTGCAGACCAAGATAGCTCCTTATTCTGCCGATAAACCACAGGGTTGGTATGGAGATGATGGAGAAATAGCTATGGTTGCCGAAGATATGTTGGGCGATGATTGGGATGAATGGAATGAGCAGGATGAGAACGGACAGGAAGGAGAAATCCTTACTCCCGATGAGATAGAAGGCATCAAGGATGAAATCAAGGAACTTCAACGTCTGTATGATCTTGCCAATAGTATCAGTAGCAATAAAAAAGGTGATTGCCTCTTGTCGGCACTCCATACCGGCTTTCAGAAGATGGAAGAGTTGGGAGCCAACCGCAAAGCATTGATTTTTACGGAAAGTACCCGTACCCAGCTTTATCTGAAACAACTTTTAGAGGAGAATGGTTATATGGGCAAGATAGTTCTCTTCAATGGTTCCAACAACGATGAAACTTCCCGGAAGATATATAAGGCATGGAAAGAGCGGAATATTGGCACATCAGCCTTTACCCCTTCTTTGTCGGCAAACAAGCGTCAGGCTATTGTAGATTATTTCAGAGACGAAGCCGAAATCATGATTGCTACCGAGGCGGCATCCGAAGGTATCAACCTTCAGTTTTGTTCGCTTATCGTGAATTATGATTTGCCGTGGAATCCTCAAAGGGTTGAACAGCGTATAGGTAGATGCCATCGTTATGGACAGAAGAATGATGTTGTGGTTTTCAACTTCATCAACAAGGCAAATGCTGCTGATGTGCGTGTGTTCCAACTGCTTTCTGAAAAATTCCATCTCTTTGATGGTGTCTTCGGTTCGAGTGATGAGGTGTTGGGTAGCATCGAGTCGGGTGTTGACTTCGAGAAGCGGATGCTCAACATCTATCAGCAGTGCCGTACTCCCGAAGAAATCAATGCAGCCTTCGATCAGATTCAGCAAGAGATGGATGCGAGTATCAAGGCGACGATGCAAGATACCCGCAAGCAACTGCTTGAAAACTTTGATGAGGATGTGGTGGGTCTGCTGAAGATTCGCCAAGGCAAGGATATGGGAAATCTGAATAAGTTCCATCGCTGGCTTTGGACGATAACCATTGCTACGCTTGGTAAGGAGAATGTAGAAGTGGTAGATGAAACCAATCTTGTCTTTCGCTTGAAGCACAATCCTTATCCTGATGTGGCAGCAGAATGTGGCATGTATCAGATAACGACGCTGCAATCGCAATACATCAATTATCGTTTGTCACATCCTTTGGCTCAAAAGGTCATTGCTTTGTGTAAGCAGAATAAGCAAAGTCTGCAGAATCTCCTCTTCGATTATAGCCTATATCGTTATAAGGTGGCAGATATAGAACAATGTGCTTATGAAAGTGGATGGCTTCAGGCTCATCTTGTTTCTTTTATATCCGAAGGACAACAGGAACAGCACATTGTGCTGACAGCACTTGCGGAAGATGGAACAGCTTTAGGTCAGGAGTTTGCAGAAAAATTATTGAATGTACCATCGGTAGTTACAGGAAATGCTTATGTGCAGGAGAAAGCAAGCCAGAAGTTGGCTTCCTTGTATGATAACCGGCGAGCAGCCTTGACCGTTCAGATAGAAGAACGAAACAAGTTTTTGCTTGATGCAGAAATCCAACATATCGAGAAATGGGCAGAAGACCAGCAGCTCACTTTGGAGAATGAACTGAAAGACATCAAGGCAAAAATCAAGGAAAAGAAAAGACTTTTGAGTCGTTCGGAGAATGCACAACAAACATTGACCCTGGAAAAGGATTTGAATACCCTTACTCGTCAGCAGAAGCGTAAGCGAGCCGAAATCTTTAATCTTGAAGATGAGATAGAGGAGAAGCGAGACGGAATGATAGACAAAGTGAAGGCATTTATCCAGCAGCATATTACGGAAGAAGAACTCTTCTGTGTGCATTGGACTTTAAAGAAATGAAACGGAATCAAAGCAAGATAATATAAATATAAACAATGACACAATACGAACAGAAATTTAGAGATATACTTGCAGAAATACTGCAACTCGACCAAGCCGAACTCGACTTTGGTATATATCGCATCATGAATCAGAAACGTAAGGATATCGAGGCGTTCTTGAACAATCGTCTTGTTCCTGAAATTACAAAGATTTTGAAAGCTCAAACTGCTGCAGGAACTGATGTTTCTGCCATGGAGAATGAGGTGTTTTCTCATTTGGCTAAATTCTTTAGCCGTTATTATGAGGGTGGCGATTTTATCTCTAAGCGTCGCTATAAGGACGATGCCTATGCCATTCTTTATAGTGGTGAGGAAGTGAAGTTGTATTGGGCAAATGCCGACCAGTATTACATCAAGACTTCTGAGTATTTCAAAAATTACTCGTTCGTGTTGCCAACCAGCCGTCGTAAGGTACACTTTGTTCTTCGTGATGCGGATACGGAGCAGAACAACAACAAGGCTGCCAACAATATGGAGCGCCGTTTCCAACTTTGTGAAGAGGACTGTATAGCAGAGGAAGATGATGAGCTAAACATCTTCTTTACTTATGAGTTGATGCCGAAGACTACCAAGCAGGATGCACTTATCAAGGATGCTGAGGCTAAGATTATTTCCTTGTTTGCCGAAGGAAAATATGCAGACTTTGCGGAGTTGGTTAATGAAAAGGTGCCAACAGAAAAGAATAAGGAACGCACTTTGCTGATGAAGCATCTGCAAGACTATACGGCAAAGAACAACTTTGATTATTTCATCCACAAAGACCTGGGCGGTTTCCTTCGTAGAGAACTTGATTTCTATATCAAAAACGAGGTGATGTTTTTGGATGATTTGGATGCCACTCATATCATGGAGCATTTGGCACTAGTGAAAGCCATTAAGCTGGTAGGAGAGAAGATAATCACCTTCCTAGCCCAGCTCGAAGACTTCCAAAAGAAGTTGTGGCTCAAGAAAAAGTTTGTAGTCGGTTGTGATTATTGTATCACGCTCGACCGCATTCCTCGTACCCTTTACTCTGAGATTATAGCCAATGATGCCCAAAGAAAAGAATGGGTTCGCCTCTTTGCCATCGATGAAATCAAAGGGGATATGATGACCGAGGGCTATAGTGAGCCATTAACAGAAAAGTTCCTGGAAGACAATCCTTTCCTTGTGCTTGACACCAAGTTCTTTAGTGCCGAGTTCAAGCATAAACTCGTGGGAAGTATGGAGAAAGTGGATGAGGAGTGTAATGGATTGCTGATTAATAGTGAGAACTTCCAGGCGTTGGAGTTGTTGCAGGAGAAGTGCCATCGTAAATTAGATGGAATTTACATAGACCCTCCTTATAATACTGATGCTACACCTATCTTATATAAGAATTCATATAAAGATTCTTCTTGGATGACATTGATGAATGATAGGTTTATTGAAGCAAAAAACTTAGTAGCCAAGGATGGTTATTGGTCTGTAGCGATAGATGATGTTGAACTCCATAATCTATATAAAATTATGGAGAGTAATTTTGCTGCTTATGATATGTTTCAAGTTATAGTGAACCATTATCCGGGCTCTGGAACTGGAAGAAGTAATGTTTCAAAAACCCATGAATATAATTTGTTTGCAGTACCGAAAGGGCAAGACTTGCTTAGGGGAGAGCCTATAGAAGAACGACAAAGAACTCGTAGTTTTAGTAGAGCTGGAACAGGAGATAATAATCATCGTGAAGGAAGACCAAATAGCTTTTATGCGGTATTAGTAGAATCGAAAACAAAGAAAATAGTCGGTTTTGAAGCTCCACCAGCTTTGGAAGTGAAAGATTATCCTACGAGTCCTACTGATGAAGGTTATCTTAGAATTTATCCGATAGGAAAAGATGGTCAAGAGAGATGCTGGAGTTTGGGCTTTGAGTCTGCTAAAAAAGCGTTAAAGGAAGGTCTTTTGGAATGTACATCATCTAATACGATTATTAGATTGTATAATGATGAGGCTGATTGGGGGCTTTTGCCAAGTCTATGGGTTGATAGGAAATTTAGTGCAACAACTTGGGGTACAAATTTGTTGACCAATATATTCGGCAATTCAGGATTGTTCTCTTTCCCGAAATCTCTTTATACAGTTCAGCAAGCAATATATGCAGGAACATATCTGAAAAAGAATGCATTATTATTAGATTTCTTTGCAGGCTCAGGCACAACAGGTCATGCTGTCATCAATCTCAACAGAGAAGACAACGGAAATCGCAAGTATATCCTCTGCGAAATGGCTGAATATTTCAATTCTGTAACCAAGCCTCGCATCGAAAAAGTAATCTATTCCGAGGATTGGAAGGATGGCAAGCCTGTTTCCCGTAAAGGCATTTCTCAATGCTTCAAGTACATCCGCCTGGAGCAATACGAGGATACCCTAAATAATTTGCAGCCAAAGAACCAGCGACTCGACTTCGATAACGCGAATGGCAAGGGAGATTTTGAGGAAACCTATTTCCTCCGTTATATGCTCGATACAGAAACCAAGGGAGATCTCTTCAACCTGGAATGGTTTAAGAATCCGTTTGCCATGTCTATCAAGACAACCAAGGATAATGAGTTGGTAGATACCCATGTTGATATGGTGGAAACATTCAACTACCTTATCGGTCTGAATGTAGAGACGCTCCGTTATCCTAAGGATGGCTACTGTGTGGTGGAAGGTATCACCCATATCGGCAATGAGCGAACTCTCGTGATTTGGAGAAACTGCAACAAGGTAAGCAACGAAGACTTGAATGAATTCTTCCGTAAGCAAGCCTACTGCACCACCGACTCTGAGTTCGACAAGATTTATGTAAATGGCGATAATACATTGCCGAATATCAAGACGGATGATGAGCATTGGAAAGTAGTACTCATTGAAGAAGAGTTTAAGAAGAGAATGTTTGAATAGGTCTTATTATGGCTAAGAAAATACAGAAGAAAGGAAAACTGCAGCAGGCACTGGTCCTGTTTCATTATATCTTGCAGCTGTTTGGCTGTAAGGACTTGGAGGCTTTGTCTCGTGACCTCAAGGATCCTGCATACGAAGGATTGAATGATGACCACGAGTCAAAACTCTATCATGAGCTTTGTCATAAGCTCTATGCTACAGGTCCTTTGTCCATAGAACAGTTGTACTTTTACGACCAGCATATCGTGAAGTTTACTGATGAGATTAACGAGAAGCGAAGTGAACCAATCAAGTGGAAGTACTTCCAGTATCTGTCCCTCTTGTTCACGGAAATCTATCTCGACCAGTATTTCAGTAATCCGCAGGCTCTTTGTGACAATCTGAATCGTTTTCTGCATGATGACTTCAATCATTGTGCAGAAACCTGGCATGAGTTGCCCGACTTTACGATTGATGACTTGAATAAGTTGGCCTATTGGAATGCAACCGGTTCGGGCAAGACTCTGCTGATGCATGTCAACATCAAGCAATATCAGGAGTATGCCAGAATCCATCATCCAAGAAACTCAACCGCATCATCGTATTGACTCCGAATGAAGGATTGAGCCGTCAGCATTATGAAGAGTTGAAGGCTTCTAATATGGATGTTACTATGTTCAGTAAGCAAGGAATCGGTGGCATGTTTCAAGGCAAGGCTGTTGAAATCATCGACATCAATAAATTGGCTGATAAGGATGGAGATAAAACGGTAGCAGTTGAGGCTTTCGAGGGCAACAATCTGGTATTGGTAGATGAAGGTCACAAAGGTTCCAGTGGCGATGTCTGGATGGGGTATCGCCAGAAGTTGACCGAGGAAGGCTTCTCTTTTGAGTATTCCGCTACCTTTGGTCAAGCCATTTCTGCAAAGAGTAATGCCAAAGACCGGAAGGCGATGTTCGACCAATATGGTAAGGCAACACTTTTTGATTATTCCTATCGTTATTTCTATGCTGATGGATATGGCAAGGATTATCGTATCATGAATATGAACGACTGGAACGATGATGATTTGCTCAATATGTATCTCACGGCATATTTGTTATGTCTTTATGAACAGACAAAAATCTATCAGAGTGATGTGCGGATTCATAACAGGTTTCTGGTGGAGAAGCCATTGGGAATATTTGTGGGAAGTAGCGTAAAGGCTGTGAGCAAGGAAAATAAGAATCAGGTATCGGATGTAACTCAGATACTCTTGTTCTTGCAGGATTTTATCAGGAATCGTACAGAGTTTTCTGGTTATATCCGTCGTTTGCTCAGTTCGGAAGATGGATTGAAAACAAAGAATGGTTATTCTGTTTTTGGCAACTCTTTCCTAGCGCTTAAAGGTGGTTATCTCGTAGAAGATGACAAACAGAAGTTTGCCGAGAACATCTATGATGCTATCCTGCGGGATCTTTTCCACTCCAATATCCATGGTGCCCAACTTCATATCGACCTTCAAAAAGGAGGTTTTGAGGAGATTGGATTGAGGGTAGGAAGTGCTAAGGATTATTTCGGTGTCATCAATGTGGGAGATGGTAAGGAATTGCTGAAACTCTTGCAGGATAAAGGATTCCTTTGTGAAACGAAAGCATTCGGTACTTCAAGTCTCTTCAACAATATCAATTCTCAAGATTCAACTGTCAACATCCTGATTGGTTCCAAGAAGTTTACCGAAGGATGGAGCAGTTGGCGAGTTTCTGTGATGGGGCTGATGAATGTGGGACGTAGCGAAGGTTCTGAGATTATTCAGCTCTTTGGTCGTGGCGTTCGTCTGAAGGGATACAGATATTCCCTGAAGCGAAGCAAGATGCTGGATGCCTGCTATCAGGACGAGATGATTCCAAAGAATTTGTCAACTATCGAGACTCTGAATATCTTTGGCGTGCGGGCTGATTATATGGAAGCCTTCAAGGCATATTTGGAGGATGAAGGTTTGCCAACCAATGAGATAGACTATGAGAAGATTGTCATCAAAACCATTAAGTCTGTTGATTTAGACGCTCTTCATCTCTCATTGCCTAAAGTTGTGGATGGCTATAATTTCAAGAAGTCTGCCGTCGTGAAACCTGCCGACGAAAGCCTGATGAAAAAGGTGAATGTAAAACTGGACAAATATCCAAAGGTGGATTTGCTGAGAAGCAAGAATGTCCAAACTGCTAATGCTGCAAGTCGCTATATAGGTGTTTTGGGACAGGAGCATCTGAATTGGATAGACTGGACGGAAGTGTTCTTTGCCTTGCAAGGTATGAAGGCGGAGCGTGGTTGGTATAATCTGGAGTTGCGATTGGAAGACTTGAAGTATCTGATGGCAAATCCTTCCTGGTACGAATTGTCTATTCCTGAAGACCGTTTGAACTTTCATGATTTCGGAAAGAATGTGGAGTTGTGGCAGGATGTTACAATCAGTCTGCTTCGAGGCTATATGGATATGGCTTACAAGAAGGCCAAGTCGAAGGAAGAGCAAAAGCATCTGAAGGAGACACGCGTTACTTATTATAATATAGGTATGCCTGATGAATATGAAATAGAGGTTCGTAACGACCTGTATAATGTGGTAGATTATTTGAAAACATTGCAGGCGCAGGTGGAGGCCAATGAATTTGGTGAAGACTTAGTTCTTGATGCTCCTTATTTCAAGGCATTGGATGTGAAGGAACATCTGTATAAGCCTTTGGTATTCCTTGCTGAGAAAGATACCAATGGTAATCGTCCTTATGTAGATGTTGTAACTGGTGAGCCAAAGTTGAAGGTGTCTCCAGTGGCGTTAAACTTGGGAGAACAGAACTTTGTTACTTCCTTCCGTGAATATTGTAAGGCTCATCAAGACGATGTGCTAGATGGTAAGCAGGTTTATCTGCTTCGCAATGAGAGCAAGAGGGGATTGGGCTTCTTTGAAGCAAACAACTTCTATCCTGATTTTATCTTATGGATATTGGATGGAGAGAAGCAATACATCACCTTCATCGATCCGAAAGGTATTCGCAATCTTAAAGGATTGGAGGATGATAAGATTCAACTCTTCAAGTATTTACAGACAGAAGTGTCTTCTCAGTTGGGCAACGCTCACCTGATGTTGAACAGTTTCATTATCAGCAATACGCCAATGGAGCAAGTTGAGTTTTGGTTGAAGAATCCATTTGAGAAAGGTGAATTCCAAAAGAATCATGTGTTGTTTAAGGATGATAAAGGCTATTTGGAAACGATGATGAATATGATTTTGCAGTATATATAGAAAAAATGGCGTGGCAATAAGTGGTGCTTTTATTGCCACGCCTTTCTTTTGCTTATTCCCTAAGTACTGAAGACTTGTTTGCGACTTGTATCTCCGAAAGATAGGAATCTGTGTTTCGGGTTTACGGGTGGTGTCTTACTTGTGCTCCATTGGTGCCTTTCGGGGGCACAAAAGTGCTCTTACCTCAGCACTTTATTGCCCTTACCTTGGCACAAAAGTGCTCTTTCTTAGGCACGTTACAAACTTGGTGAGACAAGAAAATCTGCTTTGCATTCTGCTCTCTTATTTCCTTATTAGATGAATGTTTGTAGTGGTTTTTATATAAAATGTTTGCGATAGATGCTTTTGAAAAATCTTTATAGCAAAAAAAATTTAAAACAGGAATGCGATTTTACCCTTCACCCTTCATCTTTTCGCCTGAAATGCCGATAAAAACAGGTGATTTGAGGATGAATGGTAAAAGCCTACCCTTCATTACCCTTCATCACCCTTCATCTTTTTTGCCAGTTTTTGCCCTTTTGCGCCTAATGCTGACTTGTTATTCGTTTGATTCGAAATATAGCGAATTATGAAAAATATAGACATCTTGCTTTCTCCATCGGATTACGCAGACTTAACGGAACATTCTTGCTCTACAGATTATTCACGGATTTTCACGGATATAAAATTGCATCATGGACTTATGACTCTCCATCTCTGAGTCTTAATAGACGACCGTTCTTAGTCTTAATAGACGATCAATTTAAGCTTAATAGACGACTCCATCTTAGCTTAAGATGAAGGGTGATGAAGGGTAATGAAGGGTGTTTTTTAGTTATTTTGTCTTTAACTATCTATATATCAGGAACTTATGTTTGCAATATGAAGGGTGACGGGTTTTTGTCGTTTCGCTTTTGAAATTTTCAATGAGGGGGTGTCTCAAGTCTATGCTGCAATTTTATTCATCGGATTCGCTGAGTAATCCGTGGAACAAGAATGCTCCGTAAACTCTGCGTAATCCGAAAAATATATTGCCAAGTGACGGCATAAGATAGAGCCTGTTAGAAATTGCAAGGTAATGCTGAGAGCTGTTGCATGATGGTCTTTGCCATACGGGAATGACCTGCATCATTAGGATGAAGGCGGTCGGTATCCATCTTGTTGAACATCTGGGCACCAGCGTCGTAAAGAGGGAAGAGATTGTGTTAATGAAGATTAAATATATGCTTATATTTTGCTCAAACGCATTTTTTTTGTACCTTTGGAGCAAATTATAAGCGGCTATATATGGAAAAGATAATAGGCAGAAAAGTTGAAATAAAAGCTTTGCAGCAATATGCAAAGTCAGGAAAATCGGAGTTCGTTGCTATTTTCGGCAGACGACGTGTGGGAAAGACTTTTTTGGTAAAGAAGATCTTCGGTGATAAGTTGGCCTTTAACTTCACGGGTATGGCTAATGTTAACTTGAAAGTACAGCTCACCAATTTTAGAAATGAACTCAGCAGACAAATGGGGAAGCGCCAGCCTATGCCTTCTGGTTGGTTGGATGCTTTTGAGCAATTGCGTAACTATCTGAGTGTTCTTCCTAAGGGGAAGAGAAAATATGTATTTATCGATGAAATACCTTGGCTTGATACGCCTCGCTCCAATTTTCTACCCGCATTGGAACATTTCTGGAATAATTGGGCAGCATGGGAAGATGATATTATGCTCATCGTATGTGGCTCTGCTACCTCATGGATTACTAACAAGTTGATTAATAATCATGGCGGATTGCATAATCGTGTAACTCGACAGTTGTATCTTCCTCCCTTTACACTCAAGGAAACTAAGGAGTTATGTAATTCGAATGGTATAGTTTGGCGTGAGAAAGAAATTGCAGAATGTTATATGGTGATGGGTGGCATACCTTATTATATTGATCAAATACAAAAAGGTGAGAGTTTAGCCCAATGTATCGACCGCCTGTTTTTCTCTCCAGAAGGTACCTTTAGGTATGAATTTGACAATCTGTATAAATCTCTCTTTATGCATAGCGAGAATTACATTGATGTTGTCAAGGCTTTGGCTGGAAAAAAGGCGGGGCTTAGTCGCCAGGAAATCATTCAAGCCACAAAAATAAGCAATGGACAAGGAATTACGACTATACTAAGTGACTTGCAGCGTTGTGATTTCATTCGTGTAATCTCCAAGGAAGAAAGTGGAAGAAATGCTATCTACCAGCTTATAGATAGTTTTACGCTCTTTTATCTATGTCTGATGAGTAAGAACAAGTTGAAAGATTCTCATTTCTGGTCTCATTCTCTATTGGGTGCGGAGCATCATGCATGGGCTGGGTTGGCGTTTGAACTTTTATGTATCAGGCATGTGGAACAAATAAAACATGCGCTCGGTATTTCAGGAGTACTTACTCAAAACTATTCATGGCGAAGTAAGAAAAAAGAAGGTGGTGCACAGATTGATCTGGTCATTGATAGAGCTGACAATTGTGTTAACATCGTAGAAATCAAGTTTGTGTCTGAACCATTTGCCATTACGGCAGACTATGAACAGAAATTACTTAATAAAGTGAATTGCTTTATGGAAGAGACTAAAAGCAAGAAGACTCCTTTGTTGACGATGCTTACAACTATGGGCATCAAAGAAGGAACACATAGCGACATTATCCAAAACGAAATAACGCTCAGTGACCTTTTTGAATAGCGGTGCTATGTCCGTATTGTATGAATAAGAGGGTGTGTCAAAAATGATGACACACCCTTTTTCTAACCATGAGTCTTAATAACCTCTTTTCAGCCATTCATCAAAATGGATTGAACTCAACCTTATATTCTGATACAATCTTTACACTATTAAACTTTGCGATGTTTCCTTTCGAGAAATCCAATTTATCCTTGCAGTCCAAGTCGTTCAGGAATGGGGCATTAGGATGAAGGGCTGTCATATAGAAATAGATGCCCTTGCCCTTGGTCAACTTATTCTTGTAGCGCTTGAGACCAATCTGCCATGGTGTACCGTCAAAGAAATTGTCGCTCACCATTTCTCCATCAACGAAAGCCTGCATGGTGTCGCCCGTATAATCTACCATGAGATAGAGGTCGCTTACATTGTCGAATGCTTTCTCATCTAAGTTTACCATCAGGCGGCGGTTGCCAGAGGTGGTAATGGTAGGGGCAGTTTCCTGGAGTCTTACCATTGGCAGTCTTGATTCTTACAGTATTGTTCTTGCCAGCCACAGGTTTCAGGATGTTCTTGCCTTTCACTGTATTCTTGTCGAACACATATTCTGTAGCCATCTTATCTGGAGCAAAGAAGAAATGCTTCTGTCCGTTATATTTAATAAGGTGGAATGGCAAATCGTAAGATTGTCTATGATTTTAAAGGCTTTTTTCCTATTTCTGTTTTAGAGAAAAGCATTACCTTTGCAATCGAAATAACTTAATCGTATTATTAATTTAAAAACTTAATGACTGAAATGGAAACAATAAACAAAGGATTCGTATATTTCATTTGTAGCGTTTCGGCTATGGGCGGATTGCTCTTTGGTTACGACTGGGTCGTCATTGGTGATGCCAAACCGTTTTATGAACTTTATTATCAGATAGCTGATAGTCCGTCACAACAGGGATTGGCAATGACCATGGCTCTGATTGGATGCCTGATAGGAGCAATGCTCTGTGGAACATTAGCTGATAGAATCGGACGAAAGAAACTCTTGATTGTTTCTGCGCTGATATTCTTTTTTTCGGCTTTGGCAACTGGTTTGGCTGATACTTTTCCATATTTTCTGGTGGCCATATTTTTTGGTGGTATAGGTATCGGTGTGGCTTCAGGACTTTCACCTATGTATATAGCAGAGGTTGCGCCAACTTCCATTCGAGGAAAATTGGTTTCTTTGAACCAGTTGACCATCGTGTTAGGTATTTTGGCAGCGCAGATTACTAACTGGTTGATAGCTGCCCCGATTCCTACATCATTTTCTCCTGCTGATATCGCTGCTTCCTGGAATGGACAGATGGCGTGGCGATGGATTACTTTGCCGTGTCATTGCCTGACCTCCAGATTTGGGAAGGTGATTTGAATCTCTCCAACAAGATACACTGCAAGTATATGTTGGCTCTTGGCTTCTATGGCTTGGGAGACAAGCGTCATGCAGAGCGTTATCTGGCTGAGGCTTCTCAGTTGGACAAGAATCATCTGGGCATCTTATCGTTTAAAAGTTTGATTACTTTAGGTTTATAAATTATAGTATCTATATTAGATGTCAATAGTTTTGATCCCTGTATTTATTGTGACAATAGATACAGGGATATTTTGATTAGAATTATTTCCAGATCATAGTGGGTATGATGGATAATTTCTACAAGAACCGTAATCTGGGTCTGGTGTTTGAAACGCTGGTAGGCAAGGGTAAACTGGTTGTTAGCAGTATCGATATGAACAACTTGGATGCTCGTCCAGTGGCTCATCAACTCAAATATAGTCTGATTGAATATATGAAGAGTTCAGCCTTCCAACCAAAAAGAAAAATGGATTTTGATCTTCTGAAGAAAGTAGTCTATAATCCTGTAAAAGTAGAGATGAGCAAGAAGTCTATTTACGATCCAGCTGATATGGCTATGATGCTAGCCGGAGCCTCCGGTATGTGTGAAGGAAATATT
>OQVL01001052.1_pt1 | contig 16006 bp, 16 predicted proteins | sample 1691501 | NCBI WGS metagenome assembly OQVL01 (sample SAMN03418253, study PRJEB22391) | human gut metagenome | biome: human-gut; feature: organic feature; material: feces | host: Homo sapiens | place: Tanzania | collected 2013-01 | reverse complement strand
TCCGATCTTATAATTATATTTGTATTCTTTATATGCTTTGGTTTAATAATGTATGATTCGGAGAAAAATGCAGAATTTGTTCAAATGTCTACTTCCTTGGATGAAGAGACTTATGCAAAATTAAATGTTAAATTACTGGAAACTGAATTTGCGATTGAATCAGTAGATAATGAAAAAAGATATTATTATTTAGCATATGATGAAGATACTCATCCATATGTAGTTATGTTAACACCAGATGTGTTAAATAAATTAAAAAGTATTCAAGATTATACAATGAGTAATGAAGAAATGGATGAACCTGATGTAGTAACAATCCAAGGCAAAGTAGAAAAAATAGATGATGAAGCATTTGATGCTCTTTATGAATATATAAATGATGGGGAAGAAGAAAGTGATAAAATCACAATAACACAGTTAAAAAGAGCAGTGGGATTAAATTACTTAGATACTTCATATGATAATGATACTGAAGCAGTAACTTACTTAATAATTTTTGGAATTTTTTCAAGTATTGGTTAAATAATGATAGTTATCTATTTTATTAGAAAAAATAACTAAAAAAAAACAATGAAAGATTATGGCAATATAATTGATAAAATAAAAGATGAATTTGAAAGTGGTAAAGCAATCTATAATAAAGCAAGTGGTATTTTCTTAACAGATAATTATCTTATTGCAACAAATAGTGGTTTAAAATTAATTGATTTAAATGATATCGTATGGATTTATCCCGTAAAACAAAAAAATAATGGAATAACTTTTAGTGAAAGTATCTATGTTGTAACTAGTGATAAAAAGAGTAATATTGTTGCGACATTTACATCAATGGGTAAAAAAAACAAAGCATCTTTTGATGAATTATATCAAGACATAATTAATAAAGCTCCGAATGCATTAGTGGGTTACACTAGTGAAAATGAAATTACAGTTAATATACAAAATTATAAGAATCCAAAAGCAGATTTAATTCTAAAAAAAGAAACCGTACCAATAACCCCAGAAATAAGTAGATACTTTGAAGATGAAGAAACAAAAAGCAAGATAGATAAGATTGTAAAGATAGAAAATAAAGAAGTTTTAAAACAAGAATATGAAAATATCATAAAAGAATATTACGAAACAAAACCCTTCATAAGCCTGTATTTTAGCACATATATCATACTTCATACAAGAAACTTAAAAGGCGACTTTACAGGAAATTGGTATAACTTTTTTTATAATATAGATACATGGTATAAGGTAATATGAAATTCTACAAAATTATCCAAAAAACTCTTTACAAAATTCAAATTAATATATATAATATCCATAGCAATTTTTTTAAAAATAGGGGATGTATTAGTTGTGGGAGATATTAATGTTTTTACAGGACCAATGAAATGCGGTAAAACACAAAAGATTTTAGATGAAGCACAAAGGCAACAAATAGCAGGGAAAGATGTTAAGGTTTTTAAACCAAAGCTTGATGATAGATTTTCAACACAAGAGGTTGTTAGCAGAAAAGGCTATAAACTAGGAGCTATTGAGATTAATAACGTTGATGAAATTAAAAAATATGATGCAGATGTTTATGTAATTGATGAATTTCAGTTCTTAAATGGAGATGTAGCAGGTATTAATGAATTAGCCAAAAACGGTAAAAAATTCTTTATATCAGGCCTTAACTTAACATCAGAAAGAAAACCTTTTGGAAAAATGGGAGACCTACTTTGTATGGCAGACAATGTTCAAATGCTCACAGCTGTATGCGAAAACTGCCACAGCGATAATGCAATATATACCTACTTTAAAGGTGGAAACAAAACAGGAGATGTACTTGTTGGAGATAACTGCTATATGCCACTTTGTAGAAAATGTTATGAGAAATTGATAAATGAGAAAAAATAAAAAGCCAGCCAAAGGCTTTTTATTTTTGTAAAATTTATGCTAATTTATGGCATTTATTCGAACTTTGTGATATACTTTTAAACGAGGTAATAATATGTTAATTGATAAATATATTGAATCAAAAATAAAAGTATATGCATTTGTAGGACCATCAGGAACTGGTAAGAGTTACAGGGCACAGATGGTGGCAAGTGAGTATAATATAAGGTATATAATAGATGATGGACTTTTGATTAAGGATAATGAGGTTATTGCTGGAGTTTCAGCTAAAAAAGCTCCAACTAAAATTGAAACAGTAAAGGGAGCTTTGTTTTTAAACCAAGAAAAGGCTGAAGAAATTAAAAAGGCTTTTAGAAAGTATAAACCTGAAAGCTTACTTATTTTGGGAACTTCAGATGGTATGATAGAAAAAATTAGAACTAACTTAGAACTTCCAGAACTTGAAAGAACAATATACATAACAGATGTTGCAACAGAGCAAGAGATGGAAGAAGCAAAAAGAATGAGAATGGTTGAGGGAAAACATGTTATTCCAGTTCCAACATTTGAAATTAAAAAAGACTTTTCAGGATATATTTTAGATCCTTTACAAATTTTCAAATCAAAAGGAAAAGATGCAAAACCATATATTTCAGAAAAATCTATAATAAGACCAACCTTTAGTTATTTAGGAAATTATACAATATCAGATGGCGTGCTTAAAGATATAATAGCACATCTAGCAGCAAGTGTAGATGCAATATATAAAATTAACAGAACCAGAATTGAAAAAACACCAACAGGTGTAAAAATATATATAGAAATTATACTAGTGTATGGATTTAACATTGTATCATCATTGCAAAGTTTCAAGAAAAAGTGCATAAAAGAAATTGAGAACTTAACAGCAATGAACGTAGATGAAGTGCAAATACTTGCAAAAGGAATATGCAAACCAGGAGAGGAAGAAGAATAATGGGATTTATAGTGGGAATAGATGGAACAGCAGGCAGTGGAAAAGGAACAGTAACAAAAAATATATCAAATAAACTTGGACTAATAAATGTAGATACAGGCAGCACCTATAGATGTGTAGCACTAGCAGCTCTAAGAGCAAATGCTATTAAGGATGATATTATTGATGAAAAAAAGGTAATAGAACTTTTAGATAGCATTTCAATAGAAATAGAGAATACACCACTTGGAGATAAAATATACTTAAATGGGGAAGATGTAACTACAAAGATAAGAGAAAAAGATGTTACAAAAGTAGTATCTCCAGTATCTTCAATAAAAGAGGTACGTTTTAAAATGGTTGACCTTCAAAGAAAGTTAGCAGAAGGCAAAGATGTAATAATGGAGGGCAGAGACATTTGCACATATGTATTTCCAAACGCAGATGTAAAAATCTACTTAGATGCATCTGAAGAAGAAAGAGCAAGAAGAAGATTACTAGAAATGCAGGAAAAAGGTATAGACATAACTTATGAAGAAGTTTTAGATAATATTAGAAAAAGAGATTATAATGATAAACACAAAGAAATAGGAGCATTGAAGCTTGCTCCAGATAGCATAGTTATAGATACAACAAATATGACAATAAAAGAAGTTGAAGAAAAAGTTATTCAAATTATAGAGGAAAAGAGAAAGTAATATGAGAGTAATTATAAAATTTATCTTTAAAATATTTGCAATAATACTATACAGACCTAAAATTGTTGGAAAAGAAAACCTACCAAAAGATGGTGGTGCTTTACTTTGCCCAAACCACGTAAGTAATTTAGATGCAGCAGTTATTGTTGCAATGTTTAAAAGAAAAGTAAATGTACTTGCAAAAGAAGAACTTTTTAAAAATGGCTTTTTATGCTGGATCGCCGATTTATTTGGAATATATCCAGTAAAAAGAGGCAAAGCAGATATGCAGGCAATTAAAATATCACTAACATTACTTAAAAGAAATGAGCTATTACTAATGTTCCCAGAAGGAACTAGAAATGGAATGGCAAAAGGAATAAAACCTAAAAATGGTGCAGTGTTAATTGCTGCAACAGCAGGCAAGCCAATAATTCCAATAGGAATACAAGGAAGCTTTAAACCATTTACAAAAGTAATTGTAAACATAGGTAAGCCAATAGACTATTCAAAACTTAAAGAAGAAGTAAAAGATAAAGAACAAGCAAGTGAGCTTACAAAAGAACTTATGAAGGAAATAGTTCATTTAAGGGATCAAAATGTAAAACAATTAAAGAAAAATCAAACTAAAAATTTAACATAAAAAAGGTGGAAACAATGGAAATAGATAAAATGAAAGCAATAATAGAAGCAATATTATTTGCATCAGGTAGACCTGTTGAAATAAAAGAATTAATTTCAGCATTAGAATTACCAGAAGAAGATATTATTCAAATAATAGAAAGCATGAAAGCAGATTTTCAAGAAGCAAATAGAGGAATAGAAATTATTAAAGTAGGAAATGGATACACTCTATGCAGCAAAAAAGAGTATTATGATTATATTTATCCATTATTTGATAATAGAGCAAAACCTAACATTTCAAATGCCGCAATGGAAACACTTGCAATAATCGCATATAACCCTAAAATAACAAGAGCTGAAATAGAAAGCATAAGGGGAGTGAATTCAGATGCAACAATATATAAATTATTAGAATATAATCTAATAGAAGATGCAGGAAAATCAGATTTACCAGGAAAACCAACAGTATATCAAACAACAGAAGAATTTTTAAAAACATTTGGAATATCAAATTTGGACGAATTACCAGAACTTCCAAGGTATAGATTAGATGAAAACGAACAGATTGTAATTGACGATATAATTGATAAAAACAAAGAAAATCAAGAAGAATAACTAAAAAATACAATACACTTCGATAGAAAATTACAAAAAATTTAAGAAATTTTGAAAAAAGTATTGACAGAATTCAAAAAAGATAGTATACTTATTTTCGTCGAAGAAATGGGCGCATAGCTCAGCTGGTAGAGCATCTGCCTTACAAGCAGGAGGTCATAGGTTCGAGCCCTATTGCGCCCACCATTTTTTGGCCCGGTAGTTCAGTTGGTTAGAACGCTAGCCTGTCACGCTAGAGGTCGACGGTTCGAGCCCGTTCCGGGTCGCCATTTTTTTATAAAACATATTTTGGCTCGATAGCTCAGTTGGTAGAGCAGGGGACTGAAAATCCCCGTGTCAGTGGTTCGATTCCACTTCGAGCCACCAAAAAGCACAGCTTTTGCTGTGCTAATTTTTTTGAAAATGTGGAATCGAAAAGGAGGTTGCCAAGTTTCGAGCTGGACTGGAGCCAGCCGAAACGCAGGCAAAAATAGTCCGGTGGACTATTTTTCCGACGCGGCTTGACGTATTCCACTTCGAGCCACCAAAAAAAACCGTTATATTAATAGATGTAGCGGTTTTTATTTTGCCAATTTTTCGTTTAATATTTTCAATATTTTGAACATTTTTAATAATTGGGTGTGTCAAAAATATTTTTATAAAACTTCAAAAAACTTATTGACAAAAACAAACAATTGTTTTATAATGACTGTATAATATTTACGGAGTTGATAAAAATGAAAAAAATTGAAAAAGAGAATAAAACTTTTGAGAGTATTAAACATATTGATGAAAATGGAACTGAATTCTGGTATGCAAGAGAAATTATGAATATATTAGAATATAGCAAATGGCAAAATTTCGAAAAAATAATAGAAAAAGCAAGGATATCCTGCGAAAATAGTGAAATAAGTGCGTTTGAACATTTTACTAACGTCGGTAAAACGATAAAAATGCCAAAAGGAGCAGAGAAAGAAATTAATGATTATAAATTGACTCGATATGCATGCTATCTTATAGCACAAAATGGAGATCCCAGAGCTGGTGGAACAATGCCAGAAGAACTACCAACACCAGAAAAAAGCTTGAAACAACTTGAAAAAGAAAAGAACAAAATTTTACACAAATAAGGTAAGAAAATTATGAATAATATAGAACCAATAAATGAAGATATAAGAGCGGTAAAATATGATGTTAATAGTATAAAAACTTAAATAAGCATTTTCAGCCCTAAATATTGACAAAATGCCCTATTTTGTAGTATTATTTAATATAGTTTAAAAATGATTGAGAGTGATAATAATGAGATTAAGCAAAGATTTTTTCTATACAATAAAAGAAAACATTGCAGATGAGGATTCAACAAGTGGAAAACTTTTAGTAAAAAGTGGAATGATTAAAAAAGTAGGAAATGGAATTTATGCAAAAATGCCTTTAGGTGAAAGAGTTGCAAAAAAAGTTTCAGACATTGTGCGTAAGAATATGAACGAAGCAGGTGCAAGTGAACTAAGAATGCCATCATTACTACCTATGGACGTATTTGAAAAAACAGGTAGAAAAAATGCTTTTGGACCTAGTATGTTCAAATTAAATGATAGATATAATAGAGAATATGCATTAGGACCAACACATGAAGAACTATTTGCAATAGCAGCAATGAATAAAGTTAAATCATATAGAGATTTACATTTTACAACATATCAAATAGGACCAAAATTTAGAGACGAAGTTAGACCTCGTTTAGGTTTGATTAGAACAAGGGAATTTACAATGAAAGATGCATACAGTTTTGATAAAGACCTAGAAGGTTTAGATGAATCTTATAAAAAAATGTTTGATGCATACCATAAAATTTTTAAAGAAATTGGTTTAGATTACACAGTAGTAAGAGCAGATACAGGTGTTATGGGAGGGCTATTATCAGAGGAATTCCAAGCAGTAACAAACATTGGAGAAGACATACTTGTAATGTGTGATAAGTGTGATTTTTCATCAAACTTAGAAATAAGCCCAAATGCTACAATAACAGAAAATAATGAAGAGGAAAAAGAACTACAATTAGTTGAAACATTAAACAAACACACAATAGAAGAAGTATGCGAATATTTAAACTTAGATATTAAGAATACAGTTAAAGCAATGCTAATGAACGTAGATAATGAACTAGTAATTCTATTCATCAGAGGAGATAGAGAACTTAATGAAACAAAAGTACTTAAACTATTAGGTGCAAGTGAAATTGGTTTTGCAAACGATGAACTAATTGCAACATCAAATGCAGTACCAGGCTATACAGGACCTATAGGTTTAAATGCTAAAATAGTAGTAGACAATGAAGTATTAAATATGAAGAATTTCTGTTGTGGAGCAAACAAAGAAAATTACCATTACATAAATGCAAACGTTAAAGACTTCAAATATGATATAGTTGGAGATATTGTAAATGTTAAAGAGGGAGATACTTGTCCAAAATGTGGTGGAAAGCTATATTTCAAAAAAGGAATTGAAGTTGGAAACACATTTAAACTTGGAACAAAGTACTCAGAAAGTTTAGGTTTGACATATTTAGATAGCGACAATAAATCATACCCAGTTGTTATGGGATCTTATGGAATTGGAATTGAAAGAATTATTTCAGCAGTAGTAGAGCAAAATAACGACGAAAAGGGAATTATTTGGCCAATGAATATTGCCCCATATAAGGTTACAATAGTTGTTATAAATCCAAAAGACGAAGAACAAATGAAAGTTGGAGAAAATCTATATAATGAATTAAATAAACTAGGAATTGATATAATGCTAGATGATAGAGCAGAAAGACCAGGAGTAAAATTCAACGATATGGATTTAATAGGAATTCCAGTAAGAATAACAATCGGAAAGAAAATCAATGATGGAATGTTAGAAATAAAAATGAGAAACGAAGAAAATGCAGTAGAATGCAAATTAGAAGATGCAATAGAGAAAGTAAAAGAAATTGTATCAAAATAGAATAAAAGCTCTCACTAATAGCTATAGTGAGGGCTTTTATATTGCCTAAAATTTGTAAAACTTCCCTAAAAATGGTATAATATATCTATAGAGTTTAAAGAGATTATACATAAGAAAAGGGGGAGTTTATATGGAGAAAGATAAAAAATACATTCTGAAAGGTATTTTATTTGCCATACTAGTTGTTATACTAATTTTTGCTATAATGATGATAAGAAATTTTATAATTCTTAGAAAATTAACAGACTTATCAAAAGATTTTAAAGAAAGCAAAAACTTCATAGCTAAGAGATATGATATGCAAGGAAAAAACTTGAGTATAGCAAAAACATATTATAAAGATGGTAAAACACTTACCTATTTAAACACAATCATAGAAGATTCAGAAAAACAAAGAAAGGTTACAGCATATAAAGATGAAGCAGATAACATGATGATTATTGCAGAAGGTGAAAAGAAGATATTATTAACAGGTGAGCATATTATAATACCAACATTATCAGTAAGAGATGTAACTGAATACTACAATGATAATGTATGCTCAATAATGTTACTTGCAGTTGCTAAAATAAAAACAGAAAAATGTAATGATACAGACTGTTATATGGTAGAACTTGCAGATGATATGAAAATCTGGTACAGCAAAGAAACAGGGTTAATAGTTAGAGAAATAAATGGTTCATATGTATATAATTATTACTATGAATTTGATAAAGTACAAGAAAATGATATACAAAAACCAGATACAACTGGTTGCATAATTCCAGAGTAAAAAATAAAAAACGGTAGGCGCAAAAGCCTGCCGTTTTATTTACATCAATTTTTCTAATTCCTTTATCTTATCTCGTAGTTCAGCTGCTTTTTCAAATTCCATATTAGCAGCACATTTAAGCATTTCATCTGTTAAATTGTTAATAATAGTTTCAACAGATTCATCTTTATTAATTTTATATTCTGTACTTACATCCTCTAAAATAGTTGCCTTAATTGCTTCACGAATTCCTTTATTAATAGTTTTTGGAGTAATACCATGCTCAGTGTTATATGCAATTTGAATCTCACGACGTCTGTTTGTTTCTGAAATTGCTTTTTCCATACTGTCTGTAAGTTCATCTGCGTACATAATAACAGTACCATTAACATTTCTGGCAGCCCTACCTATTGTTTGAATAAGTGACCTTTCAGAACGTAAGAAACCTTCTTTATCGCTATCTAATATAGCAACTAAAGAAACTTCAGGGATATCAAGACCTTCTCTTAGAAGGTTTATACCAACTAAAACATCATATTCTCCAAGCCTTAAGTTACGTATAATTTCCATTCTTTCTAGTGCCTTTATATCAGAGTGCATGTAGTTTACCTTTATATCAAGACTTTTTAGATATGCAGTTAAATCTTCTGCCATTTTCTTTGTAAGAGTAGTTACTAAAACTCTTTCATGCTTTTCAACACGAGTTCTAATTTCACCAATTAAATCGTCTACTTGGTTTGTAGCAGGTTTTACAATGATTTTAGGGTCTAATAGTCCTGTTGGACGTATAATTTGCTCAACAGTTTGCTCTGAATGCTCTTTTTCATAATCAGCTGGTGTTGCACTAACAAATATACATTGATTAATTCGTTCCTCAAATTCGTTGAATTTTAAAGGTCTATTATCATAAGCTGAAGGAAGTCTGAACCCATAGTTGACTAGAGAATCTTTTCTTGCTTTATCTCCATTATACATTGCTCGAACTTGTGGTATTGTTGCATGAGATTCGTCAATAAGCAATAAGAAGTCTTTTGGAAAATAATCAAAAAGAGTATATGGGGCAGAACCAGGTTCTCTACCACTAATGTGTCTTGAATAGTTTTCAATTCCTTGGCAGAAGCCTGTTTCAACAAGCATTTCAATATCAAAGTTTGTTCTTTCTTCAATTCTTTGCGCTTCAATTAATTTGTTTTGATTTTTAAAATACTTAATTCTTTCTTCAAGTTCAGCTTCAATAGTTGAAATTGCACCTTTTAGCTTACTTTCAGATGTTGCGTAATGTGAGTTTGGACCAATAAGCACATGACTTCTTGTACCAAGAGATTTACCAGTAAGTGGGTTGATTTCTGAAATTTTTTCAATTTCATCTCCCCAAAACTCAAGCCTCATAGCGCTTTCACCAGTATTAGAAGGATATATTTCTAAAATATCTCCTTTTGCTCTAAAAGTACCTCTTTTAAAATCTATTTCATTACGAGTATATTGCATCTCGACTAATTTTTTCATAACATCATTTCTAGACTTTCCCATACCAGGTCTTAAAGACATCATTAATTCTTGATAATCATCAGGGTCACCTAAACCATAAATGCAAGAAACAGAAGCTACAATAATAACGTCTTTTCTTTCAAACAAAGAAAGAGTGGCAGAATGACGTAATTTATCTATTTCATCATTAATAGAAGCATCTTTCTCAATGTATGTATCAGACTGTGGAATATAACTTTCTGGTTGGTAATAATCATAATATGAAACAAAGTATTCAACAGCATTATTAGGAAAAAATTCCTTGAACTCAGAATATAACTGCCCTGCAAGAGTTTTGTTATGTGCTAAAATTAAAGTAGGCTTTTGAACCTGTTGAATAATATTAGCCATAGTAAAAGTTTTACCGTGAGCCAGTAACACCTAAAAGAGTTTGAAATTTTTTTCCATCTAAAATACCTTTACTTAATTTATCAATAGCCTGTGGCTGGTCGCCAGTAGGCTTATAATCAGAAACTAAATTAAACATTTTCCCTCCTTAAAAACTTAAGCAACACTATTATACCACACAATACATCTGTTCGTAAATAGTTTCTAAAGAAATAATAACAAATATATGAAAAGAAAAAAGTTGATTAATGTTGAATTTTATGATAAGATAATAAAGGTGAATAAAATGGTTAATATATTACTTTGCGGAAATGAAAGGGTTTTTGATGGGGCTTTAACACAGTTAATTTCCATGACAAATCGTACACAAGAAACTATAAGATGTTATATTTTCACAATGGATTTAACAAGAATGAAGCCAGAGTACAAAAGCATTTCAGATTCACAAGTGAAATTTTTAGAAAAAGTTATAAAAGAGAAAAATAGCGATAATGAAGTTATAAAAGTCGATGTAACAGATTTATACGAAAAGGAGTTTAAGAACTGTGCAAATGAGGGAGCATATTGCACACCATATACATTGCTAAGACTATTGGCAGATAAAATACCAAACATTCCAGATAAGCTATTGTACTTAGATATTGATATTATGATAGGTGGAAATATTAAACAGCTATATAATATAGATATAGAAGATTACGAATATGCAGCAGTAAAGGAAAAATATGGCTGTTGGGTAATTAGACCAGATTATATTAATGCAGGAATGCTTTTATTAAACATGAAGAAAATTAAAGAAACAGGCTTGCTTGTAAAAGCAAGAAAATTGATAAAAGAAAAGAAGATGCTTTTTGCAGACCAAGATGCAATTTTTTGGTCTACAACTAAAAAGAAACTTTTACCAAGAATTTATAATGAACAATCAAAGTTTAATAAAAAAGATACTATCATTTGTCACTTCGCAAAAAGGCTTATGTTTTGGCCATATCCACATACAGAAAACTTTAAACAATGGAACTTACCAGAAGTTCACACAGTTTTAAAGTGTCATGCATTTGATAAGGATTTAGAAGAATATGTAAAATTAAAAAAGCAATACGAAGAAAATAGAAATGAGGAAGTTATATATGGATAATAAACAAGTAATACCAATATTTTTTGCAGTTGATGATGGATACATTCCATTTTTAGCTGTATCTATACAGTCGCTTGTAGACCACGCATCAGATGAAAATCAATATGTTATAAAAGTACTATATACTAATATTAGTGAGGAAAATAAAAAGAATATTAGTAAATATGAAAGAGAAAATATAAGCATAGAATTTGTAGACTTGAACTATTATATAGAAAAAATAAAAGACAAGTTATATACAAGAGATTATTACTCAAAAACTACATATTTTAGACTATTTATACCAAATCTTTACCCACAATACAATAAAGTATTATACTTAGATAGTGATATTACAATTTTATCAGACGTAGCAGATTTATATAATATAGATATGGGAGATAATTTAATTGCAGCAGCACCAGATGATGTAATTCAGACAATAGAAGTATTTCAAGACTATGCTGAAAAGGTTGTAGGAGTAGCAGATTATAGAAACTATTTTAATGCAGGAATTATAGTAATGAACTTAGACGAATTAAGAAAGTTTGATTTCCAAGAAAAATTCTTGTATTTATTAAGCACGGTTAAATTTTCTGTAGCTCAAGACCAAGACTACTTAAATAGACTTTGCAAAGGTAGAGTAAAACTATTTTCAAATACATGGAACAGAATGCCTATAGGTGGTGACGTTGTAGACAGAGATGATTTACATCTAATTCACTATAACCTAGCTTTCAAACCATGGCATTTTGAAAACATACTATATAAAGAATATTTTTGGGAATGTGCTAAAAAAACAGAATATTTTGATCAAATTCTAAAAATACAAAGTGAATACACAGAAGAAGATAAATTTAAAGATAGAGAAAGCGATAAGAAACTAAGAGAACTTGCACAGAAAGAATGTGACTGTGTAGGAGATGATAGATCTGCATACAATTATAGCGATACTAACATTCCTAAGGCAAAAGATAGGCTTGAAGTATTAGATAAAATAAAGAGATTAGAAAGAGAAGGACGTTTTGATATAGATGTAGAAAACGACCCTCCAACAATAGTTTTAACTCCAGAAAATGTAGACTATTTAAACAAAAAAGAAACAAGCAAAATAAAAACAAAAGTTGCAAATACACTAGGAAAGAGATTTATAGATGAACTTCTTAAAAACAACAAATTGATTATAAAAGAAGTAAATGGAATTGAAAATTTAGACTCGGTAGAAACAGGTGCAATGATAACATGTAACCACTTTAACCCATTTGATTCATTTGCAATTGAAAAAACATTTAGAATGAGTAAGCAAGCTGAAAACAAAAAACTATATAAGGTAATAAGAGAAGGAAATTATACAAACTTCCCTGGATTCTATGGCTTTCTATTTAGACACTGCGACACATTACCATTAAGTTCAAACAAGAGAACAATGATAGAGTTCCTAAAAGCAGTAGATACATTACTAAAAAAAGGAGAATTTATATTAATATATCCAGAACAAAGCATGTGGTGGAACTATAAAAAACCAAAGCCATTAAAAGATGGAGCTTTCAAAATGGCAGTAAAAAGCAATGTTCCAGTTGTGCCAATTTTCATTACAATGAAAGAAAGCGACATAATAGGAGAAGACCGGTTTCCCAGTTATGGAATACTATATAAACATTGAAAAACCAATCTACCCAGATGAAAATCTTTCAGATAAAGATAATATAGTAGCTATGAGAGAGAAAAACTCAGCAGTATGGAAACAAATTTATGAAGACTTTTATAAAATACCACTAGAATATACAACAATAAAACATGAGACACAAGAAGAGGAAAATAAGTAATGAAAAGAAAAGTAATATACTATAAAGATGAACTAAATGACGAATTTTCAGAGGCAAAAATTGTTCCAAGAAAGATAGATGGAAACTATGTATATATTCATAAAAATCCTTTATGGAACATTGCCTCATACATATTGCAAAATATATTAAGCATGCCAATAAAATTAATCTATGCAAAATGCAAATTACGAATTAAATATGTTGGAAAAGAGAAGTTTAAAAAGGCAAGGAAAACAGGATATTTTATATATGCAAATCATACTCAAAGCTTTGCAGATACCTTCATTCCAAGCCTTGCAAACTATCCTAAAAGAAATTTCTTTATAGTAAACCCTGAAAATGTATCAATAAAATTTTTAAATCATACCGTAGAAATGTTAGGTGCATTACCAATACCAAGTGATAAAAAAGGTATGGTACATTTTTTAGAGGCGATTAAAAATAAAATAAGCAAAAACAATTCTATAACAATATACCCAGAAGCACATATATGGCCATATTACACAAAAATAAGACCATTTAAAGATGTATCTTTTAAATACCCTGTAAGCCTTGACGTTCCTGCTTTTTGCATTACAAATACATATGTGGCACGAGGCAAAAAAAAGGACAAAATAAAAATGGTAACATATGTAGATGGGCCATTTTTTCCAAATAAAAACTTAAAATTAAAAGATGCACAAAAAGATTTAAGAGATAGAATATATAACACAATGGTAGAAAGAAGTAAAAACAGTAACATAGAATATATAAAATATGAAAAGGCTAAAGAATAGAGGAGGTTTTTTTATGGCAGTAATTATGGATGGCAAAGAAACAGCAAGGAAAATTAGAGAAAATTTAAAGGGAAAAGTTGATGATTTAAAAGCAAAAAAAATATTCCCAAAACTTGCAGTTATTATGGTGGTCCAAGATGTATGAGTATGCCTTTAGTTCGTGAAGATATTGATGAAGATACTATTAACGAAGAAAATGTTTGTAAAGATGAAGCTATTCCATCAATTAAATTAGAAGATTTTATTAAGGTGGAAAATGTTAGTAAACCTGATTTAAGAGGTAGAAATTTCTTGACACTTCTAGATTATACACCAGAAGAAATTAGATATTTATTAGATTTATCTAAGGAATTAAAAGATAAAAAGAGAAATGGTGTAGAACATAGATATTTAAAGGGTAAAAATATTGTGTTGTTGTTTGAAAAGACTTCAACTAGAACTAGATGTGCATTTGAAGTTGCTGGATTGGATTTAGGTATGGGTGTTACTTACTTAGATCCTGGTGCATCACAAATGGGTAAGAAAGAATCTATTAGTGATACTGCAAAAGTACTAGGTAGAATGTATGATGGTATTGAGTATCGTGGATATGATCAAGCTATAGTTGAAGAACTTGCTAAAAATGCTGGTGTTCCAGTATGGAATGGCTTAACTACAGAATTCCATCCAACACAAATGCTTGCTGATGTAATGACTGTTGAAGAAAATTTTGGACATTTAAAAGGTATCAAGCTGGTATTTATGGGTGATGCTAGAAATAACGTTGCTAATTCTTTAATGGTTGTATGTGCTAAAATGGGTATGCATTTTGTAGCATGTGGTCCTAAGAATTTATGGCCAGATGAAGATTTAGTTAATAAATGTAAAAATATAGCAATAGAAAATGGTGGTTCTATTGAAATGAATGATAATGTAATGGAAGCAACTAGAGATGCTGATGTTATTTATACAGATGTATGGGTTTCTATGGGAGAACCAGATGATGTATGGAATGAAAGAATTAATCTTTTGAAACCATATCAAGTTAATATGGATGTTATGAATAATGCAAGACCAGATGCTATCTTCTTACATTGTTTACCATCATTTCATGATTTAAATACAACTATTGGTAAAGATATTTATAATAAGTTTGGTTTAAAAGAAATGGAAGTTACAGATGAAGTATTTGAATCTAGTAAGTCTCGTGTCTTCGAAGAGGCTGAAAACAGACTACATACTATTAAAGCTGTAATGTTGGAGACTTTAAAAGATGAGTAAAATTGTTATTGCACTTGGAGGTAATGCTTTAGGTAAAAGTCCAGAAGAACAATTATTACTATTAAAAGATGTTGCTAAAAATATTGTTAAATTAGTTAAAAATGGTGAAGAAATAGTATTAACACATGGAAATGGTCCTCAAGTTGGTCAAATAGCTTTAGGAATGGAGTACTCTTCAATTAATGGAGCAGGTACTCCGAAGGTTCCATTTCCGGAATGTGGAAGTATGAGTCAAGGTTATATTGGTTACCAATTGCAACAATGTCTTCAAAATGAAATGAAAAGAGAAGGTATTAGTAAAAATTGTGTAACTTTAATAACACAAGTTCTTGTTGATTCACATGATACTGCTTTTCAAAATCCAAGTAAGCCAATTGGAATGTTCTATAGTAAGGAAGAGGCTATGGAAATTGAAAAAGAAAAGGGTTATCAATTTGTTGAAGATGCAGGACGTGGGTATCGTAGAGTAGTACCATCTCCGATGCCAATAGATATTATTGAACATGATGTTATAAAAAATCTGGTTAATAATAATACACTTGTAATTGCTGCAGGTGGAGGAGGTATTCCAGTTGTTGATAATGGTGATGGACTTTATGGAGTTGAAGCCGTTATTGATAAAGATAGAACAGCCGCACTACTTGCAAAGCTGTATTATAGTGGCAATGGTATAGATGCCAAGGTTTGGGATGCT
>OQVL01001049.1_pt1 | contig 16024 bp, 11 predicted proteins | sample 1691501 | NCBI WGS metagenome assembly OQVL01 (sample SAMN03418253, study PRJEB22391) | human gut metagenome | biome: human-gut; feature: organic feature; material: feces | host: Homo sapiens | place: Tanzania | collected 2013-01 | reverse complement strand
GAACTTTACAAGTTCGGCGATTATATCAATCGCAAAGGCGGGATTTTTCTGCGCGGAAAGTCTGCCGACCGAAACAATAAGTTTTTCGTTGTCTGCGGCAAAATTTCTTGCATAGGACTCTTTGTTTATATTTGTATTTTTAAAAGCATCAGTATCAATTCCATTATAAATCAACGTAGATTTTCTGTCACCGTAAAAATATACCGATGCAACATCCGAGCAGGCAAGAAGCTCGGTCGATGAATCCACGATCATCTTTTTCATCGTTTTGCTGTATATTTTTTGCAGCAGTTTTTTTACATTTGCAAATCTTCCGATCGGATCGTACTGACTTTTTGAATTGTGTGCATGGCATATCCTGACAGGTATTCCGCATTTTTTTGCGATCGTCAGAGTCACACCGTTGAGAAGGTCCATATTGGAATGAGCAATGTCGAATCGCTCCTCGGAAAGAATCCTTTTGACATTCTTTATATAATCAAATTTCTTCTTCAGCGCGTCAAGGTCTCCTGCGTGGATAACCCTTATTCCGATATCGGTTACCGTCTTTTCGTGCAGACAGTACACACCCTCGTCAATTGCAATGATAACCGTTATATCGTATTTCGTTCTGTCGATTTTTTTCAGCACATTGACAAGGAATGTTTCAATTCCGTTTGCGCTGAGTCCGTGCGAAAAGAAAACAATCCTTTTCATATTCAACACCTGCCGGGAAAGGTTATTCTTATGAGGCTGTATCGTGTCTCTTTGATACCGTTGCGAGAACTTCTCTCTTGAAATCGCCGTAAATCTTATATTTCTTTGAAAATACAATGTATGAAATAATTATAAGTACCGGCGGAACGATAAACATAAGAGCCGAGATTGCGTCCTTAGCCTCCTGTGTCTGCTCGGGAGCCGTACCCTCATATTTTGTAATACTGAATGTCAGGTACATAATGATACACTGAACCGTGTATGCCATCTTCTGAAGGAAGCCCTTCATCGAAAATGTAAGGCTCTGATTCCTCTTTCCGAGCTTATATTCGCCGTAGTCAACAACGTCGGCAAGCATAACCGTCTGGTTGACGAACATGCTTCCGATACCGATTGAGGTGATAAGGTAGCAGGCACCGAGTCCGTAAACATTGCCGCCGAAGCCGTATCCGATGACAGCCATTCCGATGTATCCTATTGCCGCCATACCGAGCGACAGCTTATAAATAGATCTGTTGTTCATCTTCAGCTTTGAGCAGATCGGGATAACGGCAATACCGATTACCGAACCGACTGCGCCGAACATATTGAACTTTGACTGGAGATTAAGGTCACCGGCGACCGAGTTGAAGTAGTAGCTGCTGATTCCCGAGGTCATATAGTAGCCTGCGTTTGAAATCATTGCAAAGAGCATAAACGTAAGAAGCTGATCGTTCTGCTTTACAACGCTTAATGCCTGCTTAAAAGAGAACTTCTCTCCGCCTTTGATTACATTTCTTTCCTTTGTCGAGGCAACGCTGATGCTTGCAAAAGCAACAAGCATAACCGCGGCAATGATCGACCATTTGCCGAAGCCGACCCTTAAGCATTCGGGGGTCATAGTCTTGAGACTGCTCTCACTTGAGCCGCCGAGATATGCAACGATCGGAGCAGTGAGAATAAGTACGATTCCCTGACCCAGACCGGAGAATGTTCTTGCAATTGTTGAAATGAAGTTTCTATCCTTCTCCTCTGTCGCAAAGGACGGAATCATCGACCAGTAAGGGATATCAGCCAATGTATTCGACATACCCCAGAGCACATAAAAAATTGCAACATAAACATACATCCAAACCGAATTTGTCGGTATTCCGGGATTATTGAATAAGAGGCAGAGAACAACCGCATTCGCAATTGCACCCCTGAGAATCCACGGACGGTATTTGCCCATTCTGCTGTTTGACATATCAACAATAGTTCCCATCATCGGGTCGTTGATGCCGTCCCACAGTCTTGCAATAGGAGCAAGAATAAGCAGAAACAGTGAGCTGATACCGAGCGCATTTGTCAGATAAAGCGACAGGTAAGAGTAGAACAGACCATAGCTCAGATCAAGACCGACTGCACCGACACCGTAGCCGATTTTTTCTCTGAAAGGAACTTTTTTATCCATTTTGATACCCACTTTCATTAATTAAGTAACCGCCGCAGATAATACGGCTGCCACATAGCCTAAACCAATCTATATAATACCACAAAAAAACATTTTAGACAATAGGAAAAATGACGTTCCCGTAAAAGAAACGCCATTTTATCTTGTACAAATCTATATTCAGATTTTTTCCATACCGACCGAGATCTTAAGTATTGTAAGAGCATCGACTGAATTGATTCTTCCGTCGCCGTTAGTATCGGCGTTCATAAACTGCTCCTCTGTCTTGATTGTGTCATTAAGATCAACCGAATACTGAAGAACGATCAGTGCATCAGCCGAATTGATTTTTCCGTCGCCGTTGACATCGGGATATGCTTTCGGAAGCTCGGTAATATTCACTCTGAATCTGCAAACGGTGCAGAGCATATATTTTTCACCGGTTTTGGTGATCGTCGGTCTTCTTTTGATTACCCACTCACCGCTCGGTGTATGACCCTTGGCAGGGATCTCCTCGTCAAACTTTTCTCCGCAGAGCTTGCAGGTAACAACATAATTGCCCTTGGTGGTGCAGGACGCCTCTTTCGAGATAACCTTGCTGACCTCGGGGTGCTTACAAACAATCTCAAACGTCGTGACATAGCCCTCGCCGTAGCCATTAATTCCGGCAACATACATCTTTGCAGTACCTATATCCGTATTTCTTACATAAACAATTCTGTAATCCTTGCCGAATTCAACCTTTGCACCGTTCGTCAGTTTAATTTCCGCCGCCGGAGTTATCTCCGACTTTGTGTACTGCTGCTCCGGAACGCCGCTGAGCGTACCGAGAGAGATATCCTTGACAATCTCGGTTTTCGGCTTTGTCTCCGACGAATCAATGTATGAAGCAAGATTCTTATTGTCGGCAACCGTTATAAACTTCAGTCCGTCATCACACGAGGCAAAAGCATTCTTGCCGATCGACGTGTTTTTAGAAATTTTCACGGTATTAAGAGTATAGCAATCTCGGAATGCCGCGACACCGAGCTTTTTAAGAGTGAACGGAAGTTCAACATCGGTGATACGGATACAGCCCTTGAACGCTGACATAGCTATGGTTTCAAGACCGAGCGGGAGCGTGAGCTTTTCAATGCCGGTGCATCTTTCAAATGTAGATTCATCGATCAAAGTTACTTCCTGCGGAATTACGAGTTCTTTGATTCCCGAACAGCCTGCAAAGCTCTCCCTGCCTATATACTGAAGTCTTGACGGAAGAGTAAGATTCTTAATCTCTGCGTGGTTCATAAATGCGGCATATTCGATTCCGACAATCGGCAAGCCCTTATACTCATCGGGAATATTAACCGTATCGTATGTCATACAAAGATAGTCTGTGATTATATATCCGTTGCCATCTTTATTGAGCTTGAGGGTAAGATCATTGACTGTGTTGCGGAGGATTGTAAATGTTGCGTTCGATGCCGTTACTTTATCCGTCATATCAACGAATCCGGAGTTGTAGGCGTTGTTGATCTTTAATTTAAGATCACAGCTGCCATGCTCAGCAAGCGGCTTAACCTTAAACGTAACCTGAGCAAAATCATTTGAAAATACGTAGTTATTTCCGCCCGAAAGACACCAGTTAACCTTTCCTGCGATATTGTGATTCTCCGAGAATACCTCGCCGTTAACCTGCTTATCCCTCGCCTTTCTCAAGCCCTTGCCCGGAGTTACCTTTACGATTTCGAGCTTAGTCGTGTCATAGGACAGGCTCATATCAAGAGCGGCAATTTTGTTATATGACTTAGGGAAATAGATCTCTGCCGTAAATTCGTCATCCTGCATATACGTCGTCTTGCCGACTCTTACGGCAATATCCGCCGATGCAGCATACGGAGCCACATTAATCACGCACAAAGCAAGAGAGAGCACAGCGACAACGGCTATGATTTTTCTCATTATTCCTTTCATTCCTTTTTCACCCTTTCAAAAAAATAAACTATGCTGAATTGATTATATTCTATATTATTTAACTGAAAATGTCAAATGCAAAAAAAATAAAAAATAATCCCGTCAAAAATCGACGGGATTCGATTGGCCCGCACGAAGGGATTTGAACCCCCAGTCGTCAGAATCGGAATCTGATGCATTATCCAATTATGCTACGTGCGGAAATCAGTGTTGTAATTATATCACACATTAAAAATTATTTCAATATTGTTTTGCTACAAAAAAATGGGGCCGGCACATTCAGCGCCAGCCCGTAGAAGTATATTTTTAACCGCCGAGGTAAGCCTTTTTGACATCCTCGCTCTCCATAAGCTCCTTGCCTGTACCCGAAAGAACGATCTTTCCGGTTTCAAGGACATAAGCTCTGTCGGAGATTGCAAGGCTCTTACCCGCATTCTGCTCAACAAGGAGAATTGTTGTGCCGTCCTTGTTGATATCCTTGATGATATCAAAAACCTGATCAACAAGCAACGGAGAAAGACCCATTGAAGGTTCATCCATCATCAAGAGTTTCGGATGGCTCATAAGAGCACGTCCCATTGCAAGCATTTGCTGCTCACCGCCCGAAAGCGTACCTGCGATCTGATTTTTACGCTCCTCAAGACGAGGAAAACGAGTGTAAATCTTCTCAATATCCTCCTTGAGATTTTTCTTATCTTTAAGTGCGAACGCACCCATTAGCAGGTTATCGTAAACCGAAAGCTCCTGAAAAATTCTGCGTCCCTCGGGGCACTGAGTCATACCCATTTCAACAATCTTGTGGCAGGGAGTTTTTGTGATATCCTTGCCCTCGTAAAATACGTGACCTTCACGGATCGGGATAAGTCCCATAATCGACTGCATCGTTGTGGTCTTTCCTGCGCCGTTTGCACCGATAAGCGTTACGATCTCGCCCTGATTGACCTCAAAGCTGATATCCTTGATCGCCTGTATAACTCCGTAGTAGACCGAAATGTCTTTAACTTCCAACATTGCCATAACATCAACCTCCGATATATGCCTTGACAACCTCGGGATCATTGAGGGCGTCGTCTACATTACCCTGGCAAAGAACCGTACCGAAGTTGAGAACCGTAATCTCATCGCAAAGACCCGAAACGAATTTCAGATCATGTTCAATAAGAAGAATTGTAACGTCAAAATTGTCACGGAGATATCTTACCGTGTCCATAAGCTCCCGGGTTTCATGAGGGTTCATACCTGCCGCCGGCTCGTCAAGGAGAAGAAGCTTCGGATTTGTTGCAAGAGCACGTGCAATTTCGAGTTTTCTCTGCTTACCGTAAGGAAGATTGCAGGCAAGATTATTTCTTTCCTCGTAGAGATCAAAGATCTTTAGAATTTCCTTAGCCTTATCTCTCATTCTGACCTCAGTGTCATAGTGCTTTGGGAGCTTTAACATACTGATAAACGGATTGCACTTGAACTCGGGCTGATTATGAAGTCCGACAAGAACATTTCTGATAACGCTCATATTGTTGAAAAGTCTGATATTCTGGAATGTTCTTGCAATGCCCTTGTGATTGATCTTTTCCTGAGTTTTACCGGTAATGTCTTCCCCGTTGAGGTAAAAAGTACCGGTTGTGGGCTTGTAAACACCTGTAAGAAGGTTAAACACAGTGGTTTTACCTGCACCGTTGGGGCCTATAAGTCCGTATATCTGACCCTTTTTTATCTTCAGATTAACATCCTGAACGGCTTTCAGTCCGCCGAATGAAATTCCGAGATCTTTTGTTTCAAGTACATAGTCAGCCATACTTATTTGCCCCCTTTCTGAGGTTTGTCGGGTTTAAATGCGTCATTCTGCTTTACGTCCGTTGTGAGAACCTCATCCATACGAATCTTTGTTGTAACAACATCCCATCTGTTTGTATCCGAATACTGCTTTGACGGGTTTTTGAGATGCTTTTCACGCAACTTATTAGTGATTGAGAATCTCTCTCTTACGCTCTTAAGAGCCGGTGCATTGTTGAAGATGACAACAACAATAAGGATAATAGCGTAAACGAGATACTTGAGAGCGGCAAGGTCGCCGGAAAGCTGAGTCTGAAGCTGGAAGTTAAGGTAAGTGATGAACACAGCCGAAATTATTGAGCCCGTGATATTACCCATACCGCCGAGAACAACCATAACAAGAATCTCGATTGAATAGTTGAATGAGAAGAACGAGTAAACAACAGGCGTAACGTATGAGCCGTAGATAACGCCCGCCATACCTGCGAAGAATGCGGCAAAGACGAAAACGAACAGCTTATAGTATGTGATGTTGATACCCATTGCCTTTGCGGCGATCTCATTGTCACGGATCGCTGTAATTGCACGACCGTGCTTACTTCTGATGATATTCTGAATAAGGAAAAGTGAGATAAGAACGGTAACGAGTGCTACAATATAAAGATCGTTGCCGTATTTCTTCGTTGAAAGACCGAGAGCTGCGCCGAAAGTCGGGAGATTCTTGAATATTGTTCTTACTATCTCACCGAATGCAAGCGTAACGATTGCAAGATAGTCGCCCTTAAGCCGCAGAGCGGGAAGTCCGATTATTAAACCGAACACAGCGGCAACAAGTCCGCCGATAAGCATTGAAATGATGAGCACAAGGAGCTTTGAATCAATTACACTGTAAAGCTCTTTAGCTATATAGCATCCGATGTATGCACCGACACACATAAAGCCTGCGTGACCGAGCGAAAGCTCGCCGAGAAAACCGACAACAAGGTTCAGCGAAACAGCAAGTAAAATGCTGTATGCCATCTGTGCAAGCAAGCCTGAGCTTGAACGGGGAAGATTTCCGAATGAACTGATAAGAAGAGGAACAACGAGCATTACGATAATGATAAGGTAATTGAACGTATCCTTTATTCTTATTCCTTTTTTAATATTCTTGAGATAATTCATAGCTTATACCTTCTCCCTTCTCTTCTTACCGAGGATACCGATAGGTCTTACGAGGAGGATAACTATCAGCAAAGCAAATTCAATCGCCGTTGCATAAGGTGCAAGAACCGGGACACTCAGTGCGAGCTTCTCGACAACGCCGAGGATAACACCGCCGAGCATAGCGCCGGGGATTGAACCGATACCGCCGATAACCGCAGCTGCGAAAGCCTTGATGCCGGGCATTGAACCGAGCGTCGGGCTGACAGACGGAATCTGCATGAGGTAGAAGACACCTGCGCAAGCCGCAAGAGCCGAACCGATAGCGAATGTGATCATAATGATCTTGTTAACATTAACGCCCATAAGCTGTGCCGCTCCCCTATCCTCTGAAACAGCCTGCATTGCACGTCCTGTTTTTGTAAACTTTACGAAAAGGGTAAGAGCGACCATAATGACAGCACCGACAACGAGCGTAAGAAGCGTGTTGAGGTTAAGCTCTGCCGAGCCGATATTAACCATATGCGTTTCGGTTATTGTAACAGCCTGACTCTTTGAACCGAAGATAAGCTGTGCAATACTCTGAAGAAGATAGCTGACACCGATAGCCGTGATAAGGACGGCAAGGGGTGAAGCGCCTCTCAGAGGTTTATAAGCAACCTTTTCAATGACAATGCCGACAACAGTACAAACTATTACTGCGGCAATAACGCCGAGGATCGGATGACCGGTTGCATTGAGTGTGACGAGGATAGCATAGGCACCGACCATGATAATATCACCGTGGGCAAAGTTCAGCATCTTAGCGATACCGTAAACCATTGTGTAGCCCAAAGCGATAAGAGCATAGATAGCTCCTAAGCTAAGTCCGTCCAATATAGTAGCCAACATTTGATCTACTCCTTTTCGTTAGTATTCTTACAAATTAAACCGCTGATCAACCGATACCTGCAAACCATATTAAATTGGTTTTCAGATACAGATTGATCGGCGTTTAAAAAATACACCTTTACGGGTGCCGTTATGACACCCGTAAAGTATAAGTTATATAAATAAGTTATATAATTCCGTATCCGGGATCAAAGAACATCCTTGAACTGAAGTTCCTTCTTGCAAGCACCGGAAGCGTCCCAGGACATTGTGCCTGTTGCGCCCGTGAGTGTGAATCCGTCAGCTGTGATAGCAGCCTTAACCTTCTCGCAAAGATCGCTCGGGCTGATTGTTACATCATCAACACCTGCCGCCTTCATTGCATTGTAGATGGCGTAAACTGCATCGTAAGCGTCTGCCGCAAACTGGTCGGGAGTCTCGTTGTACTTTGCCTTGTAGGCTGTAACAAACTTGCTTACCGTTGCGTCCTTGCTGGCTGCATCAAACGGAGTGATGTACTTAACCTTATTTGTAACAGTCTTTGAATCAATGAGGTCTGCAATACCGTCAAATCCGTCTGTACCGACAAGGTCTGCTTTGCAGCCCTTAGCTGTTGCAGCCTTACAGATGAGCGAGCCTTCCTGATAATACATCGGGAGGAAAATAACATCACAATCCTTGAGCTGCTCAATCTGAGTTGAGAAATCCTTGTTGTTCTCGGCATCAAATGTTGCAATCTTAAAGCTTACGCCCTTGGCATCCATTTCAGCCTTGAAAGCATCGAATACACCTGTTGAATATGTGTCACTTGTGTTATAGATAACACCGATGTTCTTGTAGCTCTTTGCAAGATAATCGGCACCGAGAGTACCCTGATCCGGATCACCGAAGCAAACACGGAAGCCGTTGTCTCTGCCATCAATAACCTTAGCTGCGGAAGCTGACGGAGTGATGAAGAAGAGGTTGTCCTCAACTGCACTTGCACCGAAAGCATCGCAGGAGTCTGTTGTAACAGAACCGAGTGAAATCTGCATACCTGCTTCAAGAAGTGAGTTGTAACCTGTTGTAGCGTCCTGAGCGCTTGCCTTATCGTCCTTCATATCGAACTTAAATTTAACACCGTTAAGACCGCCGGCTGCATTGATTTCTTCTATAGCAATCGTTGCGCCGTTCTTTACGGAGTTACCGTAGGAAGCATTATCGCCTGTAAGAGGGCCTGTTGTACCAATGAAATACTCTGTGTTGTTTGCTGTGTAGCTGCTGCCTGATGTCTTTGTTCCGCCGCAAGCGGTGAAGCAGAGAGCAATCAAGGTAAGAGCAAGAACTGCCGCAAGAACCTTTTTAACTGACTTTTTCATAAAATGACCTCCTTTTAATTTCCGAGCTGCTTTTGGTAACTCGGTTAACATCATCTATGATGTGAATAATGATACACTCATAACATTGAGATGTCAACAGGTAAATTTCAAAAAAGCTGTCAGTTTTTTAATGAATTTGGCTAAAAATGAGACTTATTTTTTGTGCAGTTTGCACATTACGAATTGTAATGTCATTTTTTACAATTTAAAATTATTCAAATATAGGCATAAATATACAAATTGACTAAAAAATATCATAAATTTGCCACTTTAAAGCGTTGATTAAAACTGAGCCTTGAGAGCCTCGACCTTGTCGGTATGCTCCCACGGAAGATCAACATCGGTTCTGCCCATGTGTCCGTAAGCCGAGGTAGCGGTATAGATCGGTCTGCGAAGGTCAAGCTCGTCGATGATTGCCGCCGGGCGGAGATCAAATACATTCTTAACCGCCTTTGCAAGCTCCTCGTCGGAATGTACGCCCGTGCCGAAGGTGTCAACCATTACCGAAACAGGCTTTGCAACGCCGATTGCATATGCAAGCTGAAGCTCACAGTTCTTTGCAAGACCCGCCGCAACAATGTTCTTGGCGATGTAACGGCACATATAAGCCGCCGAACGGTCAACCTTTGTCGGATCCTTTCCGCTGAAAGCTCCGCCGCCGTGGCGTGAATATCCGCCGTAGGTGTCAACGATAATCTTACGTCCGGTAAGGCCCGAATCGCCCTGCGGTCCGCCCGTTACAAAACGTCCCGTCGGGTTAACATAAATCTTTGTATTTTCGTCGATGAGCGACGGATCAATCGTCGGCTTGATTACCTTTTCGATAATATCCTTGCGAATCTGCTCAAGCTCAACGTCTGCGCTGTGCTGAGAAGAAACAACGATTGCATCAATTCTTACGACCTTGTCGTCGTCATATTCAACGGTAACCTGAGTTTTACCGTCGGCTCTCAGATATGCAAGATCGCCGTTCTCTCTCTCCTCGGTCAGCTTGAGAGCAAGTTTGTGAGCGAGTGAAATCGGCATCGGCATAAGCTCGGGCGTTTCGTCACACGCATAGCCGAACATCATACCCTGATCTCCTGCGCCGTTGAGGTTATATTTATCCTCCTCGCCGCCCTTAAGCTCATACGAAGCGTCAACGCCCATTGCAATGTCGGGAGACTGCTTGTCCAGAGAAGTGATAATTGCACAGGTATTGCCGTCAAATCCCTTGTCGGCGCTGTCGTAGCCTATATCGCAGATCGCCTTTCTTGCGATAGCAGGAATATCAATGTCAGCCGTTGTTGAAATCTCACCCATAATAAGAACCATACCGGTTGTACAGCAGGTCTCGCAGGCAACACGTCCGTTCGGATCCTGAGCCAGGATAGCGTCAAGAATTGAATCGGAAATTCTGTCACAGATTTTATCGGGATGACCCTTTGTTACTGATTCTGATGAAAAAAGATGCTTTGCCATTTTTTGTACCTCCATTTTTCTGACTGCCGAACATAAACTAAAAAAGCTCCCGGCAAAAACCGAGAGCATATATAGCCTTATCTTTCGGTTACACCGCAGGATTTAGCACCTTGCCGTTGGCAGGTTGCCGAGCTTCATAGGGCCTGTTCCCTCAGCTGCTCTGAATAAGGGTGTTTCGTATCACGAAATCTATTCAATTGCATATGAGATTATATACTATATTATTATATTAGTCAAGCGGAAATTTTTATTATTTGTTTTTTCTGCATCCGCTTTAGTGACTTCAGATTAATCGGATCGCAAATGCAATTAATTTTGGCGTTTTTGTCGAGCGAATTGTGATCGGAGCAGAGTAAAGGCACAAGCGGTTGTATTTTCGGGAAGAGAGTGTAAAATATAATTTTTTTGTTTAAATTTCCGCCGTAAAAGTGTATAATGATATGGTGAATGTAATTTGAGGCAAAGGATGTTTATAATGTCATATATTTTTAATTCCGCTGTTCTCGGCTCGATGTTTGCCGTGCCGTCGCAGGTCGTGGATAACTACATAAAACTGGCGAGCGCATCTCAGCTCAAAACACTTCTGTGGATTTGCCGTCACATTTCCGAACCGATTGACCCCACAATAATATCCCGTGAGATCGGTTACAGTGTCGGCGACGTCGAGGATGCTTTGACGGTTATTGCAAGCTGGGGCATTCTTATCGGAACCGATGTAACGGTCTCCCCTGCCCCCGCCACCATTGAAGAGCCGAAAAGAGAGGAGCCGCAGAAGCACCTTGACGATATATCGCCATCAAAGCCGTCAAGTGAGCAGATTGCTGCAAGATGCCACGAGGATTCCGAGATTCTCGCAATGTTTACCGATATCGAGAAAATGCTCGGCAAGACGCTCGGCTACGACAGCAGAAGTATACTTCTTATGATGCACGACCATTACGGCTTACCGATTGAGGTTATCTATATGCTTGTCGATTACTGCAAATCGGTCGGCAAAAGCGGATTTTCATATATTTCAAAGGTCGGAAAAACATGGGGCGAACGTGAAATAGATACAATTGAAAAGGCGGATGAGCAGATTAAAATCCTCAATTCCTGCAACAGGCTTTGGAAGGATTTTGCCGAGATGGCAGGGATCCAAAATCCACGTCCCTCCTCGTCACAGTCGGCTTACCTCAGAACGTGGTCGGTCGAGCTGAAATTCAATGCCGAAATGATATATCTTGCATATGAGGAAATGCTCAATCACACAAGCAAGCTGAGCTTTCCTTATATGAACAAGATTCTGATGAACTGGCACTCAAAGGGAATCAAAACTCCCGACGATATTGAAAAGGAGAAAGAAGAGTACCGCAGGAAGAAATCACCCGCCGCAAAAAGTGACGCATCATATGATATCAATGAATTTATCAAACGAGGCGAAGCTTTGCCGGTATATAAGAAAGGAAGCTGAATATGGCATACAGCAAGGAAACATATAAAAAAGCCGAGCAGGAGCTGGCTCAGAGAAGAAACCGTGCGCTTGCCGAGCGTGAGGATCGCCACCGAATAGCCGTTGAAAGCGTTCCCGAAATACTTGAAACAGAAGAGAGAATGTCGGCGGCAGGTTTGGCAACGATCAAGGCTCTCGGAATGGGTGCTGTCGACGCAAAGGAATACATAAGAAAGCTCTCCGAGATAAATCTCAACGCCCAGGCTCAACGCCGTATGTTTTTGAAAAAAGCCGGCTTTCCCGAGGACTGGCTCGACGTACACTATTCCTGTCCAAAGTGCGAGGACAAGGGCTTTGTCAACGGAATTATGTGCGACTGCTTCAAGGATCTGCTTAAATCGCTTGAATATGAAAAGCTCTGTTCGAAGCTGCCCGTCGGCAGCTGTCGGTTTGATAATTTCAAACTCGATTACTACCCCGACGGCGCAGGCACAAGCCCGCGCAGGAGAATGGAAAGCGTGCTTAATTACTGCAAAACCTATGCCACGGACTTCAGCCGCCGTTCGCCGAGCCTTTTGCTCTACGGTAAAACGGGACTCGGCAAAACTCACCTCTCTCTCGCCGTTGCAGGCAAAGCCGTTGAATCGGGCTACGGGGTTATTTATACCTCTGCCCAGAACCTTTTCAACAAGCTCGAGAAAGAAAAATTCGGCCGTTCCGACGGCAATACCGAGGAAACAATACTTGACTGCGATCTTCTGATAATTGACGATCTCGGCGCCGAATTTACAACTCAGTTCACAGTTTCCGCCCTTTACAATATCATCAATTCAAGAGAATTGGAGGGCAAGCCGACAATAATCAGCACGAATCTTACTCCCGAGCAGCTCACTTCGACTTACAGTGAGAGAATCGCCTCAAGAATACTGAGTAATTTTGTTATGCTCTATTTTGACGGTTCGGACATAAGACAAATTAAAACGAGGTAATTTATGGATATAATTCTTGCTCTCACAACCGAATTTAATTTAAAGAAATGGCAGATTGAAAATGTTGTCTCGCTCATTGACGACGGCAACACGATCCCTTTCATTGCACGTTACAGGAAAGAGGCTCACGGTACGCTCGACGATCAGACCCTGCGTGCGATCTCCGAAAGGCTTGAGTATCTTCGCAATTTGGACAAGCGCCGTGAGGAGATACGTTCATCGATCGAGGGTCAGGAAAAGCTGACCAACGAAATCTCCGTCGCACTTGATAAGGCGACAACTCTTGCGGAATTGGAGGACATTTACCGTCCGTTCAAGCCCAAGAGAAAAACGAGAGCCTCCGTCGCAAGAGAAAAGGGACTTGAACCGCTTGCTCAGACTGTCTATCTTCAGGCGGCAAACAGCCCATCCGCAATTGAGCTTGCCAAGGACTACATAAACGAGGAGAAAGAGGTCAACACCGCCGAGGATGCTCTTCAGGGTGCAATGGATATAATTGCCGAGGATATTTCGGATATGGCGGATATCCGCCGCAGGCTGAAAAATCTGCTCAACGTTGTCGGCATTGTCAACGTCAAAGCGAGTGATCCCGATGCAAAGAGCGTATATGAACAGTATTACAATTACTCCGAACCCGTCAGCAAAATTGCCGATCACAGAATTTTGGCAATCAACCGTGGCGAGAACGAGGGATTTCTCAAGGTCAGCCTTGAGCTCGACCGGGTTAAGGCATTGAATGTCATTGCTTCCGAAACGCTCAACGACAAAGGCTCGCCCTGCACCGATACGGTTCGTGACGCAGGCGTTGACGCTTATGACAGATTGATTTTTCCGTCGGTTGAACGTGAAATCCGTTCCGCCCTGACGGAAAGAGCCGACGCTTCGGCAATCAAAAATTTCTCGCTTAATTTAAAGGAGCTTTTGCTTCAGCCGCCTGTTAAAGGCAAGGTTGCCCTCGGACTTGATCCGGGTTACAGAACAGGCTGCAAGGTTGCGGTTGTTGACGCAACGGGACGTGTGCTTGACACAGGCGTTGCATATATCACACACTCTGCCGCTCAGCAGGCGCAGGCAAAAACACTTATTAAAAATTTTATAAAGAAATACGGTGTGCAAATCATTGCAATCGGCAACGGCACGGCGTCCAAGGAAACGGAGATTTTCACCGCCGAGCTTCTCAAGGAGCTTGACACCGACACAGCATATATGGTTGTCAGCGAGGCAGGCGCCTCGGTTTATTCGGCGTCCAAGCTCGCCGCCGAGGAATTTCCGCAGTATGATGTTTCGCTCAGAAGTGCGGTTTCCATTGCAAGACGTTTGCAGGATCCGCTTGCCGAGCTTGTCAAGATTGACCCCAAAGCTATCGGTGTCGGTCAGTATCAGCACGATATGCCGAAGAAAGAGCTTGACAGTGCCCTCAACGGAGTTGTCGAGGATGCGGTTAACAGCGTCGGCGTCGACCTCAACACCGCCTCCCCTTCACTTTTAACAAGAGTTTCCGGAATCAACTCGACCGTTGCAAAAAATATTGTCGCTTACCGTGAGGAAAACGGCGAATTTACTTCCCGGTCGCAGCTCAAAAAAGTGCCAAAGCTCGGCGCAAAGGCGTTTGAACAGTGTGCAGGATTTATGCGTGTGCCCGAGAGCAAAAATCTTCTTGATAACACGGGGGTTCACCCGGAAAGCTATACCGCCGCAAAGGCTCTGCTTGAAATCTGCGGCTACACGGTCAATGACGCCGCTAAAAATAAGATCGGTGATCTCGGGGAAAAGATAAAACTTTTCGGCGAGGAAAAGGTTGCTGAAAAAATCGGCGTAGGTGTCCCGACAATGCAGGATATCACTAAAGAGCTTATGCGCCCCGGCCGTGATCCCCGTGACGAGCTTCCACCGCCGATGCTCCGCACCGATGTTATGGATATGAAAGATCTCAAACCGGGTATGGAGCTTAAAGGAACAGTCAGAAACGTTATTGATTTCGGCGCATTTGTCGATATCGGTGTGCATCAGGACGGATTGGTTCATATCTCACAAATTACCGACCGCTATATCAAGCATCCATCCGATGTTCTCAAGGTCGGTCAGATTGTCACGGTGTGGGTACTCGATGTCAATCTTGAAAAGAAAAGGATCTCACTTACAATGAAGAAGCCCAAGGACGTTAAATAATGAATAAATTAGACAGCAGAAATTCAAAAAAACTGATATATCTGTGCTCTCTGGCATATTTTATCAGCTACATCACCCGAATAAATTTTGCGGCAGTTATTGCGGCGATCATCTCCGACGGATATATTGAAAAGGCGGCGGCAGGTGCGGTCACCACCGTCGGATTCATTACATACGGAGTCGGTCAGCTCGTCAGCGGCAAGCTCGGTGACCGTTTTGATCCCAAAAAGCTGATGACCATCGGTTTTTTCACAACCGCCGCAATGAATTTGCTGATTCCGTTCGTCCACGGTTCGGTTGCAATGTGTGTTGTATGGGGCGTGAACGGGCTTGCGCAGTCGCTTATGTGGCCGCCGATGCTCAAGATAATGAAAACAGCGATGAGTGAAGATGACTTCAATAAAGGCTGTGTTCAGACAAACCTCGGCAGTGCGATCGCTACGGTTGCAATTTATCTGCTCTCTCCTGCTGTAATTTCCGTCTGGAGCTGGAAAGGCGTGTTTTTCATTTCATCCGTCTGCGGTGTGGCGATGGCTGTTGTCTGGTTTTCGGCTCTCACAAAAATCGAGCGATCGGCTGACATAAAATACGTCCTCAAAAAGCCCTCGGAAAAAAGAAAGAAAAAGCACAGTCCCGCTATGCCGATTGTCCTGCTTATTTTCACGCTTGCGGCAATATTCTTTCAAGGCTCCCTGCGTGACGGCGTAACAACGTGGCTGCCGACATACATTTACGAATCCTTCGGTCTCAGCAGTGAAAAATCAATTCTCAC
>OQVL01001047.1_pt1 | contig 16027 bp, 11 predicted proteins | sample 1691501 | NCBI WGS metagenome assembly OQVL01 (sample SAMN03418253, study PRJEB22391) | human gut metagenome | biome: human-gut; feature: organic feature; material: feces | host: Homo sapiens | place: Tanzania | collected 2013-01 | reverse complement strand
AAATAAAGTGCTGAAACCGGGCGAACATGACCCTTATTCTGAACCTTATGGCTCCAGTAGCTGAGGTAGCCGTCGCTGAAGGCCAGATTCCACGCGCGCTGGGAACTGCCCTCGGTAGATGTCCAGTACCATGTGGTCATATCGAGCTGCGTGGCTCCCTTGATGAGTGACAGTGCATAGTTAATCTTGAGTGCATTGGCGTACATCATCAGGATCTCTCCTACGGATGGTAGCCACCAGTAGCCGGCAGTCAGACCCTTGCCCTTGCTATTCGCACGGCTATATGCGCGACAATATCCTGGAGCGTATGACGCCGTATTGGTGACGTGCGCAGAGGATGAAGCCTTGATTGCCGCGTCCGTATGCTGACGGCCATTGAAGTCGAGCATAGCAGCAAGGCGGTTGTTCCCGGTAACCTCTGCGGCAAAGTTATCATCGTTTTCGTAATTGATATTATCTCCCTGTACGGCTGCACTAGACCACGGCAGAGCCGTGGCTTCTGTAGGTGCTACCACGATGTGACGTCCGCCCTCGAAGACTACTACGCCATCAGCCACCTCGCCACTTGATTGGATACTTGGCCAATTATTCGGTTTTACCATCAGCGGATATCCGTCGCTGGTGCGATGATACATGATGAAGATACCGTCGTGTATCTGGTTCAGATTCTTCGTCATATAATACTTCATGCTTGCTGCTGAAGCATTGGTCATAGCCTGTCCGTTAGCAGACAGCCAATCACCGATTTTTCTGGTTTTTATAGCCATAACATTAATATTTAAAGATGATTTTAAATGATTCTACTTATTCTCCTTTTCGCCGATGATTCCAATTACGGCTTCAATGACGCATGGGGCACAGTTCTGCACCACCAGGGTGCGAATAATCTCCGTCTCTCGCTCATTGTACTCTGTATCCGTATTCCCGTTCCACATCTTCGTGGCCAGCGCAGTACCTTCCAGGCCCAAGCCGTTGGCGCGGTTATACACCAGGTTCGCAATATCCTTGCGAAGATTCACTACCTGACAAGATGACTTGTCGATTGAGGTATAGACCTCTACTGTTTCAAAATTGTATTTCATATTTTTTAATATTTATCAGTTTACAAATCTCACTAGCCATTCCGTTCCGTTGAACCACATCCAGGTTACCTGACCCCTTGTGCCCGAGTGCCATGTTTTGGAACTCGTATTGGCACGAAGGTCTAAAATGTTGTAGTTCTTTGAAGAGAAATAAACCCACTTGCCGCCTCGCTGTATGACAACATAGTGCTGCCCCCATTTAGGAGATTCCGGCAGGGTGAGGGTTATATCTACGCTGCAGTTGTAGCATTCGATGTTGTAATTGTAATCCTGGAGTGTGACCGACTTGTTAAGGCGAACGAAAGAAGGTCTAAGTCCAGCTACATCGCCCGCATGAATCATGATGGCGTGATTGCCCTTATAGGCATCCGTCATATCTATAGCGTCTGCATATTTTCCCCAAGAGCTCTGCAATTCTAGCGCTGCGCAGTAAGAAGGAGACAGGCTGTAATCTAAATGAACCGAGAAGAAACCTCCTACGTTTATCTTATTTTCGCCGCTAGCGACAGACGCAACACGTAGGCAGTAACCATTAGTGCTGCCCAAATCTACGCTATATCCATCACCATTAGCCAGTGCTTTGGCATATCCGAAATGAATATGCTCGTTCGTGAGATACATCTTGTATCCGTCAGTAGAGCCAAGATAGCTAGGTCCTATATTGAATCCTCCGATGGTTCCACTTGTGCTGTGCATAGCTCCATCCTTGGCTACCGAAAAAGGTGCATTTGCGCCTGTTGTTGCTCCTAGCCAAAGTGCATATTTCCCTTCATCAGCATCGCCGCCATGGGGAATGCGGTAGGATCCGAAGACTCCCTGACTGTCTATCAGATTAATCTCGTTGGACCCTAGAAGATTGATCTGCGCATTATCGGCAAGAAGAAAATCCGTCGCTACGAACGTGAAGTTATTGGCAATCTCCCAGCACAGCTTGCCGTATTTCCGGTCTGTTGCCGTCGCTGTTGCCGATGATTCGTACGATACGACGCAACGATACCACTTGCCGTTGAACACACACATATCAACCCATTTCTCGCCATTGGCTCCTTTGAAGTAGATGTATTTTCCTTCCTCCGGCTGTTTGTGCTGCCTGATGGGGCATCCTGGGTCGCCTTTTGCGCCAGGGTCACCTTTTTCTCCCTTTTCTCCCTTCAGGGAAAAGGAGATATTGCCCGTGCATCTTGCAAGTTCCTTTGTCATAAGCGTATCATTTATAACCCGTAATCACGTATGAAGCGCCCTTATAATCTCTGATGCCCGCCTCGGTCACTGTGAATGTATTGCCCGATTTGGTAACTGCGCCATTAATAGGAACACCCGCCTGACTAAAGAGTGACATTTCGAATGTGACTCCTTCTTCGTCAGATGTAGACCCACGCTTGCGCATACAGGGCTTGTATACAATCTTTCCGCCCGAATTCTGGATGAAATTCTCCGCCACAGGGTTGTCGTTGCCGTCGGTAGGGTTCGCGAAGAGGAGATATTCGTCTGATACGTCGTTGATGGTCTGCGTATCCGATGCGTAGAAGTTTCCGGCATTGTAAGCTTCACACATCACCAGGGTGGATGATTCCACGTCCGTCTCCTTCACCGTAAACGTAGCCTGTGCGCTGTCTTGCTTGAGTACCCATCCGTTTTCTGAGTCCGGCAGATACCACTTGAAGGTATATCCTTCTGATGTAACCGTCGTTCCGTCAGTTACTTGTGCCTTCACTGTGCAGCTTCCGCCCTTCTCGGTAATAACGAAGAGGTTCTCTTCTGATGTAGGCAGGATGTTGACTCGCTTTGAGTTCGCTACACCCTTGGCGATATGCACCGGATACATAGACTTCAAGTTCAGGTTGGTATTCGAGAGAGAGATACTGGTAATGCATTCTATATTGAATGAGTCGCCGCTGTTCACTCCAACCAGATTCTCGTTGACCCGAAGCGTAGGGTTTCCCTTGGAATCTACCCCCTTCGTAAAATGACCGGTCATTCCGCCGAAGGAATTGGCAGATGTTCCGGTTCCGTCGAACGACAGAGCCACGCCTGCTGCATACCAGGTAGCCACGCCCTTTGTCAGGTCGAAGGAGTTGCCGGCGCCCTGCATTGCGCTGAACGCTTGCATCACCAGCTTGGGCTTCACCGCACCATTAGCCTCGAAGTTCGGGGATATGCTGCTAGGCGAATTCCACTCTCCGTTATAGTTCTGATATACATCTCCGGTAGTGCATTGCAATATCGGATTAATCGTCGTACCGTCACTGGTTACGACAATCTGGCCTGTAACCGAAGCCTTACTCATTTGTCACCTCGCTTTCTTCTTTAATTTCTTCTTTGGTATCTTTTACGGATTCTTCCTTAGTCTCCGCCTTGCTCTCTTCCTTAGCTTCCGAACCTGGTGCCGAACCGGTATTCAGATGCTTATCCTTATCTCGGGTATCTCCCTCTCCTCCATATTCCACCGGTGTGTAGCAGTGGGCGGGCGATTCTGCCGTGCCCTTAATTTCCGCCAGGGCAGAATACTCCTCAACGAGAGAACCGCCTACATTGGCAGCTCTTTCTTTGAGATTCTTTCCCTTTACACCATTCAGCTCGCTCTGGTAGAGCAGGCAGTTGCCGTCACTTGTCATTGTGAGCGGAACCCCGCTCTTGATGATCTCCTTGGCCATTTGCTTGGTAACCTTTACATAATACTTCATATTCGATATTTTTTAAAAAAGTTCAACAAAACATTATTTTCCGGAATCGATTTCTCTTGCTATGAGGTAGTTTCCGTCATCATCAACCAGGGCGTTGCCGTTCTCATCGGTAAGCAGCTCGTATGCGCCTCTGTCCTGGATAGTCAGGCGGATGCTCTTTTTCAGCGCAAAAGGGCACATGAACGTCTCCCCGTAGCCGAGATCTTCAACGCTCTCCGTCATTGTCACCACACCGTCATTCACGGTCTTTCCGTACGTCACCCTCTGCCATTTGGCTCTCGCCACATTATTCCATGCAGATGGATCTATTACCCCATTACTGTCACTTACGATAGCCTGGCAGCACACACTTGCCGTATCAGCGTTGAGACCGATGGTGCTGCCCACAAACTTGGCTGTCAGCGGCGGGATGGTCCGGTTGATATAGGTAACCTTTCTGGCATCTGCATTTCTAGGCGATGAAGGTATGCTGCCTTCGTATATGTAGCAGGCTCTTATCTCGTATCCGATGCCTTCGCCTATCATGTCGCAGTTGACGGTGATAGAGGTAATCTGTCCGTTATCCGCCTTCGTCATGGCAGTAATCTCGAAATTCTCGGCATCGTCAAGCGAGGAGATGAGCTGCTTCGTTCCGTCATCCAGGATGCGATACCACCATATTCTCGTCTTGCTGTCAGCCGACTTATCCTTTGCACCCACCATAACTCTTGCGTTGAGCACCTTGGTGCTGGAGTGCCTGAGCGGGTTCCATAATACGGTAGGTGCGCTGTCAAGCATAATCTCCGCTCTCGCATTCGTACAATCTTCCAGATAAAGCGGCTTGTTGGCGATGAAGGTGTATTTATATCCACTCACAGGGTCTGTCCATGACGCCTCGAACCGCATACTTCTCGGTTTGTTTATCTGCGAGTTCTCCTTAACGTAGAGAGTACCCTTGTCGAGACCATCCACGATGGCTTCGTAACCATCTACCACGCTGGAGTTCTCGCTGGTAGCCACAACCACTATTCCAGCTTCCGTCACCTCCGACCACGAGAAGGAGTCGAGCATGCCGTTACAGTTGGTAGTCTCCACGGGATTATCTGGATCGATAAGATAACAGGGCGGAAACAGCGTACACGGTCGGATGGTGTAATCGGGAGAAAAGGTGTTGGCGATACCGTCGTACTGCTGGCGGTTGATGATATTCCCGACAATATCAATACGGCAAGACTGAGAGTAGGCCGTGGCCTGTATCTCCATCCTCTTGTCAACACTTACTGCTAAATCTTTTGCCATATAATATTTCCATTTAAAGATTAAAGTATAACATTAAAAAACAACATTCACGTCTTCTGCATACATGGTCTCGCCATCCTTGATTTCCGCGTCGCAGCGGAAGGTTACCGAACCTACCCTGTATGCAGCGCTGCCCAGATCTTCATAGGTCAAGTCCACCGATAGTCCGCAGTTGGCATGAGCGAGAGTCCATTTGTTGTCGGCATTCACGTCTCCGCTGTCTCTCGACCATACCACGTTCACCATTGAGTCCGTCACGTTCTGGTTGTACAGTCTTCCGGCGACCGATAGCGTGGTAAACACCTTCCAGCTTCCATCTTCGTTCTTCTGCATGAGGTCGGTCAGTCGGAAGCTCCACAGTTTCGAGGATTTCATTTCAAGCGTAAAAAACGGGTTACCCTCTACGAACGCCCACGCTGTGGAAGAATACGTAGGAGGTTTCGTGGTCTTGTCTTCCAGGCATTTCCATTTGCACCCCAGATAGTATACAGTATCAACAACTCCCTCTCCGTTGCGGTATGGATCTTTTCCCTGAGCCACAGCCAGACTCCATGCTCCCCGGTCTCTTGTCGTGTAGATAGGATTGCCGAGGTAGTCAATCTGCTGGAATGATTCTGCCATCATCCATTTGGCATAGAAAGCACCATCCCTCTTGTCGGCAGTAGGGAAATCCTTGAACACGAACGATAGCGCATCTGGCAGTTTTCCCAATGCAAGAGAGTAGTTCGTCTTGTCGATGATAGGCTTGGTAACGTGGTCGAGCCAGACGAGCAGTCCTTCAGATGATGAGATGTACCAGCAGCTCTGCCTGTCTTCGTCCACGGCATTACCCCAGCGTATCAGCCTTGCCAGTTCGCAAGGTGGATGATTTTTGCCAGAAGAAACCTCGCTATCGGGATAGCAGACCACGGTAATGGTGTTTGCAACGGTGTTCACCGAAAGAACTCTCAGCCACATGTCGTAATACTTGCCATTCTTAGCTAAGGTATTGATGGAAGCTAAGACAACATCGTTCTCCTTGAACGCCGTAAAGTCACCTTCCCATCGCTTTTGAAGCCCCAGCAAATAGGTGGTATTGCCGCCTTCAGATGTTGAAGGAATCTCGCTTACGCTCTCAATCAGTCCGCTCTCCGTGAACACAAAGTTGCTTTCCATTGCCGTCTGGCGGTTCACGATAAGCTCCTTGGCGATAACAGAGCTTCGTACGGTAATCGATTCCACCTCAGCATTACCCTTTTCGTCTATCAGCGCTCCCTTGCCATCAGTCATGCCCGATACAAAATCACCAAACTTTGCACCTTTGGCGAATTTGATGAGTGCGCTGGCCACATCCTCGATATCCTTGCGCAGGATCTTCCGGCTAGCCTTGCCGTTTTCTGAAAAATCATCGGCTTCATCGGCAGTTCCTGCCTTCAGTTTCTCTCCACGATAGGTGAGATACTGGTTGAATTCAGAGAGCGCCTCGAGCAGTTCGATGTTGCTGTGCTTGTGTCCCACTCCTCCGCCGCCGTTGTAGGAGTCTGATAAGTCTCCCACCAGCTGGGTGAGGATTGCCGAGAGCGTGGTTACTCCCCATTCCTCGGAATAAGGGTTCTGTACCGGGAATAAAGCCCCGCCGCTAAGCGTAAGTCTGGAACATTCAACTAAGCGCGGGGCGATAGTAAAATTTCCCAGATCCGGCAGGTGGATATCCATCTGCCTGAAACTGCCCTCCCTGGCTCTCGACAGATTCAGGTAGGGTCTTGCATCTGAGTATCTGTAGGTGAAGCTGTAGTTGGAAGGAAGCTCCTTCGCCTCGTAGTTCACGTCACTCTCCACCACTGTAATCTTTCTCAGCGAAGTGCCCTGATATACGTATTTGCCCAGACTAGGGAAGAAATCGAGCAGCCACTGGCGTTCCTTCTTGTCCAGGAATCCCGTGTTCTTCTTGAACTTTCTTGTTGTATCTACACGGTATTCCTCGGAATCATCCTCTATCTCTGCCACGTTGTGCGTATGCTCGGCAGTATTTTCGCTGTTGCCGTAAGCCCTGAAGCAGTCGATGCCGCCCAGAGAGTTCTCAAAGAGGAACCATTCCTCTTCCTCGCTCTTCATATCGTCTGCGTAATACCGCTGGATATAGGTAAGGCGGTCGCCACCTTCCTGTTCTACCCATACGTCAAAGTAGGATGGCAGGGTATCTCCGCCTACAGCCTTGGCAAGGATGGCGTACTGCACCGGAACCGTATAGGCATTACCTGCTTCCATCAGTGTGAGCTGCACCGTCTTCTCGTCATATCCCGTCCCGTTCCAGATGTAGGCCTTGCATTTCATCTCGCAGTCTTCCACGGCATAATAGGTGAGGAATTCCGGAGAGTAGTAGGTCACGGCCTTCACCTGCGGCTGCCAGGTAAGGAAATTCGACTTCAGGAAGTTGTCGGCAGAATCAGATAACCTATCCACTCCTGCACGGATCGCGGCAAAAACGATAACCTTTGCCTCTGATTCGTGTCCTACCTCGTAGATTTTTGCCACGAAACTCTTCTTGATATCGGGTTGTTCATACGGGGTGCTCTCATCCTTTATCTGCAAACTGAGCAAAGGAAGGATGATATCCTTCACGTCCACGGTAACTCTGCCTTTACTGTTAGTGGAGTAAGTGTGCTGCACAATGGCTTCTGAAGCACCATAATACTTGAGCACGAATACCACGTCTGTCTTCGAGCTGCTGTATATCTCGAAGGCATTCATGGAACCCACCATGTTCAGTTTGTCTGGATATAATAAAACCTGTATCATCTTATTCTCGTTTTTAATGCAAAAATAAGATAATACAGGTATAAAACAAAGGACTGAAAGTCCTCTATATCTCCACACACTCCAGCCACGCCGTGGTGCAATGGTACACCCATTTGGAGTGACGGAACATTGTCGCATGTCGGGTCTTCTGGCTGACGTATGACTTCTGAAGGCCATATTTCTGCCCCACATACTCGGCTGAAGGAAGAGGAGGATAGATAATCTTGAAGGTGCGGTCTTTATCGTCGCCCGAGTTGTTGTACGCACTCTCCGAAACTTCCACCGTTTCTTCATGGCCAACCCATTTATATCTACAGCTCATGGCTGGCATTACATCTATCATCCGCAAAGCTTCATGTATAGGGGTAGTCAGGGCGATGGTTCTCAGTTCGCTTTCCGCTGGCTCGCTTTTTCCTCCGAGGGTAAACTTCAGCTTGTTGAAGAAGAAACTTACACCACGGATCACTACCTTGGCATAGGATGCCAGGTTCTGCTTCTGCGATTGGGTGAGCAGCAGCTTCACCTTGAGTTCCTGGAGTGAATTCCTCAGGAGGAGGTCGTACTGGCGGTAGAATTTCTCGAAGATGCCGTCATCACCATTATATACCAGGGCATAATCGAATATCTTGCGGTAGAGGGATTCCTCTGAAGCATGGGATGGCGGACCGAAGCGGTTGTCGTATTCGTAGTGGATATCGTATGCCGTCACGGTTCCGCAAGGCATCCCGTCGGTCGATACGTACGGAAAGGCAAGCATCACCGGGGTAGTCACCGCTTCCTCGCTGCTCTCCGAATTGTCCTCGGTGGCAACCTTCATCGATGAGTTGAGCGTGGCATAACTGCCTATGTAGAGAAATCTGCCCATCTCGCGGCTGATGGTGTCATCGTCTGCCGACTGGCGGTACTTCAGCGTTCTCGTCTCCGGAATCATCTCGGGTATCTCGATATCCTGGGTGTCGGTATCTTCCTCGCCGGTATCATAGCTCTGCGAACCCTCGCCTATCTTCGATTTTACATGATAGTTGCCCGAATATCCGTCCTTGTAGAAGCAGCCATCCACCTTGTCGAAGTAGGCTCCCGTGTTCTTCGCCAGCATATCCTTCAGGTCGTCGTAGCTGTCCTCTGCATCACTGTCTGCCTGATGCTTCGCCCGCAGCACCACACGCTTGTAGTCGGATGCCGTCTTATAGGATAAGGTAGGCTCTTCGGTCATCTGGCGGGTGAGATCTGCCACAGGAGCACTCTCCACGGCATCCTTCAGGAAGATGATGCTCGCCTGGTGAGTTCCTTCATCGGAGACGAATTCGCAAAGGAACTTTTTCCGAAAAACAGAGAGGAAATCGGAGACGGAAACGTCCGGCAGAAGGTCCTCGATGCGGATATGGCCGTTCACCATCACATCGATCACATTATTCACCAGCACCATCTTGGTGAATGGCTCCGTCCGGGTGAAGAAATTCTCCTGAAGGTCGTACCCGAAGTACTTGAACACCCGCTTCAGCACGTAGTTGGCTCTGATAAACGGAGAGATGTAATAGCCACGGGTCAGACTCACCGGAATCTCGTTTACATATTCCGTGCGGTTGAATTCACCCTGGAACCTGTTCGACTTTCCGGCACACGTCACGAAGTCGTAGGCATCAGGAGCTGCCACATACTCGTAGCCTCCGGTGTTCTTGAATCTCCAGTACTTGGCATCCGGCAGCTTCTGCTGGTTGCCCCATCCGTTCAGAATCTTGTAGTCGTAGCCGGTATCCTTGCCCGAGTCGTCGGTGAGCAGCACCGGGAAGATATCGTAGTTCTCGTTTTTCCCGCCGATGAGCGAACGGCAGAAACTGATACACTCATCGATGGTGCTGCACCCCGGTATCATCTCGTCCTTGAAGATGCTCTTCAGCTTCACGTTCTGTATCTTCGAGTAGAAGGATCCATCGTTGATATAGAAGGAAGAGGAGATGTTTCCCTTGTGCTGTGCCGAGAGCACGATCTGCCTGCACTGGGCGAAATATTCCCCGTCCTCTATGCTCACGTTGGCTGCCACCATCTTCTCTCTCAAGCCGAAGGTGTCGGGATATCCCAATATCATGCGGTTGTAGTCGCTTGCCGGGATATCCAGAGGGGTTGTCGTCTCCCCATAGTCGTTGAAGAACGGATTGGTCCGTTCCACCTCCAGCTTGGCACCTTCGCCAAGCTGGTAGGTTTTTCCCTTATCCAGATTCGTTATTTTCATAGATCATCATTTATTTTTTGGCAAATTTCCTCGCCTGGTTTCTCAGTTCCTGCTTGGCATCAAGCTCCGTGAGCGAGATATGGGAGTGGATTCCGTTGTCACGAAGCTCCCTGAGCAGTGCCAGGAGCTCGTCATTACTACGTCCCGACGCAGTAATTCCTGCGTCGCGATGTGAGAATTCCTGCGTCGCGACGTAGGAATCAGCCCCACTAAGACTTGGTACGGAGCGGGTACGGAGAGGGTACGGAGCAGGTCCTATGCTGCCTCCCAGTGCCCTGCCCTGCATGGCCATCAGATATTTTCCCATATCGAAGGTGCGAATCTGACCGGCTCGCTGGGCTGCATCCATCAGATGGATGAGCGGGGCGATGGTAGGATTTTCCAGGGCTGCGTTCGATGCTACCCACTCCTTGCTCCTTCCGGAAGGACCCTCGCCCACTATCACCGTAGGATGGTCGATATACCCCCGCTTGCCAGGTGAGTATTCGGCATTGAAGTGCTTGCCGTCCTGTTCACGTTCCACATCGATGCGTCCACCGCTCTCTCGTCCGCTTGCCACACGGGAACCTACCGAAGAGGATCCGCTGGCTGATCCGTTGAGGGTCATGCGCTTCACCTTCTGGCGCTCGGCATTCGCCACGGCCAACTGGGCTGCACCCGTCACACCCATCAGGGCAGCTGCCACGCTTCCGGCTATCGGACCCATCTCGCTGTATGCCTTCATGATGGAGGTGGCAGTATTCGAGATGATCTGAGCTGCCTGCATGGCGAAGTTCACGTCGGCATACTTCTTCTGTATCTTCAGCTTCTCGTTGGCTTTCTTCTTCTCCAGCTTCTCCTGCAGTTCGGTGTTACCCTCTGCTGCCTTGATCTCAGCATCGTACTTGGCATCCACGTTCGCCATCTCGGCATTCTGCAGCGTACCCACGGCGTTGCTGAAGAGGTCGGTGTAATACTGTGCCTGCTTCATGAAGGATTCCTTCTTCAGCTGCTGCACCTTCTTCTCGTGTTCCTCCTGGGTGATATACTGATTGTCGAGAGCCGTCTGCAGCTGCTCCAGCTGCCTGTCGTATTCGCTCTGCTTGTCGAAGCCGAGAGCCTGCCTTGCCTGATTTTTCTTGTCATCCTGCTGGTCAGTCAGCTCTTTATGCTTGGCGATGTATTCCTTCTTTATCTGAGTCTGGGCATCCCCGTATGCCTTCTCCAGCTGAACGGTGTCCTCGCCGTTCTGCTTGGCTAGGTCGAGAGCAGCCTGATAATATCCCTTCAGTATCTCCAGCTTCTGGTCGCGCTGCTGTTCCAGGGTCAGCTCCTGCTGCGTCTCCCCTTGCTCCATCACCTTGGCAAGCGCATCCTGATAAGCCTGCTCGGCTGCCACCTGCTGGTCGAAATGTGCCTGCTCTGCCTTGCGCTGGTTGTCCAGCTGCTTATCCTGGAGTGATTTCTTCTTCTCACCGTCCTTGATGCCGATGTTCTGCGACTGCTCGCTGTAGGAGGTCTCGATGGCGAGGATGTTGGCAGTATGCTGGGTCTTCAGCGCTTGCATGGCGAGGTCGTACTTCTCCTGAGATACCTGCTTCTGGGCGAGAGCCATGTTCCAGTTGTTCACGTCCTGCTGATAGTCCTGGTTGGCTGCATCGATATCCGCCTGGCGGTTTTCAGAAAACTTCTTCGATGCGATATCGTCGGGATTAGGCTTGGAGGTGGTATTTGTGGTTCCGGTATGGCCACCAGTTCCGGTATGATTGCCCGTTCTGTCACCGCCGCCACCGCCGTTTCCTCCGGCTTTTTTAGGAGTCACAATACCGATATCCGCAATCTTGGAATTCAGTTCGTCTATCTTTCCATTTACGCGGTCTATCTGCTGCTCGGTATTGTTAAGCGCCTTCTTGGCATTCGTCTCCGTATCTGTGCCGAAGAACTTGGAGACACCACGGATAAAGCTGTTCTGTGGGTGAAGGATGTTGTCTGTTTTTGCATCATGATAAGTCTTATCCTGCTCGTCTCTCTTATCCTCAAGGTCGCTTTTCTGCTTATACAGATCCACCAGTTTATCCTTGTATGCCTTCAGCTTGATTTCCTTCTCCAGAGAAACGAGATAGTCATCGATAGCATTCTTGTTATCTCTGGTAAGTCTTCCCTCTTCAGAGAGCAGTCCGTTATAACCAGGAATAATCTTCTTGAGTTCGTCGAGAGCTTCCTTGCGTCTGTTCATGGAGATCTTCTCGTTGCGCATGGTCTCGTTGAGCTGCTTCACCTTGGCGGTCTGCTCGTTCACCTGGGCGTTCAGGTCTCGCTCCATGGTTTCCAGTTCCTTGGCCGAAGCTGCTGCCTCTTTCTGCTTTTTATGCATATCCCATAATTTTAGGGAGAGAACCGTTACTCCTGCAGCTATCAGCCCGAAGACGCTTGCCTTCATCGTTGCATTCATGGCGGTCCAGGCATTCTTGGCAAGCGTTACCCTGCCCGTGAGCAGGTAGAAGCCTGCCTGCAGCAGCTTCAGGAGTCCGGTTCCGGTAGCGCATATCACGTTCCATGCCTGCTGGGCTGCAGCTGCACCCTTGGTTACTACGATGTTTGTCTTGATGGCGTTGCTGGTGGCTATCGCTACAACCGTGAAGGCTGCAAGCAGGATACCCAGCGTCTTCACAACGCCCTGATGCTTCACGCACCAGGAGATGAGGTCGATGGTATGCAGCTGCATGTCTGCATAGGCATCATCCCACTGCTCCTTGAGGGGAAGGATTTCGTCACCCAGTGCCTTCTGAGCATTCTCTAGCTCCACCGTTTTCTGCGCTGCTCTATCGGCTGCGCTTATATAGGTTTCTCCTGCTGCAGCCAGCTGGGTATCTACAATCTCTGCCACAGCCTTCATGAAGTCGCCCGTTTCCTTGGTCTTCTCTGAGATTTCTGCTGCAGAGATACCCAGGTTATCGAGGATCATCGGGGATTTACGACCAAGACCGGTCACGATGCTGTTGGTCATGTAGTCTACCGACTGGCCTGTCTGCTGCGCCTTCAGCTGGGCGAACTCCAGATACTTGCCCAGGTCTTCCAGCGGAATACGGAAATCATTCGCCTGTACGGCAGCCGTCATCAGCTGCACATCGTTTACGGTTCCCTTGGTTGCCTTACGGAGATTATCCAGCAGCCCCTCCTGGTTCAGATTATTGAAGGCTCTGGTTACACCATCTGCCTGCTCTGCCATCTCAAGACCACCATTAATGAGCTCTGCGATAGAGTCCTTGAACTCCCGAACCTTATCGCTGAAGAGTTCTGCGCCCTTGGTCAGCAGATTACCCAGAAGCACACCATTCACGGTATCATCAGATGCGAGTTCACCAAAACTCTTGGCGTTCTGCTTCAGTTCTGAGATACGCCCGGAAACATCTTTCAGTCTCTGCTCCAGCACACCATAAGCCTCTGGATTAAGCGACTGCACGGTATTGTCCAGTTCCTTCTGCAGACTTTTCTGCTGTTTCTTCAGCTGCACCATGCTCATATCCAGGATATCGATTTTGCTTGTCTGCTCGCCTATACGGTCGGTAAGCGTGCGGATCTCCTTACTGGTTTCCGTATATTGCTTTTTCAGGTTCTTGTAGGCATCCGTCTCTTTCTTGTTGGCTGCCTCCAGGCTGATCATCTGGTTGAGTCGCGCCTTATTCTCTGAGCGCAGCTTCTTGCTTTGCTGCTCCAGGTTGTAGATAGCTTTCTGCGCATCGGCAGTCTTCACATCTACGGTATATCGGATTTCGTCTTCCGTTAAATGTTTGTTGGCCATAACTTATGATTTTTGTGGGTTGAGTGATTTTTCCAGTTCCTGGCGGATGCCGTTTCTTACTTCATCGTTGAAGCCATAGCGGAGCTTCGGGAACGTTTCGTGATACAATACGCCCCAGACCACGCGGTTATAGAGTGCCAGGTTCCTGCGCTTGAACTTGCTGATGCGGTCGTTGCGCTGGCGGTACTGCATATCCAGGAAACGGAGATATGGAAGGATCCGCACGAAGATGGTGCGGTTCTCGCCCGAGATCTGACTGTCGAACGAGTGAGCGGAAAGCATGGTGAGCAATCTGCCGGTACGGCGCTGATAATGATTACGTACCACGTTCTCCTGTGTGGAGTATATCTTCAGGATTCCCTCCTGAAGAGTATCATGAACAAATTTCTTTTTAACAAGACTGTCTGTTATCATATCTATATCGTTTAATTAAACGATGCAAATATAATAACAGACAGACGAAAGACAAAGGACGTTGATTATCGTTTTAGTATCAATATCCTATATAATGGATACCCGATGATTGGGGTAAGATATGTGCAAAACAGAAGGTACAGAATCCAGTAACCCGGAATTCTGCTTTTTACTAGGAAAGGCATCAGTACTACCGCTATAATGGCGGAGTAGCCTTGTATATACGTTATTAATCCCATAAATTCTATATTTAATTATATTATCCGAAGAGAGCCTTATAGATGGGAATTCCCAGTAATGGGGTGAGCATGGTGCACAGGCCAAGATAGAACACCCATAACACGGGATTGCAGGATCCTACGATAAACGGACCCACCGTCAGTGCGATGACGAACGATATGAACATGATGAAATCAAAAAACTCCATAATCTCTATATTTTAATGCGTTAATAATTCTCCGGGTGCAAAGATACACCGCTTTTTCCGAAAAACCAAATTTATGCCTAAGAAAAAAGATGGCTACCCTCACGGGCAACCACCTTCGGCTAAATTCTACAATTTATTACTAAAGCTCTTTTGTATAATAAAAAAATAACCAAAAAAAATTCTTATTTCTTGCGATACTCTTGGAACGCCTCGTAATCCTCCCTGCTGATCTCGAAGCAGCAGCAGATGTGAGCGTTCTTGAAATCGAGATCCTCCGCATATTTGGAATCCTCGAAAAACGCATGCGAATGGCGAAGAGCATCCACCAGCGGGAACTTGTCTCCATCCGTCTCTACCACGAAGTCCTTCTTGCAAAGTATATCACCGATACGTTATCCAACCCATAGGTTAAATTTATAAGGTCTTTAACGTCAACGCTTTGTTCCCATTCCCCGTCGGATACCTTTTTATGAGCTATTGCCCACAACACGAGTTTTTCATCCTCGTTCAGCAAGCCGAGTCTTTTTGCCAAAAAATTCAGTTCGTCAAACGTCCGCGCGGTTATCCGTCTGTATTCAAGCGACGGCAACAACGGCACGCTCTCTATTTCAAGCCTAACGTCTTTGCCGAGCGAAAAATTTTCGCCGTATTTTCCTCGCGCTTCTTGCAAACTATCTTCTATTTCGTAATCTTCCGCAGGCAACTCGATACTCGAATAATGCACTCGCATATCGTTCCCGTCGTCTACGGTTATGCCTACACTCAACGTCTTTTCCATTCGTTTTCACTCCTTTCTTCAATTTCTTTTATTTTTCGCCCTAATGCGGAAACGACGGGTACGCTTACCGCGTTACCCGCCATTTTATACAACTGCCCGTCTTTAATTCCAGCATTCACGGCTTTATAGAACTGCTCGTCCGTAAAACCCTGCAATCTCCAACATTCGATAGGCATAAGTTTTCGCACCTTACCGTATCGTATTATTCCGTGGCGGTCGCATGCGGTTAGCGTAAACATCGGCTCGTTTGGTTCTTTGCACCGTCTGCCTTGTTGCCTGACTCCCGTCTTTTCGGGCGTCAGTATCGCTCTCGGCTCGCTTTCCTCGAACACAGCCGAATGTTCGCCTTTTCTATGACTTATCCCCGAATCTTGCCTCGCCGTGATACACCTTGCCTCCTCGGTCAATTTTGCGTTTTCATTCATATCTATAAAGAAATATCCTTGAGTATTACTCGTCGTAAGCGTATGCGCTACTTGCTCGCCCACTCGCCCGCGCCGTGAATTCAACGTCGGAAACGCAAGGTCTATACTATCGCCGGGATATGCCAACTGATAGCCCGTTTTCGTCTTTAC
>OQVL01001044.1_pt1 | contig 16033 bp, 10 predicted proteins | sample 1691501 | NCBI WGS metagenome assembly OQVL01 (sample SAMN03418253, study PRJEB22391) | human gut metagenome | biome: human-gut; feature: organic feature; material: feces | host: Homo sapiens | place: Tanzania | collected 2013-01 | reverse complement strand
GCGAAGTGAGCATGCAATGCTCACAAAATCCGTCAAATCCGTCATCTCCGTGGTGTTAAAGCACGTTACGGAAAAATCCGTGCGATCGGTGCGATCCGTGAGCATAATATCAGAATAGTTTTACCGGACAGCGATGTTACTTAATACACGCTCCTGACGGAGGGACTTGTGTCTGCTTGCTTTGTATGTGGCGGCGCGGGGCGTGTGGCTGATATATGCTAAAAGTCTCCAATCTGTGCCGGTGCTGCGGGGCATCGGTTACGGATTGGAGACTTTTTGCCAGTGAAACCGCGGCGGGTGCACCGGGGCGGCTATGTGGGGCGTGGGGGAGCGGAGGTCAGAAGAACTGGCCCTCGTTGATGAGGCGGCGCGTGGCGTCGGGGTCGCTGTTGGGGCATATCATCAGTATGTCGCCTTGCTGTGCTATCACGTAGCCGTCGAGGCCGGCTATGATGGCTTTCATGTGTTGGGGCAGTCGCACCATGCAGTTTTGGGTGCCTTGCAGCATCACGCGGGCACCACCGCTCACTGCATTGCCGTCGGCATCGGTGTGCGACACTTCGTGCAGCTCTGTCCAGCAACCTACGTCGGCCCACCCAAAGTTGCACTCCAGCACTGCCACATTGCTGCAGTGCTCGAGCACAAGCAGGTCGATGCTGCGCGGCAGGCCCTCGGGTATGCATGAGCGCACGTAGTTCATCTCCTCGGCTATGGTGACCATTTGTTTGGCCACCTCTTCAACGGGGCGGTCGGGACGGTGTGCCATGCTTGAGAGGTGCTGGCCGAGGGTCTTGCCTTTCCACATGAATATGCCGGTGTTCCACAGGAACTCGCCGCTCTGCATAAACATCTTGGCGTAGTCAAGTTCGGGCTTCTCGCTGAACGATTGCACTTTGTGCAGCTTGTTGTCGGCGTTGCCTATGGCGTTGCCCATCTGTATGTAGCCGTAAGCTGTGTTGGGCTGCGTGGGTTTGACGCCTATGGCCAGGAAGTCGGCGTGGGTGTCAACGTAGTCGAGGCCGCGCAGTATCTGGGCTTCGAAACGGTCGGCGTGCTGTATGAGTTGGTCGGCCGGACTTACCACTACATTGGCATCGGCATCGGACAGCACTGTGTGCCATGTGCCCCAAATGGCTGCGGGGGCAGTGTTGAGCTGCACGGGCTCGGGCAGAATGTTGGCTTCGGGCACTTCGGGCAGTTGCTCGCGCACAAGGGACACATAGCTCTCGTAGGTGGATATGTATATGTGGTTGGTGGGGATAAAACGGGCAAAGCGGTCGAAGGTTTGTTGAAGCAGGGTGCGGCCTGTGCCGAAGAAGTCGATAAATTGTTTGGGCAGCTCCTTCTGACTTGCGGGCCACAAGCGGCGTCCAACACCACCGGCCAGAATGATACAGTAGTTCTTATTACGTGTTTCCATTATCAAGGATTAGTGGGTTAGTTACTGGTTTTTTGAAATGATGGCTTTCGAGGCCAGTTCCCCTCGTGGTGGGAGGCGTATGGTTGTGAAAGCGATGCTAAGTTAACGAAAAAAACTGCCGTTTGGTATTGCTCCCTGGATTAAAAAAACGAAAAACCGCCTTTTATATCATTATCCGCGGCAGTTGTACCAACGGATTGGGGTTGGTAAAATGACGCGGGAGGGCGTGCCAATGACCGTAATGTGTGTTACAGTTGTAGGCATGCCCTCCCGCGTGGTGAGGTAGTTATGTTATTGAAGCACGTTATGCGTCGCCCTCTTTTTTGCCCTTGTTAGGACGTCGGCGGCCTCTGTGCTTGTGTGGCTTTGGCTTGTCAGCATTGGCCGTGGGCGCATTGGCGCTGGTTGCATTTTCGGCCTTGCCATTGGCGCTGCTTTCTGTGCCCTGCTTGTTTGCATTTTGTGGACGGCGGCGACGGCGGTTGTTGTTAGTCCGCTTTTTGTTGCGCTGAGGCTTGTCTTGTGTTGCTTCAGCCTCGTCCTCTTGTACCGCAGTGTTGTTTTCGCTGTCGGCGCTGTCAAAGTTGTTATCTCGCAAAGTGGCAAAATGCTCGTCGTGTTCTGTGCCGAACACAATGTCGTCCAGCGTGAGCGATGGCACAATGCTTGTGGCGGCGTCTGACTCGCTGTCGTCGTCAAGGTCTTTGCCCTCGGTTTCAGCAGCCTCGGTGGCTTCAACGGCAGTGGCGGCAGTGTAGTCGGCAGTGGCGGTCGCGTAGTTGGCAGTGGCGTCAGTGTCAATGGTTTTGATGGCAGTGTCGTCACTATCTTCGGTTACGCTGTCAGTATTAACGGCTATGCTGTCAATTTCTTCGACCGCCTTGTCAGTATTTTCAACCTCGTTTTCAGCCTTCTCTGTTACGCTGCCAAATGCGGACTCTGCTTCGGGCTTGGTCTCGGGCTCAACTTCTGTTTCCATTTCAGCAGATGCTTTGTTTGCGGCCTCGTGGCTTTCGAACTCGGCTTCGTGGCTTTCATTTGTAGCCTCTTGGCTTTCGTCTGAAGTCTCTTGACTTTCGAGTGCGGCCTCCTGGCTTTCGTCCTCAGCTTGCGGTGCAGGCTTGATGTCCTCCTTTATGATGAAGGTTTCTTCTACTTCGGCCAGCGTTTGCACTTCGTCGGTTGTGTGGGCGGTGTCAACGTCATTGGCCATTTCAGCGCTTGGGGCAACGGGTGTTTCGGCCTCAGCGTGGCTGGGTGCTTCGGTCTTGGCATTGCGGCTCTCTGCCACGGCTTCAGCCTCATGGTCGGCGTGTGTGCGGAGTGCGCCTAACAGACCCGATATTTGTGTCTGCGCCTCGTTTGCCACGGCTCCGGTCAGAGCTTCAGGCTCAGCCTTGGTTTCGATGGCTTCGGCTTTGGCCTTGGCCTTTTCAGCCATTTGGCGTTTGTGCTCTGCCTTGGCGCGTTGTCGTTCCACTTCGGCTTGGCGCTCGGCCTCGCGTTTGGCGGCTCGCTCCTCGGTGGTAGTGGCGCCCTTGGTCTGTCCCTTCACTGCATCGCCCATGGTCTTTGGGCCACGGTTGCGTGTGCGCTTTTTGCGCAGGCTCTCGTCGGCAGCTTTCAGCTCGTCCTCTTCGGGGGGAGCTGGTATTCCCTTGGCCTCGTAGTCCTCAGCCGTGAGCACGGGTTCGGCAGGTGGTGTGTCAATCACTTCGTACGAGGCAGCCTCGTCGTAAGCCGTGTCGTAAGCCTCGTCGGAGAGTTCCTGTGCGCTCTTCGGAGCCTTGCTGTCCTGTTCTTCGAGCACGGGGGCGTCGGCCTTGTTCTTGCCCTTGGCTTTAGAGGCTTTGCCCTTGCTCAGTCCGTCCTCGATGGTGTCGATTTTGGGCAGTGCGAACGACTCTTCGGCCTCCATGGCAGTGCGCTTTTCTTTAGCACGGAAGATGCTGTCGTATGTGGCAGGCTCGCGGCGCATACGTGTGAGGGCCTCTTTCGAAGCCTCCTGCTGGCTCTCCTTTTTTGAGCGTCCGCTGCCGCGTGCTATGGTGATGCCCTCGATGCTGATAACGGTGCGGAAGCCCTTTTCGCCATCGCAGGCAGTGTCCTTAAAGTTGATGTTGATGCGGTTCTTCTGACTCCACTCTAACAGTTTGCTCTTAAAGTTGACCTCCTTCTGCGCCACGTTGTCAAGGTCGACGTACCGGCCTATAACGCGGTTGTTGATGAACCATTGGCAAGTTTTGAAGCCGCGGTCCAGATAAATGGCCCCCATCAGCGCTTCAAAGGCATTGCCGCCAATGTTGGTGTGGCTCATGCGCGTGCCTTGTGCAGCCAGAATAAGCTTTTCGAGTCCCATGTCGGCAGCCAGTCGGTTAAGTGCCTCGCGCTGCACAATTTTGGAGCGTGTAGATGTGAGAAATCCCTCGCGCTTGTGTGGAAAGTGGTGGAAGAGAATGTCGCTCACGATAGTCTCGAGCACGGCGTCGCCCAGGTATTCGAGTCGTTCGTTGTTGAGCGGTTTCGAGGTATTCTCGCTGCGCTGTTTGCGGTCGCGGTTGTTGGCCTTGCGGTCCTTGCCGCCCTTTTTGCTGTCGGCGTCACGTCGGTAGCTGAGCGACTTGTGCGAGAAAGCGATGCGGTATATCTCGATATTGTGCGGGTAAAAGCCCAATATGTCGTATAGGGCCGACAGAAACTCCTTGTTCTTGCGGAAGGGGAGTTTCATGCGGTCAAATAAGTTCAGTATCATATATATGCAGTGCAAATGTGGCGTGACGTGCTGTTGCGCAAGTCGTGCGCACAAATTGCCGTTGAATTAGGGTGTATGATGTGGATATGGGAAAAGCGCAAATGTGCAGATGCGCCAGCGTGCCGAAATGCTATGCGTGATAGCATTTGCACATCTGCGCATTTGCACATTTGCACATGTTACGCGCCTTTGGGTGCGTTAGGCTTCATACTTCTTTACAATGCAGCAGGCGTTGTGTCCGCCAAAGCCGAATGTATTGCTCAATGCAGCGCGTACGGTGCGCTTTTGTGCCTTGTTAAAGGTGAAGTTGAGGTTGTAGTCGATGTTCTCGTCGCGATCGTCGTCCTCGTGGTTGATGGTAGGCGGCACGATATCGTTCTGCACCGAGAGGCAGCAGATGAGTGCTTCAACAGCACCGGCAGCACCGAGCAAGTGGCCGGTCATACTCTTGGTAGACGAGATGTTGAGCTCGTAAGCGTGCTGGCCAAAGAGCTTGGTAATGGCCTTCACCTCAGAGATGTCGCCCACGGGGGTAGATGTACCGTGCACATTGATGTAGTCGATGTCCTCGGGCTTCATTTCAGCGTCTTCGAGGGCAGCCTTCATCACGAGGTTGGCACCGAGTCCTTCGGGGTGTGAGGCAGTGATGTGGTGTGCGTCGGCCGACATGCCAGCGCCAGCCACTTCGCAGTAAATCTTGGCGCCGCGTGCCTTGGCGTGCTCAAGTTCCTCAAGGATAAGTATGCCGGCACCCTCGCCCATGATAAAGCCGTCGCGGCTCTTGCTGAAGGGGCGTGAAGCGTGTGTGGGGTCGTCGTTGCGTGTTGAGAGCGCGTGCATGGCGTTAAATCCGCCCACGCCGCAGGGCCAGATGGCAGCTTCGGCACCACCAGTCACCATGGCGTCGGCCTTGCCGAGACGAATGAGGTTGAAGGCGTCGGCCAAAGCGTTGGTTGATGAGGCGCAAGCCGATGTAGTGGTGTAGTTGGGGCCATGGAAACCATACTGGATAGAGATTTGTCCGGCAGCGATGTCGGCAATCATCTTAGGAATGAAGAAGGGGTTGAACTTAGGGCCGTTCTCCTTGTTGATGGCATAGTAGCCAGCTTCCTCCTCAAAGGTGTGAATACCACCGATACCTACACCGAGCACCACGCCGATGCGGTTCTTGTCGATAGTTTCGAGGTCCCAGCCGCTGTCCTTGATAGCCTCCATGGCAGCCACGAGAGCGTACTGCTCGTAAAGGTCCATTTTGCGAGCCTCCTTGCGGTCGATAAAGTCGGTAGCCTTAAAGCCCTTCACCTCGCATGCAAACTGTGTTTTGAACTTCGACGCATCGAAGTGAGTGATAGGGCCGGCGCCGCTAACGCCGTTCTTGATGTTTTCCCAAGTTTCGGGTACTGTGTTACCTACTGGTGTGAGGGCGCCAAGGCCTGTTACAACAACTCTTTTGAGTTCCATAAAGTTTGAATATCGTTAATGAATGCGCAGCCGTCAGCTTGAGTGGCAGCATGGGCGGTGTGTGCCCTGTGGCTCTCTCTGCACTTTAGTAGATTAGCACGCACGCGGCAGTGTGCTGTCCGCTTGTTTCCCGCGCCACGCGATGGGTGGGCTGGGGTAGTACTCGCTAATCTACTAAACAAATAAGGCGTGTTTCGAGGGGTGGGCTTGTGTGCACCAGAGCCGTTCAGCTGTGTGCTGCAGCATAGGGGTGAAACGTGTTGATATGCAGTGTTTTTGTAGGCGTGTAATGCCATAATGCAATTAACGTTTAACGTACAGCGACCTGTCTCCACACCGTCAGGGGGCTGACAGCATAGCGACGCAGACGCGTAACGTTAAACGTTAATTGTTTTGGGTTGGGTAGTTGTAAGACAAGCAGATTACTTGTTAACTTCTCCTTCGATGTAAGCGATAGCGTCACCTACGGTTGAAATCTTTTCAGACTTGTCATCGGGGATAGTGATGCCAAATTCCTTCTCAAATTCCATGATGAGCTCTACAGTGTCGAGAGAGTCAGCACCGAGGTCGTTAGCGAAGCTTGCTTCGTTCTTAACTTCAGATTCGTCAACGCTGAGCTTGTCAACGATGATAGCCTTTACTTTTGCTTCAATATCAGACATAGTTTCTTTATTTGAATTTAATGAATTATGTTCCTTGTATTTAAGTTTCCGCGTGCAAAAGTAATGCTTATTCCTAATACTGACAAACTTTTAGGCTAAAAAGATACGATAAATTGCACGTTTTTTGAAAAAGTGTGCGTTACCGGGCGTTAGGGTCGTGTTTTCCAGCACAATCCGTCGAGTGATTTGTGCTCCCTGACAAAGCAAGAGCACAGCAGGCCAACAGCCACCGATGTGGCCATGCCGATGCAGCCGTAGAGCAGAAAACTCGTGTCGGTGAGATAGCGCACGGCAAACACTGCTCCCACGCCACACACAAAGCCCGTAAGAGCCGCTTTGCCGCCGATGCGCGGAAAGAATATGCCCATCAGGAACAGACCGCCGAGACCGCTTGAGAGCAATCCGAGTATCTCCTGGAAAAAGTCAAGCAGCGAGAGAATGTGCCACGTGGCCATGAGCAGTGCCATGCACATGCCCAATGCGCCCGACACGATGCAGGTGCGGCGTGCCACGCGCAGGGTGGCAGCATTGCTGGCAGTGGGGCGGAAGCGTTGGTAAAAGTCGACACTGTAGGCCGTGGCCACAGAGTTGATGTTGGACGATATGGTGCTCATGGTAGCGGCAAAAATAGCCGCAATGAGCAGTCCGGCCACCCCTTGTGGCAGCTGGCTCATCATGAAGAAGGGAAATATCGTGTCGGCCTTGCCCATGGTGTAGTCGAGCGCTGCGGGGTGTGTCTTGAAAAAGGTGTACAGCCCTGTGCCAATGGCAAAGAATGCCACACTCACAAACACGCTCATCAGACCGTTGAGCATGATGCTGCGCCGTGCGCCAGCCTCGTCCTTGGTGGTAAGGTAGCGCTGAATGACAGTCTGGTCGCTGGTGTAAGATATGAGGTTGTTGGCCATACCGCCTAATATGATAACCCAGAAGGTGGCCGAACGGTAGTCGAGGCTCCAGCTAAAGAGCCGCATCTTGTGGCCGTCCATGGCTATCTGCCAGAAACCGCTTGCCCCGCCATCGGTGCCCCACACCAGGTAGCCGACTGCAAAGAGTGCCCCACCCACCAGTATGAAGCCCTGCACTACATCGCCCCACACCACGGCCTCGACACCACCCATGGTGCAGTAAACGATGGTGACAAGCGCCATGAGCACAATGCAGATGTAGAGGTTGATGCCCGTAACCGCCGTAAGTGCCAGCGAGGGCAAGTAGAGCACCAACGCCATGCGCACCACCATAAAGATGATGAACAAGGCCGATGCCAGCAGACGTGTGGGCGCGTTGAAGCGACGTTCAAGATACTCGTAGGCGCTCGTCACGTTGAGGCGTCTGAAAAATGGCAAATAATACTTGATAACGGGGAACGACACCAGCAGTATGGTCACCAGCATGGGGTAGTAAGTCCAATCGGTGGCGTAAGCCTTGGCGGGGTAGGCCATGTAGGTGATGGCGCTGAGCATGGTGGCATAGATGCTGATGCCTGCTGCCCACCAGGGTATGCGGCCGCCACCCTTGAAAAAGTCGTCGGCATTGCCCTCGCCGCGCTTCATAAAGTAATAGCCCAGCAGCACCATGCCCACGAGATAGGCCACGAGCACCGTCCAGTTGAGCCACCCAAAGGTGGGCCGCACGTCCATCTTGACAGCTGTTACAGCTGCCGACCTGATGCCCGGCTTGCTCTCGCCGTCCACCACCACCCATTCGCCGTCACATGCCACAAGGGCAGCCCCGGCGCGTGCCAACAGCGGCGAGCGGCTTTCGGCCACCCACGTGTTGGTGATGGTGTGGTAAATAATGAGTTCGTCGTTGAAAGCGTACCAAACCTCGGGCTGGCGCATGTAGGTGGCCTTTTCGAGTTCGAGCCTTGCTACATAGGCGTGCATGGCCTGTGTGCCATACCTTTGGGCGTCGAGCCGTGCCTGTTTGATGAGTAGAGGTCGGTTGATGGCCGCCTCAAAGCGTTGTTTGTTCACACCGCCCGCAAACACTATGTGGGCACAGCCCGAGGGCACACCTGCGGCACCGGCCAGGGTGACGGCCTCGGTGCGGCCGTGTGGCACAATGGGGGCCATACGTGTCCATTGGTGTGTGGCGGGGTTGTAACACCACCCGTCGGTGTGTGCCATGCCCCGTTGGGCGTCGGTGGCAGGGGCAAATCCGCCCGCCAGGTAAAAGCAAGGCCCCGTGGCACTGTTCTGCACCACGCCCACGGGCTGCACACGTGCGGCACCGGGCAGGTCGGGCAGGCGCTCCCATTGCTTGCCGCCAGGGAAACGCAGTCGGTAGGCAGCCTGCGAGGGGCTACCGTTGCTCAGTCCGCCGGCCACGTAGATGTAGCCGCCGCCGTAGGCCCCCGCCATGTTGTCGAGCGGCTGTGGCAGTGCGGGCAGTGCCTCTATTACGAGTTGGTGGTTGTGGCCCGACTTGAGGTAGTAGCTTTTGGCCAGGCTCTGCTTGCCGTTGCTTGTGCCGCCCACGCACACCATGCCGTGTGGCACACTTACACCCACACCGTAGGCGGCGGGGTGGGGCAGACAGCCTATTTTGTGCCATTGCATAGTGCCCGCAGTGTGGTGCAGGTTAAGTTCGTAGATGTCGGCATAGAATTGCTTGTCACCGCCGTCGGCAGCCGGTGTGCCCGGAAAGTTGCAGCCGCCGGCCACTAATAGTTTGCTGCCCGTGCTGCCGGCAAATGCGGCCGACACACCTTGCTGCCCGTTGACGCACAGTGGAGGCAAGGGGCGGTAGCTGACGGAGTTGAAGGGGTTGTCGTTGCCGCCGTGGCGGGCTTGCGCCTGTATGGTAAGTGCCAGGCAGAGTGTGAGCAGTGTGAGTAGCAATTTGTTCATGGTGGTGATGATATTAGATGTATATCCGTTGGCGGAATTTCAGGTTAACGGGTTAACAAGTTGACAGGTAAACAAGTAAGTATGCCATATACTACTTATTATGTTAAAGCCAGAATGACAGGAAACTTAAAAAGCTTGGCCAACTTGCCAGTTACCCCGTTGAGTTGTCAACTTGTTTGTCAGTTCTGCCAATTGGTTATGATTGGGCAAAGATACGTAATCGTTTGCATCTGCAATGTAATATTTGCCACAAAAAGGTGGTTGATGGGGTTGCAAGTTACCGTATTTATAAGTCAGGAAGTTTGCCCCGTACGGTGCAGCGTGTGTGTTGTGTCAAGTGTGAACCTTGTGCCAGAAACAACAGAAATCCCCTTGACGGCTGTGCAGCCGCAAGGGGATTTCGAGCTTCTATGGCTTTATCATTCAATGCTGATTAGTCGCGACGCGGACGGCGTGGTGCGTGACCACCTTCGCCACCTTCGCGGCGCGGACGGCGTGCGGGACGTTCCTCCCAGCCTTCGGGCTTCTCTTCGAGCACGCGGTGTGAAAGGCGGAACTTGCCGGTCTTGTCGTCAATTTCGAGGAGCTTGACCTTGATGGTGTCACCCTCTTTAATGCCAGCTTCCTCAACAGACTCGAGGCGCTTCCATGCTATTTCAGAGATGTGGAGCAAGCCTTCCTTGCCCGGCATGAACTCTACGAAGCAGCCGTAAGGCATGATGCTGACAACCTTGGCGTCGTAAACCTCGCCCACTTCGGGTATGGCCACGATGGCTCGTATCTTGGCCACGGCAGCATCGATGCTCTCCTTGTTGGGGCCAGACACCTGGATTTTGCCTACGCCGTCTTCCTCGTCGATGGTGATGGTGGCACCAGTGTCCTCCTGCATGCCCTGAATGATCTTTCCGCCCGGGCCAATAACGGCACCGATAAACTCTTTGGGAATTTCGAAGGCTTCGATGCGGGGAACGTGGGGTTTGAGTTCGGGACGTGGTGCGGGCATGGTTTCGAGAATCTTGCCCAAGATGTGCTCACGTGCCTGCTTGGCTTGGTTAAGAGCCTTTTCAAGGATTTCGTATGACAGACCGTCGCACTTGATATCCATCTGTGTGGCAGTAAGACCCTTTGCAGTACCGGTGGTCTTGAAGTCCATGTCGCCCAAGTGGTCCTCATCACCCAGGATGTCGCTCAATATGGCGTACTTGTCCTCGCCGGGGTTCTTGATAAGACCCATGGCAATACCGCTCACGGGAGCCTTGATAGGCACACCAGCGTCCATCAGTGCCAGAGTTCCGGCACATACGGTGGCCATAGACGATGAGCCGTTTGACTCGAGAATGTCGCTCACCACGCGCACTGTGTAGGGGTAGTCGGCAGGGATTTGGCCCTTGAGGGCGCGCCATGCCAAGTGGCCGTGACCAATTTCGCGGCGGCCTACGCCACGCTGTGCCTTGGCCTCGCCAGTTGAGAAGGGAGGGAAGTTATAGTGGAGGAGGAAGCGCATGTAGCTCTTGTCGAGCACATCGTCAACCATCTTTTCATCGAGCTTGGTGCCGAGGGTGGCAGTGGCCAGAGCCTGTGTTTCGCCACGTGTGAAGATGGCCGAACCGTGAGGCATGGGCAGGGGTGACACTTCGCACCAGATGGGACGGATATCGGTGGTTTTGCGGCCATCGAGACGCTTGCCCTCGTCGAGAATGCAGCGGCGCATGGCATCGCGTTCTACGTCGTGGTAGTAGCGGTCTACCATGGCGTTCTTTTCTTCGAGTTCTTCGGGTGAGAGTTCGGGGTGTGCGGCAGCATAGCGTTCCTTAAATCCTTCGCGTATTTCGGTGAAGGCATCTTCGCGCTGGTGCTTGTCGTGGTCGCCGGCTTCGGCAATGGCGTAGGCGGGCTTGTAGCACTCGTCCTTTACTTGCTGGCGGAGTTCCTCGTCGTTCACCTCGTCGTCGTATTCGCGCTTGACGTCGGTGCCGAGTTCCTTTGAGAGTTCCTTTTGCAACTGGCACATGGGCTTGATAGCCTCGTGAGCCACCTTGAGTGCTTCGAGCAGTGCGCTTTCGGGCACTTCGTCCATTTCGCCTTCAACCATCATGATGTTCTCTTCGGTGGCACCTACCATGATGTCCATGTCGGCCTCCTTGAGCTGGTCGAAGGTGGGGTTGACAACGTATTCGCCGTTGATGCGTGCTACGCGCACCTCAGAGATGGGGCCTTCAAAGGGAATGTCGCTGGCAGCGAGGGCTGCTGATGCGGCAAAGCCGGCCAGTGCGTCGGGCATGTCAACACCATCGGCTGAGAAGAGCGTGATGTTAACGTATACCTCGCAGTGATAGTCTGAGGGGAAGAGTGGGCGCAGTGCGCGGTCGACCAGACGTGAAGTAAGGATTTCGTAGTCGCCGGCGCGGCCTTCGCGCTTGGTGAAACCGCCGGGGAAACGGCCTGCGGCGCTATATTTTTCTTTGTAGTCGCACTGGAGGGGCATGAAGTCTGTGCCGGGCTGAGCCGTCTTGGCAGCACAAACGGTGGCAAGCAACATGGTGTTGTTCATACGCAGCATAACTGCGCCATCAGCTTGCTTGGCCAATTTGCCAGTTTCGATGCTGATGGTGCGTCCATCGGGCAGCGAAACGGTCTTGGTTATCATGGTTACTGGGCTAGTGACTTCACAGAGCTTAATAAGCACCTTGGAACAAAGGAAGAGTTTGCCGCACTTCTTGATGCAGCACACAGCCGTGGAATGAAGCTTATGGTTGATGTGGTATTAAATCATGCAGGCTATGGTACAGAGAATTATTTCAATAATATTCTCAAAGATAAGGATGGAAATGCAATCAAGATGCTTCGTGACAGCAGCAATACTGTTTCCGGAGATGACAAGTTAGCACCACTTTCAGACCTCCCTGACTTCGTAACAGAAGATTCGGAAGTAAGAAATCAGTTGATTGAATGGCAGACAGAATGGATGGATGAATTTGACATTGACTATTATCGTGTAGACACGGTAAAGCATGTTGATTCTACTACATGGTCAGCTTTAAAGAACTCTCTTACGAAAGTAAACCCAGACTTTAAGATGATTGGAGAGTACTCTGGAGCCGGATATGCTAATACCGCCGGAGAACTTGGAACAGGAAGCATGGATGCACTCCTTGACTTCGATTTCAATGATTTTGCAAAGGATTTTGTAGGCGGAAAGATTTCTACAGTTGAAAACTCATTGTTAAAGCGTAATGGAGTACTAAACAATACAGCAACAATGGGTAATTTCTTAAACAGCCATGATGAGGATACTCTTCAGTACAAGCTTGTAAATGAGAGTAAATTCTCGGAGGAAGAGGCTTATAACCTGATGAAGGTAGCAGCTACTCTTCAGATTACAGCCAAGGGCCAGCCGGTTATTTACTATGGAGATGAGCTTGGTCAGGCAGGAGCTAATGACTGGCCAAACCAGACAAATCGTCGTGACTTTGATTGGAAAGAGTTAGAAGCACAGAAGGCAGACAACAATAGTATTTACAAACATTACAAGACCATGCTTTCAATCCGTAATGCATACACAGATGTATTCGCAAGAGGAAGCAGAAATGTTGTGGCAAGTTCTGATGAGGAAGGCTATGATATAATTGCAAGAAGCTATGGTGATACTACATTATATGTTGGTATGAATATCAATGATACCGCAAAAGAAGTAAAAGTTCCGGTTAATGCAAATGCAGGAGATACAGTTAAAAATCTTTATGATGGTAAAACATATACTGTTTCTTCTGATAAGACAGTAACAGTAAGCATTCCGGCAGCAAAGGATGGTGGAACAGTCATTCTTACCGAGGTGAAGAAAACAGTAGATCCAACACCGGCAGACCCGGGCAAGAAAGATCCAACACCAATACCAGCAAAGAAAGATGGAGTTATTTCCGTAACAGATAAGGCTGCTATTGAAACCAAAAAAGCAGCTCCAAAGAGTGGCGATGACAATGAAGCAGCTACATATGTATGCTTACTTGGACTCGCAATGGTAGCAATCACAGCAGCTACATATCGCAAGAAAAGAGCTTGCAAATAAAACAGCTTTTAAACTAAACATTTTATAAACCTCTTAGATGCCGCACCTTCGGGTGCGGCATTTTGCTATAAATTGGGAAAGAAGTCGTATTGCTATCATCGCTTTAAATACATTATAATAAGAATAAAACAGCTAAGGCTGTCAAGGAGAAAAATATGAAAAGTACAGCGTTTGATATGGCTATGATGGCATACAGACAAAATGATATGGAGGGAGCATTCCGTCAATTTCTGCCACTGGCAGAGAATGGCGATGCAGATGCCATGAATATGGCTGCAAATATGTTTGAAAGAGGTCAGGGCACATACCGGGATCCCGGGCGCGCAGTGTTTTGGTGGAAGAAGGCAGTGGAGCTTGGAAATGTGGATGCACTTGCTGATTACGGTCAGTATCTGGTCACTACCTTTTTTGATGGCAAGGAGCAGAAGCTTGGAGCAGGGTATCTGGTTACTGCGACGGAGCGTGGCAACAACAGAGCAGGAGAGAGCCTAGTGGAGTTTGCTCTTAAAAATAACGATGCCGGAGCCAAAGTATACAGGACAGCAGCCGAGTACTGCGACAGGGCTATTGCCTCTGCGACAGATTCTTATCTGCGTACACAGTATGTGCAGAAAAAGGGTATGCTTAAATATAAGCTCAGACAGCACAGGATTGGAAACAATTATGTATATCTGGCAGCGGTATTTTCGGCAATAGGAGCAGTATTGCTCATGATAGCATCAGTGGATTTGTTTCTTGAGCTGCATATGGAGTTTCGCGATATGTTTAAGCTGTTTTCGTATGGTCAGATGATACCATGGGAGGCTGATATAGCGATGTTCTTTGGTGCGATGCTTTTATTTACGCTTGGAAAGGTGACAAATAAGCTTCATGTGGCGAGCTTTTTGCAGCTTCTTGCATCTGTATTTGCGGTGGCAGTTGTTGCCGTGCACTTTATCTGTGTGATAAATGATGGCAGGGTGTGGTATGACAAGCTGCTGTGGTATGTGGTGCTTGTTGTCATTCCACTTATGCTCGGAAAGCTGTTGGGTGAGATTCTGAGAAAGATTATCGGCATACAGTAAAATAATATTTCGATATGTAACCGGAGGAGAATGAACATGACTCTGCAACAACTAAAATACGTGGTGACAGTGGCAGAATGTGGCAATATAACAGAGGCTGCAAAGCAGCTTTTTGTCTCGCAGCCCACAGTGACCAGCGCTATACATGACCTGGAAAAAGAGATGCAGATAGTTATTTTCATCAGGACAAACAAGGGAGTGATACTATCAGAAGATGGTGAGAGATTTCTCGGTCATGCCAGACAGGTGCTCGAGCAGGTAGATCTCATAGAGGGGATCTACAAGGATGATGTGGTGAGTAAGCCGCACTTTGCGGTATCGTGTCAGCACTATTCCTTTGCGGTGAATGCATTTGTGGATGTAATCAGAGAGTTTGATGCATATCAGTATGATTTTACCATCAGGGAGGAGCAGACTCACGAAATTATTGAGGATGTCACGAATTTAAAGAGTGAGCTGGGAGTCATATATCTAAGCTCCAAGAATACGGAGGTGCTTTCAAAGATGCTAAAGCGTAATGAGCTTGAGTTCACAGAGCTTTTTACAGCCACACCTCATGTATTCATATGTGACAGTCACCCGCTTGCTTCAAAAAAGAGCATCACGATGGATGATCTGCAGGACTATCCGTACCTGACGTATGAGCAGGGAGAGTACAATTCACAGTACTTTTCGGAGGAGTTTGTCAGCACTCTTGACAGCAGAAAGAATATCAGGGTCAGAGACAGAGCTACACTTTTTAATCTGATAATTGGCTTAAATGGCTATACAGTGTGCTCAGGAGTGATTTCTGCAGAGCTGAATGGAAGGAATATTATATCAAAGCCACTTGATGTGGAGGAGTATATGCAGATAGGCATTATCACCAGAAAGGGTGTGGTGCTCTCGAGATATGCAAGAGAGTATATTGAAGCATTGAAGGCCCACTGTATGTGACACTACAATATATAATATATAAGACATAATGTATATGACAAGCCAAAAGATAAAAAAGGAAGATGGTTTATTGGAACAACAAAGACAATATCAGGAAAAAGAAAAGTTTATATTAGTAATACACTTTATACTGCATTAGTAAATTACAAAAAGAAGCAAGAAGTTGAAAAAGGTAAATATGAAAACTGGGTAAACAAAGGTTACTTCGAAGAAAAAGAAGGATGTCCCCCATATGCAATAGTTATTCCTCCCCCAAATGTAACAGGTAAATTACATTTAGGTCATGCTTGGGATACAACTCTTCAAGATATTATTATTCGTTATAAAAGAATGCAAGGATATGACTGCTTATGGCTACCAGGAATGGATCATGCTGGAATCGCAACACAAGCAAAAATAGACAAACGTTTAAAAGAACAAGGAATCATGCCAAGAAGTATGAGTAGAGAAGCCTGGCTAGAACAAGCTTGGGCATGGAAAGATGAATACGCTAACACTATCCATGAACAATGGGCAAAACTAGGAATATCTGTTGACTATTCAAAAGAAAGATTCACTCTTGACCAAGGACTAAGTCACGCTGTTAACGAAGTATTTATAAGATTATACAACAAAGGTTTAATTTACCGCGGATCGAGAATAATTAACTGGTGTCCGTGCTGTAAAACCGCACTTTCCGACGCCGAGGTAGAGTATTGCGACGAAAGCTCTTTCTTCTGGCATCTACGCTATAAAATCAAGGACGGCGACGGTTACGTTACGGTTGCCACAACTCGTCCCGAAACCATGCTCGGCGATACCGCCGTTGCGGTAAACCCGA
>OQVL01001035.1_pt1 | contig 16065 bp, 10 predicted proteins | sample 1691501 | NCBI WGS metagenome assembly OQVL01 (sample SAMN03418253, study PRJEB22391) | human gut metagenome | biome: human-gut; feature: organic feature; material: feces | host: Homo sapiens | place: Tanzania | collected 2013-01 | reverse complement strand
CAATAGCTATGTTACAATGGGAGGCGGTGTGTCTCTCGCTATCCTAAGTGCGGGAAGCGAAAGACATAAATAGAAAGCGTTTATCCGCGCCGGATCTTGAATACAGGAATTCTCGCAAAATTTCGTTTGGAGTCAGGAAGCCGAGCAATGGTAGATGCCCGTGGATATGTAATTCTACGTCATTCGGCATAATGTTTCGCGAGAAACGCGGTCGAATGTTGACATTGTGTACTGACATGGGGCTCTGCGCGTTGTCTTCCTACTTTGATGTGATAGTTTGAGAGTTTTCTGTTGTTAGGGACGGCAACAGATACTGATTCCCACGCTTTTCCCATACTCACATCAAAAAGCCAACGAGGGGAAGACCGCGGCATGAGAAAAATATGAAGCAAACTACGCTTAAACTAACACTGTTGTTGGTGGCTATGCTATGTGCCGTGTCACAGGCTTTTGCTTACGACTGTCAGGTCAACGGCATCTACTACAACCTCAACAAAACCGACAACACTGCGACCGTGACATCGGGCGGCGACTTTAAGTATAAGGGCGAGGTCGTCATACCCAGGGCTATTAGTGTCAACGATGTGTCATACGTGGTTAAGACCATCGAGGCCGGTGCTTTCAGTGACTGTACTGAACTTACCGCTGTAACCATCGGCGAAGCGATCAATTCCATTGAGGCGTCGGCATTCAGCGGTTGCTCGGGACTTGTCTCGGTGTCCTTTAATGCCGAGAGGTGTACCAGAATGGGAAATGAAACCTATCCGGTATTCGCAGAATGTCCCAACCTTACGAAGCTGACAATTGGCAAGGGTGTTACCGAAGTTCCGAATTATGCTTTTATGAATTGTACGGGGCTTACGTCAATTAGTATTTCGGAGGAAGCTGCGCTTCGCATTGGGTATAACGCCTTTGCGAATTGCACGGGGCTTACTTCGATTTACATTCCCAAGTCGGTTGAGATGATGACCGGTGGCGCTTTTTCAGGTTGTATTAATCTTGAAAGCATTGTTGTAGACCCTGAAAATCCGAATATGGATTCTCGAAATAACTGCAATGCTGTTATAAACGAGGATAATTTATTGGTTCAGGGATGTAAAAAAACAATCATACCAAATACTGTCATCGCTATCTTCCACCGCTCGTTCAAGGATATGACAAGCCTTACCTCGATTCGAATCCCTGAATCTGTTGATGCCATCTATGCTAATGCTTTTATGAACACCGGACTTACCTCTGTTTATATTCCAAAATCAGTTAAGATTTTGCACGGTAATGCTTTTGCCGGATGTAATAATCTTGGAAGTATTGTTGTGGACCCTGAAAATCCGTATATGGACTCTCGGAATAATTGCAATGCCGCAATATCCACGCAGGATAATAAATTGGTATGCGGCTGTAAGAATACAATAATTCCGAATTCGGTCACTGCAATCGGTTTCGGAGCTTTTGATGGACGCATAGGACTCTCTTCGATTACCATTCCGAATTCCGTTACATCTATCAACGGCTCTGCATTCAGTGGCTGTACCGGGCTTACCTCGATTACCATTCCGAATGCAGTTACATCTATCGGCGATTTCGCATTCGAAGGCTGTACCGGACTCTCCTCAATTACTATTCCGAGTGCTGTCGAGACTATCGGCGGCGCTGCTTTTAAGGACTGCGACGGGCTGGTCTCGGTAGCTTTTAATGCCGAGAACTGTGTACGTGATAGCTACATGCGAGATCGTTCTGTATTTGAGGGTTGCACAAATCTAACAACCTTGACTTTCGGCGAAAAAGTCAGCAAAATACCTGACTATACTTTCAAAGACTGCACCGGCCTTACTTCGGTGACATTCCCTAAGTCTGTCACCGCAATCGGAATCTCCGCCTTTGACGGTTGCACCGAACTTATCAAGCTCGTATCACTTGCCACAACTCCGCCCGTCTGCGGCGAAGAAGCCTTCAAACAGGTGGACAAAGACGTCTGCGAACTATTTGTCCCCAAAGAGTCCATCTCCTTGTACAAGATTGCCGAACAATGGAAAGACTTCACGCTCATCTCCGAATATGGCGGAGTGGAGAATGTTAGTGTGGATACGCATAACGCAGTCTATGAGGTGTACAATCTGCAAGGTATACGCATGGGTAGTGGTATGCACGAGGCGGACGTCACTACTGATGCACTGCCCCACGGTGTCTACATTCTCGTCTCTCCGCAAGGCAATAAAAAAGTGAAAATCTAAACGACACATAATTATGGGTTAGGGCGCGGATATTGGCGGCGGTTGCCACCGATGTCCGCGCTTATTATATACGATTGTCATGAGAACGGTGAGGCGATAAGCTATATTCTTCCGGTCAGACTGTTATGCGCGTTCGCACTGGGGGAAAAACGTGGTGCAAAAATGCTGCCGGGATAGAAAAAATGCTTAACTTTGCAACGCAGACCGCGAAGCAGAAGCCCCGGTCCGGGGTTATGCGTGGCGGGAAGCGAAAGACATAGATAGAAAGCGTTTATCCGCGCAGTTTCTTGATATACAGGAATTCTCGCAAAATTTCTTTTGGAGTCAGGGAACCGAGCAACGGTAGATGCCCGTGGATATGTGACATCCTTGGCTTTTGGTGCGTTGTCCTGTGAGGGACGCGGCCAAATGCCTTTGGCCGCATATATAAGCGTGGGCTTCTGCGTTGCCGTCCAACTCCAAAAGGCAATGCGAGAAGCCTCTGTATGAAGGACGGTGACAGATACAGATTCCTACGCTTTTTTCATACCCACACCTGAATGCCAACGAGGGGAAGACCGCGGCAAGAGAGAAATATGGAAATGTTAAGTAAAATCGGAGCCGGACTGCTCCGAAACGCGTTTATGGGTAGCCGCATCTTTTTGATGCTAATGGCAGTTGTTTTTGTGTGCAACCAGGCGTCAGCGAAACTTGCATACGAATACCGGGATGACGGTACGGCAGGGATTTATTGGGAGAGAGAGGTTGACGAAGAAGGGAACGAAATCAACTATGTAGGCCCGATAAATATCCCTGAAAAGGTTGTCAATGACGGCAAAACATACGTTGTCACGGAGATAATGAAAAATGGTTTTTCAGAATGTGGTGTTACTTCGTTGTATATACCAAAAACAATAAAGGCAATCGGATCGGATTCGTTTGTTAATTGTGAATTGTTGGAAGAAGTCGTTTTTGATGCCGAAGATTGCGAATATGATGGATATGTTGGGAAATTAAGTGAAGGTACATGGATTGGCGAGGGTATGTTTTCTAGCAATGGGAATCTCAGAAGGTTGAAGATTGGAGCTGGTGTCAAGCGAATACCTAGAACAATGTGTTGGAGGCTCGCAAATTTAGAATCAGTAGAAATCCCGGAATCCGTGACGTATATAGACTACCTCGCTTTTGCGGAATGTCCGTCTCTTAAGTCTATTACCATTCCCCGGAATGTGACATATATAGGTGACAGCGCGTTCATGAAATGTACGGGACTGACCTCGGTGACTTTTAACGCGGAGGCATGTACTTATATGGGTGGAGGCTATTTTTATTGCTTTGATAGCTGCGAAAGTCTGACGACAGTGACTATTGGTGAGAATGTTACGATGATACCTAACTATGCTTTTTATGGTAGTGATGTCAAAAAAATCAAAACGGTCGTTATCCCCAATTCTGTTAAGACAATAGGAACATGGGCATTTTTGCAATGTGGTATCGAATCTCTGACCCTTGGTAATTCGGTAACTACTATTGGTTTTGGCGCATTTTGTGAGAATCGTTTTTCGTCAATAACAATACCCAATTCTGTGACGACCATTCATTCTTCCGCTTTTGAGGATAATGAGAAGCCGTTTTCGGTAGTTTTCAATGCGGAAGATTGCAGTACTGTAATCCAAAAAATTAGAGATGAATTTAGTTCGGGCCACCCAATCTATGTGTATCCCATATTCAGTAATGTGGCGTACAATAGTAGTAATGTGACATCATTGACTATAGGGGACAAAGTCAAGAAGATCCCGTACTATCTGTTTGCTGGCTGCGACTTTAAGGAAGTCGTTATTCCGTACTCGGTGAAAGAAATCGGGGACTCGGCATTCCTTAACTGCCGGCAACTGGAGTATGCCGAGATTGAGAACCCGATGACACGGATAGGGAAACATGCGTTCGGGGGATGTTCCCTGCTCAAGACGGCGAATATCCCCGAGACCGCCACGGAGATAGAAGACGGCACTTACTACGGCTGCGAGGCACTCGAGTCTGTCACTATCCCGAAAACGGCCAAGAAGATAGGCCGTGTGGCGTTCTTCGGCTGTTCCAGTCTGAGCAATGTCGCGATGGGGGACAGCATCGAAACCGTTGGAGACAAGGCCTTCGGCGATTGCAAACGACTTGAGAGCTTCACTCTCGGAGAACACGTCAAGGCTATAGGCGCGGAGGCCTTTGCCGGATGCGCTGCGATAAAAAGCCTTGCCGTATTTGCTGCCGTGCCACCTGAATGTGGAGTCGATGCGTTTAAGGGCATCGATGTGTCGGCCAGCACCTTGAGTGTGCCCGAGGCGTCCGTCGAACTGTACAAGGCTGCGCCTCAATGGAAAGAATTCCTCAAAGTATCCGCCATCGGCGACATCGTTGACGACGAATCCGCCACCCTCTATGACGTCTACAATCTGCAAGGCATTATGGTCGGACGTAACCTGACCGAGGCCGATATAACCGCAGATATGCCGCGCGGTGTCTACATTCTCGTCTCTCCGCAAGGTCGTAAGAAGCTGAAAATCTAACTCGTTTGCGATAGAAGCGAGTTCTTTTAACGGTCAAAAACGAACAGCAATAAACAAAGTAAAAGCGTTTGTCTTCAACAGACACAGATTCCCACGCTTTTTTCGTACATATAAAAAGTAAAAGCCAACGAGGGGAAGACCGCGGCAAGAGAGAAATATGGAAATGTTAAGGACATTTGGAGCTGAAGTGTTCCGGAAAATGCTTGTGGGTAGCCGCAGTCTTTTGTTGCTCTTGGCGTTTGTCTTTGTGTGCGACCATACGTCGGCACAACTGGCGTATGAATACCGAGAAGACGGTACGGCCGGGGTTTGTATAAGGGATTACGATGAAAAAGGGAACGACATCAGTTACGTAGGCCCGATAAACATCCCCGAAAAGGTTGTCAAAGACGGTAGGATATATGTTGTTACGGAGATTTTGCCGGGTGAATGTAGTGGCGAAAAGCTTAGAATCACTTCGTTATATATTCCTAAGACCATAAAGAAGATTTGGGGCAATTTTTTAGTAGCAGAAGATTCTGGGCAAGGAACTGGAACATTGGAAGAACTCGTCTTTGATGCAGAGGATTGCGAATGTGTAGGTGTCCCTGAAAAGTTGAGAGACGGTACGAGTGCCGGTATATGGTGGAATGGGTATGCTCCACTTGGGTGCTGCAGTAATCTCAAAAGCGTAAAGATTGGTGCCAACGTCAAGCGAATACCGGATGCAATGTTCATGGGGCTTGAACACTTAGAATCTGTTGTAATCCCGGAGTCCGTGACGCATATAGGTTACCTCGCTTTTGCGGAATGTCCGTCTCTTAAGTCTATTACCATTCCGCGGAATGTGACGTATATAGGTGACAGCGCATTCAAGAATTGTACGGGTTTGACCTCGGTGACTTTTAACGCGGAGGCATGTACGTATGTGGGTGATGAGAAATGGTTCGAACCCTTTGAATACTGCAAAAATCTGACTACGTTGACCATCGGCGAGAATGTTACGATGATTCCTGATTATGCGTTTTGGCGTATGAAGGGAAAAATCAAGGAGGTAGTTATTCCCAACTCTGTTAAAACGATCGGTTGTTACGCTTTCGAACAGACCGGTATCGAGTCGCTTATTTTGGGTAACTCGGTTACGACAATAGGAAAATACGCTTTTGAAGGTTGTGGCATCAAATCACTGTCTCTCGGTAACTCGGTCACAACTATCGAGGATGGTGCGTTTTATGATAATGATATTTCTTCCGTATCTATCCCCAATTCGGTTAGGACAATAGGCCGGAGTGCGTTCTATTATTGTGGCATCAAATCACTGTCTCTTGGTAACTCGGTCACAACTATAGGCAGAGGCGCGTTTATGTCTAATGATATTTCTTCGGTGACTATCCCCAATTCGGTGACCACTATTAGTTCTGTCGCCTTTTATAATAATAATTTTAATCCTAAGCTATCGGTCGTTTTTAATGCGGAAAATTGCAATACTGTAATTGATAAAAATAAATATGATTGGGATCCAAAAATCTATATAGATCCGGTATTCGATGTAAGGGTGACATCGTTAGTTATAGGCGATAAAGTCAAGAAAATTCCGTATTACTTGTTTGCCGGATGCGACTTTAAGGAGGTCGTCATCCCGTACTCGGTGAAGGAGATTGGGGACTCGGCATTCCTTAATTGCCGACAACTGGAATATGCCGAGATCGAGAACCCGATGACACGGATAGGGAAACATGCGTTCGGGGGATGCACCCGACTCAAGACGGCGAGTATCCCCGAGACCGCCACGGAGATAGAAGACGGCACTTACTACGGCTGCGAGGCACTCGAGTCTGTCACTATCCCGAAAACGGCCAAGAAGATAGGCCGTGTGGCGTTCTTCGGCTGTTCCAGTCTGAGCAATGTCGCGATGGGGGACAGCATCGAAACCGTTGGAGACAAGGCCTTCGGCGATTGCAAACGACTTGAGAGCTTCACACTCGGAGAACACGCCAAGGCTATAGGTGCGGAGGCCTTTGCCGGGTGCGCTGCGATGAAAAGCCTTGCCGTATTTGCTGCCGTGCCACCTGAATGTGGCGACGAAGCATTTAAGGGTGTCGATGTGTCGGCCTGCACCTTGAGCGTTCCCGAGGCGTCCATCGAGCTGTACAAAGCTGCGCCTCAATGGAAAGAATTCCTCAAAGTATCCGCCATCGGCAACATCGTTGACGACGAATCCGCCATCCTCTATGACGTCTACAATCTGCAAGGCATTATGGTTGGACGAAACCTGACCGAGGCCGAAATAACCGCAGATATGCCCCACGGTGTCTACATTCTCGTCTCTCCGCAAGGCCGTAAGAAACTGAAAATCTAAGAGATAATAATAGGGCCGAATTTCAGTCTCCAAAGTCGTCGCAGCAGACGACTTTGGAGACTATTTTTTTTGTACGACCAAGATTAAGAAAAAATGTCGAGCAGGGGGTTTAGTAATTTCGGAAATGTGTGTTATATTTGTGTATGACACATAGAACCGACATAGAAAAGCTGTTCAAAAAGCATTATGCGCAGATGCATCGGCAGGCCGCGATGCTTCTGCATGACGATGATCTTGCGCGCGATATCGTCCATGATGTTTTTTGCACTTTACTTGACGGTAATATAGCTGTCACGGCTCTGACTCCGAGCTATTTACTGCGAGCCGTCCGCAATCGTTGTCTCAACCATATACGCGACTTGGATATCCACGGGCGTGTACTGGGAATGTATTTCACCGAGATGGATGAGTACGACGAAGAAGATTGGCCGGACGAGGCTACTATACTGGAAATATACTCGATTATTAGCGACGACCTGCCCGAGCAGTGTCGGCGCGTGGTCGAACTGCGCTTTGTTTCGGGACTGAAATTCGAGGCGGTGGCTCGCGAGATGGGTATCAGTCAGACGGCCGTGTTCAAGCACTTGCGTCATGCACTTAGTATTATACGAAACAAATTGAGTGAAAATGGATAAGTATGATATTGTGCTCGATATCATAGAGCACCCCGAAAAATACACTTCAGCCCGTCTTTCCGAAATACTTTCGGATCCGGAGACGCGCGAGATATATAATGTTTTGGTCAAAACGCAGTCTGCAGCGGAATCTCGGGATACAATCTCGAGTGCCGAAGTGGACGAGGAATGGAAGCGTTTCGAGCAGGCACATCCTGCACCTCGCTTCCGCTTTCTGTGGCTATCCGGCCGAGCTGCTTCTATAGCATTGGTGATAGTGTCGTCTGTGGTCGCTTTTGCTGTGGGTATCACCATTAAGGTGAGCCTCGATCGTGGCAAAACAGACGAGGCTATCGTCGTTGCAGCCCGGGGAGATGCAGCCCAAAGCTCGGCGGCTGCACAAGATACCATTGCGCCACTGCCCGAGAGTCGGTCTGCTATGCCGACATCTCCGGTGTTGTTTGACAATGCTTCGCTTGGCGAGATTGTCGAGACGATTGCAAAGACCTACGGCGTCAAGGCTCGGTTTGAGGCCGAGGCAAAGAAGCAATTGCACTTGTTCTACAAATTCGATCCGAAGAAGGCCTTGCAAGACATTGTCGACCAGCTTAACAACTTCGAACAAATCAATATTACACTCGAGGGGAGCGAGTTGGTGGTAAGATAATGCGTGTCTCAATAATAGCGTGTGTGCTCTCGGTATTGACCGTGGCCGCTGCATACGCACATAAGTATGAGTATAAATTTCGCAATACGCCGATATCGCAAGCCCTCGTAAAAGTCGCAGAAAACCCCGATGTAAATTTATCCTTTATATATAAAGACCTGGACAATTACACGACTTCGGCGCGTATTAGCACCGATAATATTTACGAGGCCGTAAGGATGATAGTTGGCCTCAATCCGATATCGGTGGTACGCACGGACGGCTGCATATACGTGGAAGCGCTCCAGCACGGTCGTTATCTCTATACGGGCTCTGTCATCGGAAGTGATGGCGAGCCGGTGGCGGCGGCTACGGTGATGCTGCTTGCTCCCACCGATTCGACCGTGATCACTTATGGCATTACGGACGGAGACGGGTATTTTCGCATTCCATGTGACCACAATGAGGTCATCGGCAAGATAAGCTGTATAGGATACAAGACAAAGTGTCAGCTGTTTGCCAAGCATAAATTAGGGACAATCACCATAGACGAACTGCCGATCAACCTTGCCATGGTGACGGTGGAGGGCTCTACAGTCAATTTGTATTCCGACAAGTCTGTCTATTTGCCTACCAAAACGCAGAAGAAGTCCGCGCAGACGGCTCAGGACCTCATTCAGCGAATGGCGATTCCGCAACTGGCTGTTGACGAGGACATCAAGACCAATACCGGACAGCAGGTGGACATATATATAGACTACGTTCCGGCCACAGGCAATGAGCTTACCGGCATACTTGTCAGCGACGTAAAGCGTATTGAGTACTACGACTATCCGAGCGATCCGCGTTTTCAAGGCAAGTCGCACGTGGTCAATTTTGTGATGCAGAGATATGAGTACGGCGGCTATGCGAAAGGTATATACTACGACAACTTCGTGATGTCTAGGCAGCTTAACGGGTACTCAAAGTTGCAATACAAACGGATGACCTTTGACGTGGCGGGAGGATTATTCTTTATGAGCGACAAAAAGTATTACGAGGACACTTACGAGACATATCGCTTGCCACAGCCTGACGGAACAATCAAGGAGATACAACGTAATTCGATTGTAGACAATACTAAAAAGACGTGTCATGACTATTGGACATCGTTCAAGGCTCTGTATAAGACAGACAAGGTAACAATGAGCAATATGTTCTCGGTGGAATTTGATCGGACTCCCAAGTATACAACCGACGGGCGTGTGTCGTATAGCTCGGAAGAATATGAAGGGTCGGAGTATAGCTCACTTAGTTCCAATAGGATTAATTCATTCGCTTACAACGGCTATTGGTATTTTGCCTTGCCTGGGAACAATACAATCACGTTTAATCCACGGTACGCCTATACCAATACCCAACAAAACTCGCGCTATGAAGAGATCGGCGCGGAGGCAATCGTAAATGGCGCGAAAGACAACTCCCACCAAGCTGTCGGCGACATTGCTTTTGTGCATTCGTTTGGAAAGGTCGGCACGCTCAAAGTTATGTGCCAGGGACGTTTTTTGCTGAACAAAACCCGATACTCTGGGTCGTCGTCCGTCTCGGACAAGGCGCAGACGCTAAGATTCGGTCCGGGCGTAAATTACAGCTATACCGGCGAGAAGCTACATAGTACATTGAGCATCGGACTTAATTGGGACCGCTCGGAGTATGGTACAACGGTTGAAAACACCACGGCGCCATGGGCGGACTTGGCGGTACAATGCTCCATTAACAAGAAGAACTCGTTTTCGGTAAAGGTTGGTTATTGGAAATCGATACCGTCTTCCGGCTATAGGAGCGCTGCCGTCATACAGTCCAACCCGCTTATGAGCTATACCGGCAATCCATCGCTGGTTCCATATAAATCGTTCGATGCAGACGGCAACTACACGTTTATCATAAATAAGGCGTTCAAGATGACGGCTTATGGTAATGTTTGGGTCGTTGACAATCGCTATGTATATGACTACGAGGCAAATGCTACGGGCGTACTCCGAACAATCAAGCAGCCGTTGGGCGGCTTTGCCCAATGGCAATACGGTGTGCAAGGCACGGGGAAGTTCTTCAAAGACAATTTACAAGTGTCCCTATCCGGTTACATGTTCCAAGGTCACAATGGCGCCCCGTACAATTGGAATAAGGGTAGGATGGTCGTGTCCGCATCGGCATTTTATTACTTGAAGGATTTTTACTTTGGCGCGACTTATCGAAGCCCTATGGTTTATCCTGACGGCTGTATGATTGGTATGTGGATGGACACAAGGTCTAACTACACCTTGCAAGTCGGGTGGAGCAACGACCGATGGAATTTTCGGTTCTATACGCGCAATCCATTCTATGGTAATACTTACGCCACCAAGAGCACCACGCAAAGCCGCTATTACGACTCAATCGGGCGCATATATACCGGCAGCTATATCAGATTCTTCCAAATCTCGGCCACGTACACATTCGGCTATGGCAAGAAAGTTAAGGCCGGTAATGAGGCGTATAAGGCAGACGGCGCATCCTCAGGCATTTTGAATAAGTAAGAGAATACAATAGGACAGCACATACATTACTTGATGGCGTCTCTCGCGATATTGTGGAGGCGCCATCGCTTTGCCGGAGCGCGTTTTATGTTTTCTTTACGGGGAGCAATATGTAGGTCATATATTTTTCGTACCTTTGCGGCGTCAAACGGGGCTTGGCGGCTGTGTACCGCGCAAGTTCCCCGGGACATCATATAGGAAAATCCAATCAAAGAGACAAACATGGAACAAGAAGTTCGCGTACGTTTCGCGCCATCACCCACCGGACCGCTGCATATTGGCGGCGTTCGCACGGCTCTTTATAACTATCTTTTTGCTCGCAAATTGGGGGGCAAGATGATATTACGCATCGAGGATACCGATTCGCAGCGTTTTGTCCCCGGAGCCGAGGACTATATCAACGAAGCTTTGGCTTGGTTGGGTATAGGTATTGACGAGGGCGTACGCGAAGGAGGACTCTACGGACCGTACAAGCAAAGCGAACGCCGCGACATTTACCGTCGCTATATGAAGCAACTGGTGGATGCCGGCAAGGCTTATATCGCTTTTGATACTCCGCAGGAATTGGAGGCCAAACGTGCCGAAATCAAGAATTTCCAATATGATGCGCACACGCGTATGCAGATGCGTAATTCGTTGACACTGTCGGCCGATGAGGTTAAGCGCCTTCTCGATGCAGGCGAAAAGTATGTGGTGCGCTTCCTTATCGAGCCGGGGCAGGAAGTGCATGTAGACGACCTGTTGCGCGGCGATGTGGTCATCAAGAGCGATATCCTTGACGACAAAGTGCTTTACAAGAGCGCCGACGACCTGCCTACATACCATCTGGCCAATATCGTGGACGACCACTTGATGAAGGTTACGCACGTCATTCGCGGTGAGGAATGGCTGCCGTCGGCTCCGCTGCATGTGCTATTGTACCGCGCCTTCGGCTGGGAGGATACTATGCCGTGTTTTGTCCACTTGCCGTTGCTGCTCAAACCGGATGGCAAGGGCAAGCTCTCCAAACGCGACGGCGATCGTCTCGGTTTCCCCGTTTTCCCGCTGCAATGGATCGATCCGGTGTCGGGCGATGTATCCTCGGGATACCGCGAAAGCGGTTATCTGCCCGAAGCTGTAGTCAATTTCTTGGCACTGCTGGGATGGAACCCGGGCGATGACACCGAGATTATGGATATGGATACGCTCATCGCCAAGTTTTCGTTTGAACATTGCTCGCGCTCGGGTGCTAAATTCGCTTTCGAGAAAGCCAAGTGGTTCAACCACCAGTATATACAGATGATGCCGGATGAGAAGTTGGCCGAACTTTTTGTGCCGGTGCTTCGCCGCAACGGCGTGGATGCGGACGCTTTCGGACTCGAGTACATCACTCGCGTTGTGAAATTGGTCAAGTCGCGCATAAATTTCGTTGCCGAGTTGTGGGATCAAGCCAAGTTCTTCTTCGCAGATCCTGAGGATTACGATCCCAAGGCGGTCAAGAAGCGCTGGACGACCGGAATGCCGGACACTATGCGTGCCCTCGTGTCTTTGCTCGAAGCTCAACCGATATTTGACAGTGTAGCGCTCGAACCTGTTGTGATGCAATGGATTAAAGACAATGAATTGCATATGGGCAATGTCATGAATGCCTTCCGCCTCGCTGTGGTTGGACAATGCACGGGGCCGCACATGTTTGAAATTACGGATGTCCTCGGTCGCGAAACCACGCTACGTCGTTTGCGCCGCGCCATAGACAATATTCAAGTGCCTGCTGCTGAGTGACATGAGCTTGCTGTATAATGTTGCCATACATGTCTATGCTGCCGGGGTACGCTTGGCGGCAATTAAGCATCGTAAGGCGGCATTGATGGTGCAGGGACATCGCGAGACACTCGCGCGCATAGCTGAGGTTCGATGCAATGTCGCACCCGAAGGCTTTGACGTGTGGATACATGCCGCTTCGCTGGGCGAATTCGAGCAAGCCCGTCCGCTGATTTCGATGATACGCCGGCAGCAGCCACATAAACGTATTTTGCTGTCATTTTTCTCGCCTTCGGGGTATACTGTTAGGCATGCCTATCCGGATGTGGACTTGGTGGTATATCTGCCTTTTGATACGCCGCGCAACGCTCGCCGCTTTGTCGAGGCGGTCAACCCAAAGGTTGCAATTTTTGTCAAGTACGAGTTTTGGCGGAATATGCTTGGTCAGCTCTCGCGGCACGATATTCCAACGTATCTTATTTCGGCTATATTCCGACCCTCACAAATATTTTTCAAGCCGTGGGGTGGTATGATGCGTCGCGCTCTGCGCTCGTTTACCCATATATATGTACAGGACGAGGCTTCCAAGCAACTTCTCGGTACGATTGGTTACAATGCCGTGGACGTCGTGGGCGACACGCGCTTGGACCAGGTGATAGATACTCGGGCGCATGCCAAGGTTTTCCCGTCACTGGATATGTGGACGTCCGGCTCGGGTATGACTATTGTCGCAGGCAGCTCGTGGCCGCAGGATGAGGCATATTATATTCCGTGGCTCAAGGAGCATCCCGAAGTAAGGGCAATCATAGCGCCGCACGAATTTGATGATAAGCGTCTCTGCTCACTTGTTTCCGAACTTGGAGGGCTCGAAGTTGCCGCGCTTTGGTCGCAAATCAAGGACCTTGCCTCTGTCCCCGCGCAGGTACGATACATTGTAGTGGACTGCTTTGGCATTCTATCATCATTGTATAAATACGGGCAAATTGCCATAGTGGGCGGCGGCTTCGGCGCAGGAATACACAATATTCCCGAAGCAGCAGTATATGGTATGCCGGTTATCTTCGGGCCACACCATAACAAGTTCCGCGAAGCTACAGACCTTTTGCGGCTCGGCGGTGCTTTCACCTATAACGATGCGGCCGGATTTGCCGCCACTATCGACCCGTTATATTCCGACTCCTCGGTACTACGCACAGCATCAGCAGCCGCTGCCGACTACATCGAGACTCATACCGGCGCCACCCCACGTATCTTCGCAGATATATTCTGATGTCAGTTTTGTGTGTCAGAGCTTTAATCTACAGTATTTAGAGCCATTGGCAATGAATTTGCCTCCGGTGTAAGTAGCCTTCGAATATCTTGCTTGGGCATGAATTACATGTATTTTCATTGATTTTGCCTATACACGGGGCACGTGCGGGCGGAAAAATGTTTGGCCGGCGACTATTATGCAACGGGGAATGTTGAATGTGTGCTTTGTAAATTTATCTCATTATATAATAATCGTTTTGCAAAATGATGCTATGACTGATGGGCAAGTTTCAATGGACGAGGAATTTTCAAGGACAAGGAATGTATACGCTGTACAATTAGGCGACGGTGTTTCGATAGTCGTACACCGAGGCATAGATCAGATAGGCGGTTGTATAACAGAAATTTCGACCAAATCATCCAGGGTTTTTGTGGATTTTGGACAAAATTTACCGGACTATATGGAGCCGACCACGCCGGAGCAGGACCGGGCTTTGGTCAACGAAATATTCGGCCAAAATATTAAGCCGCACCAAGCTGTAATATATACACATGCCCATGATGATCATGTCGGGCTGTTTGACTTGATACCATCTGATGTGCCTCAGTATATCGGCAAGGGCGGCAAGGAGCTACTGATTACAAAGTATGGCCTGGTGCTTGATGTGCATAAACGACGATTGAAAGACACAGAAAGTAATGAGGATACCTTGTCGGAAGACAGAAGAAGATTGAGTATTATAAAGCATTTTCGTACCTGGAAGCGACCCAAACCTAACATTCAGCCCAAAGCGTTTATGATAGGAGATATCAGTATCACTCCGTTTCGCAGTTGCCATAGCATCTATGATTCTTACATGTTTCTCATTCAAGCGGCGGGCAAACGTATTTGGCACACAGGAGATTATCGCGAACACGGGTATTTGGGCAAGAATTTGTATCCCACGCTTGAAAATTATGCCACCGACGTCGATGTGCTTATCACCGAGGGTACTACTCTCAAGCGTGATGACGAATGTATTCAGGAAAGTGAAGTGTCCGAGCGTATGGCTTGCGCGATAAGTTCTTATAAGTATGTAGTGGTATTGGCCTCTGCTACGGACATCGAAAGATTAGCCACAATAAAGGAAGCCGCTAAAAAGGCTCATAAGGAGCTGTATATCACGGGTGCTATGCTTAGTCGAACAACGAGTATTTTCTCGCATCGTGAAGCACGTGCGTCCGGCGGCCTGTTCGATTTTCATCCGCAATATGTGTGGGAGCAGGACGAAAAGATTGCGCAAATGCGAAGCGTCGGCTTTGTTCTGATATCTGGAACATCGCAATTGAACTTTGTGAAGACGTTGTGTGGCGGATTACCTTCATCGGAGGTGCTTTTGATATATTCTGCTTGGGATGGATATTACAAGGACCCATCTCAGGTGAGGCGAAATCCGGCGTTCAAAGACTTTCGTGAAGCGTTTTCCAATGTCGTTGATATTCATACATCGGGACATGCGTCAAGAAGCACCATCAAAAAAGTTATCGAAATTGTCAATCCACATCAAGTAGTTTGCATACATAGGGAAGCGGATGCCGTGCTATAAATGTCATTAAATGCTGTTGTTAATCATGCGTCATGGGATGGGCTTTTTGTGACTGTTGGTGCTTGAAGAGCTCAAATTAGGACAATAGAAGCCGGGGTGATGTTTAGGCGTATGGGACAGCCTCAAGATACTGAAAGATATTGTTTTGCACGTGCTGAATTTTGGTGTATAATGCTATGTGTGCCTGTTTTTGCAGTGTTAAATCCTGTTAAAACTAAAGAAAAAAGCGGGGAAGATTTTGTTGTTATCGGAAAAGGGTGTAACTTTGCATCCGCTTTCGGGAAGAAACGGCGTGCAGTCAATGCGGTCGTCCGAGGCAAAAGAGTACATTGAAAGAATTGCAATAACAGACAAAGTAGTACAAGAGAACGGCGCGCCGCCGGGGATTCAAGTCCGAAGGTTGGCGCGGCAAAATTTTGCACTCGTCATACGAAATTCCGATTTTCAAGCACAATAATACGGCGAATCAGCCGGAGCCATCGAAACGGTTCGGACGCGAAGTTGGACACGAGTTTGTCTGTCTTGATTTTTGAAAAAAGAGAAAGAAAAGATAAACAACAACGG
>OQVL01001034.1_pt1 | contig 16072 bp, 32 predicted proteins | sample 1691501 | NCBI WGS metagenome assembly OQVL01 (sample SAMN03418253, study PRJEB22391) | human gut metagenome | biome: human-gut; feature: organic feature; material: feces | host: Homo sapiens | place: Tanzania | collected 2013-01 | reverse complement strand
AAGAAAAAATTTATTATGCGATGTTTTAAGTGCGAAACTTCATGCGCCATTAAGTAGTCAATCACGCACGCCGGAGCCAAGGCAATCCGCCAGTTATAGTTAATATGATTCAATGACGAGCAACTTCCCCAGCGTGATTTGGTATCTTTAATACTGACTCCGATAAGCTTGCAGCCGAGTTTTGCCGCCAACACCTCTGACTTTTGCGAAAATTCTTCCTGCGCCCGTTTTTTGATATAATCTTTTACCCGTCTATGTAAAAAACGTTGGTCGCCACCCACATAAAGCACCCCGTTTTTAAGCTTGGGAGCGCTTAAACTTTCAGATTTATGGCAAATAAGCACCTCTTGCCCAAAGAGCATAATTTTTTCGCCGTCTTCAAAATCTTTAACTTGCGGCAAGGCATTTAAATGCGCCTCTATCCATTCCTGATGCTCACTGATAAACGCAAACGCTTTTTTTGATGAGCAAAAACGCGGCATATTAAGCACCACCTGCTTTTTTTTGCCGTCAATACGCACGCTCAATCGCTTTAATTTGGTTGACTTTTTAACTTCAAGCGGAAACGGAAAACTGTTTTCCAAATCAAAGGTCTGACCAGTCAACAATGTAATTTTCATAATCATCAACCTCCGATTCGTTCACCAACTCCCTGCCCTTGAGCGAATTGCCCGACTCATGAACGCTCATCGCGTCACCGGTAATCAGCGGATGCCATGCCGGCAGGTCATAACCGTTATCAAGCAGCCAATAAGCGCAGGTTTTAGGCAACCAACGCGGTTTTTCCCGTACCGCCGCCAAATCAATATCGCGGCAATCCGGCACCACCTCAAAGCGATGCGCATAAATTTTGCACAAACAGTTTTGGCAGTTCAAAAACCGACAATGCGTGTTGGTAAATTTAATTTTGCCTTTAATTTCAAGCTTATTAAGGCAACATTTGCCGCAACCGTCGCACAAAAGCTCCCATTCATCTTTGTTCATTTCATCAAGCTTTTTATGCTTCCAAAACTCCGGCTCAATACCTTGCATATTTTCATAGCGGCTTTGCGGATTATACTCAGATTCTAAATTCAAATCAACGCTCATAGATCGTCCCAATCCACAATATAGTCTTCCAAATTATCCGGATTAACCAAAGTTTCCGAAACGCATCTGCCTTTAATGGTGGTTACCGGCATTGCCGGCTTATGCTCAAACAAGCGCCGATAAGCGCAGCTTTTAGGCATCCACTCAATGTTTTGCACATTGTTTTTGCTGAGTTTTAAGCATTCCGGCACCAACTTACAGCGCTTGTCATAAACCGAGCAGCGGCATTTATCTTCATCATAATATTTACACACCACGTTAGTATAATAAATATCGCCGGTGTCGTCATCCTGCAGTTTAATCAAACAGCATTTGCCGCAATGATTGCAAACATTTTCCCACTCTTCTTCAGTATAATCGGATATTTTTTTCATATTTTAGCCTATTTGTTCCGGTAAATTTTCTTCATTTGCCAAATTGCCGAATTGCGCGTATTCGCCGTTCCAAAACAATTTTACGGTGCCGGTCGGACCATGACGCTGTTTACCGATAATAACTTCCGCCAAATTGGTGGTTTCGCGGTCGCGTTTTTGCCATTCTTCCATACGATGCTGAAACTTATCCGGCGTTTCGTTCTGTTTAATTTTCGGCTCTTCATTATGAATATAATAGTTTTCACGGTACACAAACATAACAATATCCATGTTTACAAGTGCGCCCTGTGGAAGTTCATCACGCGGAATATCTGCCTCGTGCCTATCATCACGTTGCGTGCTAACGTATGGCGTATAGCCCATGTGATGCCGAACAAGATGTGTTGCAATCCAAGACTTGATTCCGCGAATTTCAATCATGTATTCCTTTGCGCGAATAGGGGAATGTTCCCTGAAGTAAATGCTATTCATGAACTTATCCGACGGCGTATTTTCCGCATCGTCCTTCCACACTGTTACACGAGCTGTGTTAAGGACAGCGGAATCATCTGTAAGCGGGAAGACTTTGATTGTCATTGAACCACCTCACAATTTCTTCAATTTCGTCCCACGTATCAACTGCATAGATACCAGAACCGGCTGGAACAATCTGCCAAGTATGATTATGACCGTTCTTAAACAGAATCTTCACAGCAGCATTTGTGTAAAGAAGTGAATCGACCCTATCGTCAATTTGAATCGCGCCAGACATATCAAAGTCGCGCTTGTCTTTGCCGCTCTTGGTTCCGTCGGAAATATCAACGAAGGCTTCTGCATATCCAAGGTTGTTGTCAGCAATAAACTTGCGTTTACGTTCAAGATTCTTTTTTGAACCACAAGTGCAAAGTGTCACTTCATGCCCACGAAGAATATCAACGGCTTTATCAAACAGTCTAATATCAGACCAGAAGAAATCGCTTGCGAAAATAACTTCAACAAGCAGCGGATTCATATACTTCCAAATCGAACGGAAACACCAATCATGGACATCATCTGCCGTCTTATTAAGACCGTACCTTTGGTTCAGGTACTTCACCACGGTTTCACTTGACCTTGCAAGCGTGTCATCAAAATCAACGAAAATCTTCATTTCATCACTTCCTTCATTACAACCGTGATTATACCACAAAAGGTGCCATTTGTCAAGTACCTTTTGCAAATGTTCACAAAATGTTTACAATTACAATCGCGCAGAAAAGAAAGAAAAAGAAACAAAGAAAGCTAATGTTCCCCCTATAACCCCTTCTTAGTAAAGAAATAAATAAAAAGAAAGAAAAGAATATAACAGGGAATATTTATATACTTCACTTCGTTCGTATATAAATATATATTATATTATAGCGCCAAGATTACGATTTGTCAAGTCTTCAAAATGTTCACAAAATGTTTACAATTTACCTATTGACAAATCGAACAAAATGTGTTATAATACGCACATAAAGGTGGTGATAGAACTGAAGGTTATTATGATTAGCGGAAAGGCTGAAAGCGGGAAAGACTTTGTTTGTGATGTTATGAAGCACGAACTTGAACAACAGCACAAAACTGTTCTTGTCGCCAGATTTGCTGACTATCTAAAATTTATGTGTCGTCAGTATTTTGGCTGGGACGGTAACAAGGACGAAAAGGGAAGAACGCTTCTTCAGCACATCGGTACTGGATTGTTCAGACAGTATGATGAAAACTATTTCGCAAACAGGATTGTAGAACTTCTCAAAGTCTGCAATATTTGGGATTATGTGATTATTCCAGATTTGCGGTTTGAAAGTGAACTTCATACAATCCATGCAAACTTTGATGCTGTTGCGATTCGTGTTAACAGAGATGGGTACTTCAACAAATTAACGAAAAAACAGCGTGAAGACATTTCTGAAACTGAACTTGACAACCATCCGGGGTTTGATTACACAATCAACACTACCGACGCTGCTGAAAAGAAACAGCAAGCACTTATGATTTTGGAGGAAATTGTGAATGGCTAATAAGAAGACTATGGACGCGAAAATGGCTGCTACTGTGTCTACGGGAGTTGAAGCGTCACCTGAAATCGCAAATGACATCCCTACACCGACCAGTTACAAAGCTAAGGAAAAGGTTCCTTCTGAGCTGTGGTACTGTGTGGAAGACGCAACTGGTCTTGGTACTATGGCACTGAATCTTCCTTCTGGTTGCTTGATTATGACTGTTGTTGACCAGATTCAGACTGCACTTCAGTACGTTCCCGGCATTCATTACGATGAAGCAAACAAGCGATTTTCCGTATAATCCATACGGACGGCAAAAGGCAACTATCCTTGGCACTTCTGACGATGGGCGTGTACTGCTAAAAGTTGACGACCTTTCGCTTATAGACAAGTGTAAATCGGTCTTCATAACACCGAACGATACACGACAAATCACATCAAACCAACGAAGAATGGTGTGGGCGCTAATCGGCTACATCGCAGAATGGCAAGGTGAGTCGAAGGCATCCACAATGAAGACGATGGTTAATGAAGCCATGAAGTACGACTTCCTTTCGTTGGCTGGTGAAGATATCGGCGAACCATTTTCCTTATCGAATGCGCCAATGTCCCTTGTATGCGAATACCAGAAGTTCCTGATTGACTTCATTGTGGAAAACGATATTCAGACAGATAGACCGCTCTACGAATATGTAGATGACAACGACCGGTACATCTACAGTTGCCTTGCCAAACAACGCTGTTGCGTTTGCGGAAAGAAGTCAGACCTACACCACTGCAACATCGACGGTTCTCGCGTTGGAATGGGACGTGATAGGCGAACCATCATTCACGAAGGGCTGTCCGTTCTTCCGCTTTGCCGTGAACACCACAATGAAATACACACCATGCCAGAAAACGAGTTCTTTGCAAAATACCACATCAGTCCAATTAAGTTGGACAAAAATCTATGTAGGAGGTACGGGTTGCACACCTATGCTGAATGATGCATACCATCAGATTTTTTGACGACGGAGGCGTCTTTATCGAAGAATTCGCATATCACAACGCGATTGTTCCGCACCTTGGTGCCGATGTTATCGTTGACGACCTGCGCTACTTCGTAACGGACGTGCTTATTACTTATGAAGGAGACCAGCAGTACGTTGATGTTACTGTTGAACGTGTAAATGAACTGGATTAAGACCGAAGACCGACAGCCAAACGAGGGCGAAAAGGTCTGCGTTATGACGTATGACGCAGATGGCTTCAATGCTACCTTCACTGGCGGAAACTTTATTGTAGAAGGCACTAACGAAACCGTTAAACCCGAAAATGTGGCTTATTGGTGTGCTGGCGAAAACTTTACCACGCAGATTAAGAAGAAGTGCGGAATGTGCGGGAGGATTTAACTATGCTTGACGATATTACGATTGACCTTAGCGGAATTGAAGGGCTGTTTGATAAGCACCTTCCCGACCCTGACCTGCTCGAATTCTATCGTAACTGCAACGATAGAATCATCATTTGGAACAATGGCATTGATGATTCCTTCTGTAGCATTGGCTACCAGATTATGCGCTACAACATGGAAGATAAGGATAAGCCGGTCGAAGACCGTACCCCTATCAAGCTGTTTATTAACAGCAATGGCGGTGAAATCGACGCAACGTTCTACGTTATGGACATTATCGCGGCTTCCAAAACGCCGGTCTACACCATTGGCATGAGTCGTTGCTACAGCGCTGGCGGACTCATTCTTATGGGCGGGCATAAGCGCTTCATCTTCAAGAACACGAAGTTCCTGCTTCACGACGGCGCGGTTGGCGACGTGAACTCAATGGGTAAGTTTTCTGACCATGCTGACTTCGTTAAGGAAAGCGAGAAGCGCATGATGGCTTATGTGACAAGCCACACCAACATTACCGAAAAGGAATATTCGGACAACTACCGCCGCGACTGGTATATGTTCGCAGATGAAATTATTGTGCGCGGCGTCGCCGATAAGATTATCGAAAGCGTGGACGAAATCATCTAAGGAGAATCGCTATGGCGGCAAGAAAGACACCAACAACTACGCATAAGAAGGATTGTCCCGATACACTTAAAGACCACCCGTTCTACGGAATGGTTCTTGACCCCGAACAGGAAGCTTTCCGTGATGCGATTTGGGACAAGGACAAGCTGATTGTGTTTTGCAACGCACGCGCTGGCACGGGTAAGACAACAGTCGCAGTTGGCACGGCAAACATGATGTACGAATACGGTCGCTATGACGGAATCATCGTGATTATGTTTCCGTGCGAAGAAAATCGACAGGGCTATCTTCCCGGCTCGATTACAGAAAAAAGCGAAGTCTACTTTGAACCCATCAATCAGGCGATTATCAAATGTAACCTTGACCCAATGCACGTTGTAAATGATGAAAGCCTTGTCAATCTAAAAAATGGCGACGGTTACATCAAGCTTCTGACAAGCACGTTTCTTCGCGGCACCAACTTTGAAAACAAGGTGGTTATCGTTGAAGAGTCGCAAAACGGGACTGTTGACGAACTGAAAAAGGTGCTTACGCGCTGTTCCGACAACTGTAAGGTGGTTGTAATTGGACACACCGGTCAATGCGACCTTCGCGGTTCAAGCCGCTATGCAAGTGGTTTTGAACAGTACATCAAGCACTTCAAGGGCGAAGAAAAGGCGGCGATTTGCGAACTGAAGACGAATCACCGTGGCTGGATTTCAACAAAGGCAGACGAACTGAACTTTTACTAAAAGACTTGACAAAAAGTAAAAAGTGTGCTATGATATAAGCACGATAGGGAAAGGGGCTGGAAACAGCCCCGCCCCAATAAAAATGAAACGAGGAAATAAAAATGCTTATGGTGCTTACGTTTATCATTGTGCCGATTCTGTTCTACCGCGCCTGCGAAAAGGACATGAAGGTTCATGAAACTATTATGAAGGCAAATCAAATGAATATGAAAAGATAAGGAGGAATCGCGCGATGTGGCTAATCACAAATGGCGCGGGCTACATACTGCAAGACGAACGCGGCGTTTCAACTGTTTCTAATCCAGAACTGGCGCTGAAGTTTTCGGAACGGAGCAAAGCCGAGAACTTTTTCGCCAACCTGTCAAAGTCGTTCAAGAACATCGGCTACGCGGTTCAAGAAGCGACTGTCCGTGAACGCTACAGCGATATCAACTTTGACGAATATCTTGACGAGGGCTGTTTGGATAACATCAAAGCGGACATCGCGGGAATTCAGACGTTGCTTCGCAAGGTTCTTCGTATGCGCGAATACGCACAGGCGGAACTTGCAAAAGCCGACGCGGCACTGCTTGACATCGAACACGCGGCAGAGTTCTATTCGCTGAATGCGGCGCAGGGTTATCGCCTTTACCGAATGCTACACGAAACACGCATGGAACGCAGGAAACGCAAAGACCAAATCGCTGTCTGCAATATCATTATCGACAGTGGCTTCGACGGGCTGCTGGACGGAACAACGCTTAAACGAATCGCGGGCATGGACACGCGCGAATATAAGCCGCGCATACTTCAGGAACTGTTCACGGAAGAAAGGAATTGCGGGGACGGACACTAAAACCCGCCCCCCCCCTATGACAATGAAGATTACGATTGGTCGTTTCGACGATAATGGCGAACCGATTTGGTTCGACGTGGAAACAAACGAATGGAAGGATGAGAGTGGAAACTGGAAGAAAGAAGATGAAGATAAAAAGCCTATCGTTTGACGGCGAACATTGGACAGATGTCACGCCGATACAGATAGACAATGAGGCAGACTTAGACAAGGTGAAAGGCGGATACGCCGCCATGCGCTGGCGAAAGGAAGATACGAAGATGTTCTTTAAGATTACTGAAATTTCATACGACGGCTTTCATTGGTTCAAGGCGGAAACCGAAGGCGGGTGCATTGTTGAAGCAGACGGCATTGTTATGACAAATCCGACGAAAGATGTTGAAACGAAGACTCTACCGACGAAGAAGGTTTTTGGTTCCAGTGTGTGAAAAAAATTACCCCCTACCCCTCCCTGTTGCAAATGCAACACCTATTCCATAACCACCCCCGTGCATAAAAATACAGGCGCCCTGCATATACAGAACGCCTGCATAATTATTCACGACTCGAGCTTGTGCAGAATGCACATAGCGCCATAGGCACATAGCGCGGACATGATAGCCGCCACGGTTACACCTCCATACATTCGGGAAATGTCTGTTCGTAGTAGGCGCGGAGACGGTCGAACAGCTCGCCCTCGTGCCGCCATAGGAAAAAGCGGAACAAGAACGGACAAGCGTTGTATTGACGCATACGGAACGCCACAACCTCAAGCGGCTTGCTCCGCGCCGTGATACAAGCGCCGCTCGCGTCCGTGATTGCAAGCGTTCTTCCTGCCTTGCCATTAAACATTTGCATAGCGTCACGGACAAGCGCCGCTGCGAGCTTTTGCTGTTCGTCTGCGGCGAGCGGAGGCAAAAGCCTCCGCGCCGCTGTTGTTGTCGTTGCCATTGTGCCGCCTCCGTTACATACCGAGCGCCGCTTTGAGCGCGTCTGCCTCAATGCCTGCGGCCTGTTCTGCCGCCTTGCGAGCGGTCTTTGTGTCTGCATCCGCGTCGAGGATTGCATAGGGATCTCGGACAAATTCGCCGCCCTCCGCGAGGTAGTAGATAGCCGCGTCGAAACGCTTTGCCGTATCGACCGCGTTACCACTCGAACCGCCACCCATCGGAATTGTAGTAGCAGTCTTGAGACGCTTGCCGCCCTGTACTGCCGTTGGATAATAGCGGCCTCCCTTGGCCCATACCTCGCCATCTGCAAACAGCGCTACAGCGTCCTCCGCGCTATAGTCGTCCTTTACAAGCTGGCAAAGCGTGAGCCAGTTATTCTTTTTACGGATACCACCGAGCACGCGCCGCGCCACCTTTGCACGCTTTTTGTCCTCGCCGTTGACGGTATCGGCATACGGCGCGAGCGCCGCGGCGATTCTGTCCGCCATAGCAAGAGCTGCGGCCTTGCCCTCGCCATCAACCTCGGCGGCGTGCTCTTTGAGCCACGATTCACAAGCCTTTGTTGAGCTCTCGGGAATGGCCCATCCTGCGGCGATTGCGAGGAGCGTTGCGGCAAAAGCGGCGCGCTCTGTGCGTCCCGTTTGGATAGCGCTCCACGGAACGAGGCTGAGCGCCTCGTGCTCCGCCACGGCGAGGAGCGCCTGTCCAGCGATACCCTCGAGGCTCACAGCGGTTACAAGCGCCGACCCGACCGGAACGCCGATATTAAGCACCCTAAACAGCTCCGCGCCGTCGCGCGTCTTGTCAATGGCAATGAGGACTTCCGTCTCGGGGCTGAGCTTGCCATTCTCGACCGCCTCGCGAATAGCGTTGCCTCTCTGCTGTCCGTCCATGATTGCGAGCGTCTTGTTGCCGTCCTCGTCCGTCACATAGCCATAGGCGATAGGAGGGATGTATTTTCCTGCGGCGAGGTCGTTGACAAACTGCTCGCGTTTGTCCGCGTTCCACTGATTCGCGCCGCGCACGGTCTGAAACACGGGAAGGGACTTCATACCTTCGGCGACAATAGCCGCCTTGCTCATGCTGAGTTCATAGTTCTTAGTTTCGATTTTCATTTTTTTTGCACTCCTTAAAAATATTTTTTTGTTTTGCTTTTGTCCCTTGCCTATTTCCACCCTATGCGGACTTGATACGCAAGATGCCTATTTCGCCGTCCGCGTTCGGGATTCTGCAAGGATTCAGTTTTCAAAGTACACGCTCCGACCGCGCCGCCGATTCAGGACTTGCGCGGCCTCCGTTCCGCTTTCCTGTTCGGCTACGCCGATTATAGCACACGCGCAACACACTTTGCAAGCGGTTTTTTTAAGTAAAAACGGCTTTTCGCTTAAAATTATTTTTTCATATCGGCTTTTAACTTTTTCTTTTTCATTCCGTGCCGTTACCGTGTTTCCGTGCCAATATACATTATATATATAGGCACGTTTTCGCCGTTCCGCGCTTGCCACGTCCAGCGCTTGCTATTAAAATTTTTCATCGTTTTCCTTTATGCTATTATTATATCGCATCCATGCGCTTTTGTCAAGCATTTCAGGGATCGTTCACTTTTCCGAATATGACGGATTGCACAAATACCAAACGTTCCATACATTCCAAATGTTCCAGACAACCCAGCCGCCAGGGTTTTTCGCCGTCGTCCCTATATTCCAGCGCCAGAAAGTTGACCATCGGCGCCTATATTCCGCCAGCGAAAAGTTGACAGCAGCAGAAGAAGAATTGGACTATACATATATAATATATATAGTATGTCCCGCCATTAGTCCCTTAGCAGTTCAGTCCAAAAACACATGAACGCACTGCCAAATAGGAACGCCACAAGCCACACAACAGGGTCGTCCGTGGGTGCAACACGCAGAACCCAGCCGCCCGCAAATGCGCTTACAAGGCACCCTAACGCACACAGAATCTTCACCATTACAGATTACCTCCCGCCACTTCAAACGCTGTCTTGACGCGTTCTTGCGCCTTATAGACGCCTTCTACAACGTCCAGCATATACAGGTAACGGTCGCCAGCAGCAGTAAGCATAAGACCGTCACGAATCAGTTCGCGGTCATGCTGGCATTCAGCAAGGTCTGCTGGAATGTCCTTCCACCAGCCAGTAATCTTCACGGCAACATTGCCGCCATTGTTGATACGAACAGGGAACCCTGCATGAAGCAGGTTCAGGGCAAGAATGTCAATGGGGTTCTTGCCAGCAGCATTGGAATCAATCATATTAGCACTCCTTATATATATAATGTATATCCCCGCGTTAACGGCAATATGTATTCGGCTTAAAGTTGTATGCGCGATGAACTTCGGCAATTACTTCGCCAGTAGTAGTGTCCAGCACTTCGCCATAGGTGATGTAGCGTTGGCGCTTTGCGCTTTCAAACACCATCATTGCGGTGTTGCGCAGATTGAACACACTTGTTGTTGCTTGCCCATCTTGATAGACCAGCAGCATTCTGAATTTCATATTGCACTCCTTCTGTTGGGAAGAATCTTTGCTTCGAAGAAGTAAATGGTTCTTTCCAACCATATATTACATATTGTCAACTAACAGTTGCACCAGCAGAAGAAGAAAAGTCTTCTTCCTTTCGTTAGTATTATATTAGCATATTTATGCGAAATTGTCAAGAATTATTAAGAATTTATGGTTATTTTGTCTATTTTCTTGTAGATTTTCTTCTTTTTGTTATAATTACAGAAAAAGAAGATAAATATTCCCAGTTTTCCTTCAAGCCATAGATTTTTTCCATAGATAATTTGCTATTTGGTAGACACCTGTTTACCTTGCCAACAAAAATCCTATCGTCTTTTTGTATATTGTATCTTCCCTATGGATTATTCTGTCAGATTATATGCGATAGCATTACCCCGTTTCAATTTTTCATTTTCCACCAGCAACCATGTGACACCCTGTCATAATTCACTTGCCATCGAAAATTATGTTACCGCCAATCAGACAAACTCAAGTGGGAACCTATATACATTTCTTTTCCATATATCTTTTCCAATGCACTCTACCAGTCCAGCATCCATCAATTTCTTAATATGTGTATAGATTCCACCATAGGTCGCATTTCTTTCCTTCGCCATTCTGGTGCAAGACAGCGTAGCTGTCTGTGTATCTTCGTCCATGTAAGCGCGCAACATAAAATAAGTCGCAATAGCGCCGGCAGGTAAATCATAATTGTTTCTGTTATAAAGTTCTTTTACGAAATCGCTATCAATAATCATAGAGTCTTATCCCCCTTATATATTTTTTCAAAAGATTTCTAAAGACAGTAAAAGATTAGTCGGGTATGGTGCAGGGTCGGCGGGGTTGTACCGTGCAGGGTCGTGGGTACTTCATGGTGCAGGGTCGGAATATTTCAACCCCGTATCATGCGCGCTACGCGGGGCTACACCATACCACCTTGAAGCTGTCGCAATTCTATCGCAAGACCAATTCGTTGAATCTTCCAATCTTGCTCCGCTGGATTATCGCCATAGTTGGCGCAAGCATCGTAAATCGCCTTGATGAATTTTAACGCATATTTATCCTTTGTAAAGATATCGCATTTATCACCAGCATAGCTTTTCCATAGCGCTGAAAGTTTTTGTGTGTTTTCTTCGCAAATAAACCTATCAGCGATTTCTTCTAACGATGCGTTCTTTTCTTCTTTTGGTGCAGTTCTGTCATCCGGCTTAACTTCTACTGGTTTCTTTTTCTGCTTATCTTGATGTTCGTGTTTTGGGAATTGTTCTATTGTTTCATCAATAAGGTAACCCGTGTCAACATTTACATCATTTATTTGATATTCGCTTGGTTCTTGTCTGTTGCCGACACTATATCCTTTTTTGATTAAGGTAATGTATCCTATTTCACACAGAAGATTTATATAATCGCGAATTGTGCTTTCATCACAACCGGTTTCATAAGTCAGAATCTTTTGCGTAAATTTCGCTTTGTGTGTCTTATTGTCGGCGTGTGAAAATATCTTTGTGTAAATCCACCCGCACATAGGCCCATAGTCCGTCGCCAGCCTTGTTGTTGCGCGATTTGACGCCTTTACCTGACCGCGCATTAAACCAGCTTTCGGTACATCAGAAAATGGTATAAATCCTTTCTTTTCATAATTGAATTGCCTTGGCATTATTTAACCTCGCTTTCGTTTATCTTAGCACCCCACTTTCAGTATAAACGTATTATAACATAAATCTTGTTGTAATTGGTGAACTGGCTGTAAACATTTTGTGAACATTTTGTGAATTATACCACGCGCGCTTTACACACCTGTGCAACAAGTTCGCGTGGAAACATTTCTGGATTTTTTCTAATCGCTTTTACCATCGCTGAATAAAGATTTTTATGCCATGAAAAATCGCCTGGTATGCAAATAAAATTTGCACGACTGCTTTTATCGTCGAACCTATATTCAAAAAGTACACATCTGCTGCAATTTGAACAACAGCAACAATTCAGCGCCGCACGCATTTGATCGTCAGTCATATCATACCTCCGTACCAAGACAGGCGGGCAAACTTTCGTCCACCCGCCCTGTTTGTTTAACCCAAGCCCCAAGGAACGATTTCGTCTGCCCTTCTTTCAACATAACAGCCTTCCCTGTCAAGTTCCGCCATAATTCCTTTTCGCCAAGCGCGGATAGCGGCACGGTAAGTAGCTTCGCCCGTTTTGCTGCTATGGTTCAAACTGTCAAGCCAGACTTCTTCCATATAGATTTCGTCCGTGCGATGACGACCAAGAACGTGTTCAAGCGATTCATATGTGACTGTCAGCTTGTCCAGCAGTTCAAGCGTTTCGTTTTTGTCGTAGTTCATACTGCACCATGTTCCTTTCAACGCGTCTGATTATTAAAATTCCTTTGCAGGTTCTCCATATTTCCACGTTTTGCCGTTATAGCCCCATTCAAAAACTTTTACAAGACCCGTTCGGCCCAAATAATGTCCAGACGCATAAAGCTGAACTGAATTTTCACCAATATAGGCTTCGCAGACTGGCGCAATTACAAGTCGCTGACTGCCGTTGACAATCCAGTTATAGACAAACTGGCGACCTGCGCGGAGCTTGGCGGACGACAACTTGTCATTATATTCGATACGAATATTCATTTTGCACTCCACGCGACGTAAATTAGAAGTTCCCTTCCCCGTCGCTAATATTATAATAGCATATCACGCGCGTTTTGTCAAGCGGTTTCAAACCACCTTTGCCTTTGCGGCTAAAAGCTCTTTTGCGTAACCCACGCCAAAAAGCGTTGACATACCATAGTCATACCTATCAAAATTGTCGCCGCGCTTCATTTCGGCGTAGTGTTCGCGCGCAGCTTTTAACAGTTGTCCTTCTGGTACATCGTCACATCCAAGTCCGTTAAGCAGGCAATCCGAGCATGAACGCAAATAACACGCGCAATTAAACAGAATATTTTTATTCATCAGCAGATATGCCCCCTCTTATTCGGTGCGATGCTTTCGCGTCTGAAGTTAATTAGCCGCCCATCGTCCAGTAACACTGCATATGGAAAATTTTCTACGTTGTTAAAAATTTTTTTCAATGTTCCCATAGAACCGCGCCTAATCCAAACCTCGCCAGTTGATTTGTTGATGCAGTCGCGTGTTACGCGGATTCGCGTCCCTTTTAACATGACAACATTCTCCTTTGTTTACAAAGCGCATCTTTGTATGTTGAACTGCAATATTCTCTTGGAACGACTTCGCGCGGTTCAATAATGTAGTTAAACATATAATAATCTACGATTTTGCCGCTGTAGATTTTTGATGGACACCACGGGAAAATATAGAAGATAGTCTTACCGATTGGTCTAAACATATTACACCACCCTTGCTTGCTTTATGATTGCACGAACAACATCTTCGGGGAACTCCTTCGGATTTTCTTTCACAACCTTTTTAATCGCATCTTCTGCCGCTTTGTGTGTAGGTTCGTGATTTGACAGGCACAGAAAATTTAGCGTGCCATCTTCCCCTATTTTCAAGGGATATAACGGACAGCCATAACAGGTGGCATCGACAGACATCTTGCAGCACGTCCAAAGCGCTTTATTGAATATTTCGTCCTTCATATTTACACCACCTTCGCATTATTGCGACACCATTCCATTTCAGCCGTGAAGTTCGGCGTATGAACGCGCAGAACAGTTTCACCTGTGTAACCATTGGGATATAGATAACCCGCCGTAAAGTGCTGACAGGTGTTATTGATAACCTTGTAGCCCCAGCCATTATATTCAGACATTTCACGAAGAATCATATATTCGATGGTTTTCTGCGCTTCGGAAGGATTCTTGTAGACATCGAATACGGTCTGCGCTGGTGCGCGGTTATAAGATGCGATGAAGCTATTCATATTACACACCTCCAACAAAGAACAATGCGCAACCAAATACGAAGCCCGCGACGCAAACAACGCCAAAAATTTTTCCCATCATTTCAGCCGCCTTGCGCCCATCATCGTCTGTGAAAATCGAATAGGCGATAAGCGTTAAAGATGAAATCGTGCCTATCATTGCAAAAATCATTGCAGTTTCCATATTGTACTCCAGTGGCGTTAAATTAGAAGCATATTCCCTTCCCCTACCACAATTATATTATATCATGCCCATATAAAAATGTCAAGCTGGACAGAAGTCAATCTGCCCAGCCTGCATATTAGATTCCGTCTTTGTAAAGCGCGTTGCCGATAAGGAACACGGCAAAAATCGGATACCAAGTCCAGCGCGGAATAACCCAATCTTTTCTATTGTCGATTTCCCTGTAATATCCAACACCCGTCATCAGGTCAATGTCGAATACTCTGCAACCTTTACACAGACGAATGTATGTGTGCAGACTCATAACTTTGGTTTCGCCCGCGTTTTCGATGATTCCAACAATCCATGTGGCGCCACAAAAATAGAAAAGAACCGAAAAAATAACAATGAAGATTGTGCTCATATTATACTCCTTTCAGCTTAGTTGGGTAAAGCTATCAAATTTTCCGCCAATCATTTTTACATGATATAAGCCAGCGCCACAACCGCTTGTGATGCGGATAGTGTGCATGGTAACAAATTGGTCGTCTGCATTGATATAAGACTTTGACCGCAGGATTACGCCATTGCGGAAGAAATTTGTCCAATACTCAGCGTTAGTCATTCCGCATCGCCCCTTAGCCTTTCATAAAGTGTTCGATTGGCGGATTGAAACGATAAACACCGTGTTCGTGTTCGATGGCGAATTTTTCATCGGTCTTTTTGGCGGGAATCATATCCTTTAGCTTATACATGGAAATATTTACTGCGCCATTAAAGCCTTCGCCGTAAAGTCCACACCAGCCTTCGATGTTATATTCGACGCTGCAAAAGTTGACGACTTCCATCTTGCCGGATGCCGGTACGATTCCGCGTTTCGGCAGAAGGTCGGAAGCCAATCCTGTTTCAGACGAAATAAGGCGATTCATGGGTACGGGCGTTCCGCGGATAATTTCAGTTTTCCTTTCAAATTCATAGATTGTGGCATTGCCGTTGCAGTCAAACTTGATATAATACATTTAGTACACCTTAGCCCTTCGTAATCTTGGCGTGCTTCTTGCCGTCCGCGCCGATGTAAACGTTGAACGTATAACCTTTGCGTTCAAATTCTTCACGAAGTTCTGCTTCATCTTCGTCGCTGACGATTTCAAGCGCTGGGTCAAACTGATAATAGTAGCCTTCCTTGTGATATACCACAGAAAACGTGAAATCGACGCGTTTGGCTTCATACATCCACGTGGAACAAAAACGAAGGCCGTCTTTTGTTTCTTCGACACATGGAACAAATGTCGCGTTGCCAGCTTTAATCAGAATGCCAAAGCAAAGCAATAATATTGCCGCCTTAATCAGACGTGGTTTTGTCTTGCCGATATGTACCTCCTGCCGCCATGAAACGGCCTTTTCCTTAAAACTCATTCCTTTCTTTCTCCTTCCGCCTGAATCTTCACAGGCAATCAATAAAAATCATTGATTACTTTAGCACAAATGATGAAGAATGTAAAGTGAACAATAGTCAGAA
>OQVL01001033.1_pt1 | contig 16074 bp, 14 predicted proteins | sample 1691501 | NCBI WGS metagenome assembly OQVL01 (sample SAMN03418253, study PRJEB22391) | human gut metagenome | biome: human-gut; feature: organic feature; material: feces | host: Homo sapiens | place: Tanzania | collected 2013-01 | reverse complement strand
AATGCGCTGATAATCAGCACTATCAGTCTTTTATCACCCGCCAGGTTGTCTGAAATATTATCGTAACACTCGTCTAAAATAATACATATATCGAATGTGGCGGTGTCTATACATAGATGCCGTCGTCGGTCGGCCCCCGTTCGCTCAGGTGCTCCGCAATTCGCTCTCCGGGCATCCGCCGTCGTCGACTACGAGGCGTGGACTTGTCGCAACCGAGTTATAACACTGAAATTCATCATTTGGTTTCACCTAAAATGTTTCCGCAGAACAAAGCAGGGCAATGATATTTGGTACCGCGAAAACGTTTTAAGTTACACCAAATCGTCAACGCGAGATAATTATGGTGACCGCTGCATCGCACCGGGACTGTCAATCACAATCTTTTTTTTTGGGGGGGGGCAGATCAGTCAAATCTGCCCCCTGCTATTCGGCAGAGTTCTCACCAGCCTTTTCCGCAGCGAGCGCCTCGTTGAAACATTGGCGGCACAGCGGCTCGTAAACATCCTTTTCGCCGAGGACTACCAACTTGTGACTCTTCGTCAGACGATGAGAATGATTAGCGAGATTACCGCATTTGACACAAATGGCGTGCACCTTCTGCACATCCTCGGCGATAGCCATGAGACCCGGAATAGGACCGAACGGCTTGCCCATATAATCAGTATCCAGACCGGCGATAATCACCCTCTTGCCACGGTCAGCAAGCTCCTGAGCCACAGCGATAAGCTTCTCGCTGAAAAACTGTGCCTCATCGATACCGATAACCTGAGTCTCCTCCTTGGCATCCAACATCATTTCCGCGTCCTTGATAGGCGTACACGGAATGCTGTGCAAATCATGTGAAACCACATCCATGTCCGAATACCTGGTATCTACAGCAGGCTTGAATATCTCTATTTTCTGATTGGCGAACTGCGCACGTTTGAGCCTTCTGATAAGTTCCTCAGTCTTTCCTGAAAACATGGAACCGCAGATGACCTCGATGCAGCCCGACTTCTTAATACTCTCTGAATACATACTGGTTGATTTTAGCGATGCGAATTTAGTGTTTTTTTATCTTTCCTGCAATCGTGTTCTAAAAACGCCGTCATAACTGTTTGTATTGTCCTAATAATGATGTATTTTTGTAAGAATCTAAAAAGACTTCGCGATATGGAAAAGAATTCACAGGAACTTCTGGAAGAACTTGTGGCCCGCCTTGCAGAGGTGAGGGGCCAGCTCGATGTTATCCAAAGTAAAGTAGATGAGCTTCTGAATCTGAAAGCTCAAGACGCTGACGAACCGGGTGACATCGACATTGACCATGAAGATTTCCTGTCAGATATTGCGGTCGAGGTGACGGTCCCTGAACAGATTGCTGCGGAGGCGGAACCTGCGGGCGAGCCGGAACCTGCTGAGCCTGTTGAGACTTCGGTCGGGCCGGACCTTCCTGAGGCTGCGATAGAACCTGACCTTCCGGAGCCTGAACCTTCGGAGTCGGTAGTCGCGAATGAGCCGGAAGAGCCTGCGGACGCCCAAGATGCCGCTGCTCCGGTTTCTGTCAATGCCGATGAGGCAGGTGATGTCAATTCTCTTTTCGGTGCCGTGGAAGATGTTCATAAATCACATCGTAAAGGATTGAACGACAGAACTGTATCTGTAAAGGCCGTGATGGATATGAAACCTGAAAAGCCGGAGTGGTACACTGCGATTCCCGGGCCTGAAGTGAAAGATATCCGTAGCGCGATTTCCCTGAACGACAGAGTGATGTTCATAACTACACTTTTCAGAGATGATTCCATGCTTTTCCAGGACGTGGTCTCTAAAGTGAACGCCATGACATCGCTCGACAAAGTGGCTGATTATCTGACTTCTACATTCCCGGAGTGGGATATGTACTCTGATATGGTTTACCGTTTCATGATGGCCGTCCGCAGAAAATTGAGATAGAATATGGAAACGGGAAAACTATATATAGTACCGACACCCGTCGGAAATTTGGAGGATATGACATATCGCGCCGTGAAGGTGCTCAAGGACGCGGATCTCATTTTGGCGGAAGACACCAGGACGAGTTCCGTTCTCCTGAAACATTACGATATCCAGGGAAAGCTCCAGTCGCATCATAAGTTCAACGAACATCAGACAGTTTCGGTGATAAAAGACAAGATTCTCGCCGGGATGAACGTCGCGTTGATAAGTGATGCCGGCACGCCGGGTATCTCGGATCCCGGATTTCTGCTTGTCAGGACATGTGCTGCGGAAGGTATTGAAGTCCAGACTCTTCCGGGCGCTACTGCATGTATTCCGGCCATAGTTTCGTCAGGACTCCCATGCGACCGTTTCTGCTTCGAAGGCTTCCTGCCGGTAAAGAAAGGACGCCAGACGCTCCTGAAAGAGCTCGCTTCTGAGTCCAGGTCAATGATTTTTTACGAGTCTCCATATCGTCTTGTGAAGACGCTCGGACAGTTCATAGAGTATTTCGGTGCGGAACGTGAATGCTCTGTGGCACGTGAAATCTCCAAGGTGCATGAGGAACACCGCAGGGGAACATTGGAAGAAGTGAAATCGTGGTTCGAGGAGCATGAGCCGAAGGGTGAAATAGTTATAATAGTAGCAGGTGCTACGGGCCGCAAGCATGATGAGGACCATGTTCGCGGTAAGTATAAAAAGGACAAAGTGGCGGAAGATAGAGGGGATAATGAATCAGAAGAAATCTGACGGCAAGAAACGTCCGTCAGCCTCATTCGTAACGGGGGCGATAGCCCTTGCATTTCTTATAACAGGTTATCAGACAGCTCTTTTTATGCATAGGGCTGCCGCGCTCAAGGTGGTGTCTGACATGACGTCACCCGACACGGTGTTTGTTTATGCTGATGGGGAGGCTTTTGCAGGAGATAAATCCGGGAACAGTGACATGGTTAAGTCTGGTGGAAATCCCACGCGAGTCTCGGGAGGTTATCCGTCAGGCGATTCATGGGATGGCTCTTCATCAGGCTCCCGGAGTGGTCTGACTAATTCAGGGGGCGGTTCAAGAGGGGCTTCGATGTCTGGCTCCCATGGAGGTTCGTCGTACGCGACTCGACATGAACAATCCGGATCAAATGCCCCGCAGAATTACCGCTATGAAAAGCGGCCGGGAAAACATCCGGAAGCTGCAGAGAAACTGGCGGCCGCATATACTCCTCGTACTTACGAGTCCTTCAGGTTTAATCCTAATACCGTGTCTGTAAGCGACTTGTGCCGACTCGGCTTTTCTCTGAAGCAGGCCAATTCCATAGACAATTACCGTAAAAAGGGAGGCCGTTTCAAGCGGAAACAAGACTTTGCGAAATCCTTCGTCGTGGCCGATTCCGTCTACCGGAGACTGGAAAAATACATTGACATACCCCTTCTGGATCTGAATGCAGCGGATTCGGCGGCTTTCGACGAACTTCCCGGCATCGGGGGCTATTTTGCGGCTAAGATGGTGGAGTACAGGGGCCGGCTCGGGGGCTACAGCTGTCCTGAGCAACTGTTGGATATCTATCATTTCGATGCGGAGAAACTGGCCAAAATCCGCGATCTGGTGGAGGTGAAAACTCGTCCGGAGCCATTCCGTTTATGGTCGCTTCCGGCGGATTCCCTGAAACTCCATCCGTATATAAAGACTTGGCAGACAGCGAAATCGATAGTGTTGTACAGAGAAAACAATCCCCGCGCGGAACTCACCGTCGATGGGCTTGTCCGTGCGGGGATTTTAGATAAGGACACGGGAGCGAAACTGTCCCGATGTCTCATAGAGTCTCCTTAGCGAGCATTGAGAATTGCTTAGTCTTCCACATGCTTGAGAGCCTCGCGAATCTTTGCCTCGATTTCTTCGCTGAGCTCGGCATTGTCAGAGATAAGCTGCTTTGTGGCCTCGCGTCCCTGAGCGAGTTTCTGGTCACCATAACTGAACCATGAACCGCTCTTGGTTATGATGCCATATTCTACACCGAGGTCTACGATTTCGCCTGTGTGTGAAATGCCCTCGCCATAGACGATATCGAATTCGGCTTTCTTGAAAGGAGGTGCCATCTTGTTCTTCACGACCTTCACCTTCGTCCTGTTTCCGAGAGCTTCTTCGCCGTCCTTGATCTGGGTGGTCCTGCGCACATCCAAACGGACAGATGCGTAGAACTTCAGGGCGTTACCGCCGGTCGTGGTCTCAGGGTTACCGAACATCACGCCGATCTTTTCACGGAGCTGGTTGATGAAAATACAGCAAGTGTTTGTCTTGCTGATGTTTCCGGTGAGCTTTCTGAGCGCCTGGCTCATAAGTCTCGCCTGAAGACCCACCTTGTTGTCGCCCATCTCGCCTTCGATTTCGGCTTTAGGGGTCAATGCTGCCACTGAGTCGATCACGATGATGTCAATGGCGCCTGAACGGATAAGGTTGTCCGCGATTTCAAGAGCCTGCTCTCCGTTATCCGGCTGAGAAATGAGTAATGTTTCCAAATTTACTCCGAGAGCCTTCGCATAAGACCTGTCGAATGCGTGTTCCGCATCTATCATAGCCGCGATTCCGCCTGTTTTCTGAGCCTGGGCGATAGCATGAATCGCCAAGGTGGTCTTACCACTTGACTCTGGTCCGTAAATCTCGATAATTCTTCCTTTCGGATAGCCACCGATTCCGAGTGCATGGTCCAGAGCGATGGAACCGCTTGGTATAACCTGATGTTCATCCCATTGTGGCTGGTCCCCCAACTTCATAATCGTGCCTTTCCCGAAATCTTTCTCGATCTTGTCGATCGTCGCCTGCAGTGCCTTCAGTTTTCCTGAATCTACTGCTTCCGCTCCACTTTCTTTAACTGCTTCTTTAGCCATAATGATTAAATTTTTGTTCTTATTTGCGGATAATTTCCACAATGTTCACAAAGATATGAAAAATAGCGGCAATCGGAACTGAAAAATTCATTAATTTTGTAGGAATGCGATAAAAAATGGACTTGCCGGAGATTCGGCACAGATTTACGGAGATACGATATGAGCAAACATAAATTGTTGGGGAAGACCCCTGAAGAACTTAAAGAAATAGCTGTGTCATGCGGACTGCCTAAATTTGCTGGCGGTCAGATAGCCCAGTGGCTTTATAAAAAGAAAGTGAAGACCATCGATGAGATGACGAACCTGTCCAAAGCCGGGAGAGAGAAACTATCTGAGCTTTACGAAACAGGTGCCGTGTCTTATTCTGATTGTCATGTTTCATCGGACGGCACGAAAAAATATCTTTTCCCTGTAACTTGCTCATTCAAAGGTGGCTTGTATGATATTGAGAGCGAAGATCCCGGAAAGATAGAGAGCAGTAGCATAGAGGCTGTGATGATTCCGGAGTTGGATCGCAAGACTTTGTGCGTATCTTCCCAGGCAGGTTGTAAGATGGGGTGCAAATTTTGCATGACAGGACGTCAGGGATTCCACGGAAATCTCTCTGCAGCAGATATTTTGTCGCAGTACATTTCTGTGGATGAAGCGGACAGCCTTACCGGAACAGTATTCATGGGCATGGGCGAACCTCTCGATAACTTCGAGAATGTGAAACGTGCCATCGAGGTGCTGACTGCTGACTGGGGATTCGGATGGAGTCCGAAACGTATAACATTGTCATCCATCGGCGTGCTCCCGACATTGAAAAAATACTTGGATGAGACCAAATGTCATCTGGCCATCAGTCTGCACGACGCCTTTCCTGACGAGAGGGCTGAGCTCATGCCGGTGCAGAAGGCCTATGACCTGCGGGATGTGATCGCCCTGATCCGCAAATATGATTTTACCGGCCAGCGCAGAGTAAGTTTCGAGTATACCATGTTTGCCGGGTTCAATGATGACAAACGTCATGCGGATGCGATTATAAGACTCCTCGGAGGCCTCGAATGTAGGGTTAATCTCATCAGGTTCCATAAGATACCGGATTTTCCGTATGTGTCTTCCCCTGAGGGTGTTATGGAAGTGTTCCGTGACAGGCTGAACAAGGCCGGAATAACATCCACCATCAGGGCATCCCGTGGTGAGGATATCTTCGCGGCATGCGGTATGCTGGCCGGAAAACATGGAAAAGCAGAACAATAATTGATATATGAGAAGATTCTTTAAATACCTGACAATCACTGTTGTATTGGCATTGACCTATACCTTGGCGGCAGCTCATGACGAGGCGAAGCTTCAGCCGTTCAGGCCGTATGGGATGAGCGCATTCAAGGATTCTTTGTCGATGCAGGAATTTCGTGATTATCTTTCCGAAATCAGAAAGACGAGACCGACGGTGGCACTTGTGCTCAGCGGTGGTGGGGCGAAGGGTGTCGCGCATGTCGGCGTTTTGCAGTACTTGGATTCGCTGAAAATTCCGGTGGATGTGGTTTTGGGTACCAGTATGGGAGGACTTATGGGAGGAATGTATGCGTTGGGATATTCTCCTGCCCAGATGGATTCCATCGTCAAGTCTTTTGACTGGGATATGGCGCTGACTGACAAGGTGCCAAGAAATTATGTGTCTTTCGCGACGAAGAAGTATCGGGAGAAATTTCTGCTGTCCTTCCCGTTTTTCTATGCCCGTAAAGATTATTTGGAGAAGCGTAATGAGGATATCCGATATGCAGCTGCCGAGAATAAGCACGACCAGATTCATTTCGGTGCTGGGAAGGGTGATGCCAATGCGCTTGTGAAGGAGAATCTTTTGGGCAGTCTTCCGTCAGGCTTTGCTTTCGGACAGAATGTGAACAATATATTCAGTTCATTGACAGTGGGTTATCAGGATAATATAGATTTTAAAGACTTACCTGTGCCTTTTGTCTGTGTGGCTACCGAGATGGTAACAGCCAAGCCTAAGATTTGGTTTGACGGTAAGATAAATACTGCGTTGAGGTCCACGATGTCCATTCCGGGAGTGTTCGCTCCTGTGCGTGTGGATGGAATGGTTCTGGTCGACGGCGGCATGCGTGACAACTATCCGACGGATCTGGCGAAGAAGATGGGCGCTGATATTATAATAGGTGTCGACCTGGCTAGTGGTTATAGGGATTATATGTCGCTGAATAACCTTGGAGATATCATTTCTCAGGGTATCGATATGCTGGGAAGAGAGTCTTATGAGCAGAATGTCAGCATACCTGATATTACTATAAAGCCTTATCTTCCGGAGTTCAACATGATGAGTTTCGACGACAAGAGCGTTGCTGCGATTATGGAGAGAGGGTGGATTGCGGCTCAGGATCAGAAGGAAGCGCTGGACAGTATCAAAGCACTGATAGGTCCATACGAAAAGAAACTTCACAACAAGAAGGCCATAGATATCAATACGGAGCCGGTCAGGATTTCCAATGTGGAAATTACTGGAGTTTCTCATAGTGAGGCTCGCTATCTTATGGAAAAGATCGGCCTCAATCATAAGAAAAAACTCGGAAAAGGTGCGATCGAGGATGCTGTCGCTACGATTTTCGGGACCAATGCCTTCGATTATGTGACTTATGAGTTGGTGGGTGACGAAGAGCCTTTCGAACTTGTGATACATTGTAAGAAAGGTCCTGTGCACCAGTTCGGTATAGGCGGACGTTTCGATACGGAGGAGATTGTTTCCGTTTTGTTGAATTTCGGGTTCAATGTTCATAATATCCAAGGCTCGGCAGTGGATTTTTCCGGAAAATAGCCTCGGACGGGATTGCGGTAGAAATAAAGAGTAATGGAGTAAATTATGAGTAAATGCAGAAATTGTAATGTGGAAATATCAGATGAAACAGAGCGCTGTCCACTCTGCGGATCCGTGTTAGAATACACAGGTGAAGTGGAGAATATGTACCCGGATGTGAGAGTGCACACCCGGAAAATGACAATGATCAGTAAAATCTATCTGTTTTGTGCACTTTTGGTTGAGGTGCTGCTCATTTATATCAATGTGGTCACCGAGTCACAGATTGCATGGAGTGCGATCACGGGGCTTGGATTCTTTTACGGATATATGCTGATCCGTTTTGCAATTCTTGGAAAGACAGGTTACCGCGCCAAAATCACGGTACTCACGCTGATGGCGATACTGATCGTGATCGCAATCGATTTTCTGGTCGGCTACCGCGGATGGTCTGTCAATTATGCATTGCCGTCGGCGATCATTTTAGTCGATGTTGGTATTATCATCTGTATGATCGTAAACCGCAGAAACTGGCAGAGCTATATGATGTGGCAGATTTTTATGATTTTATGCAGCATTGTTCCGGTAATACTGATTTTTACCGGTATCGTGACGGCACAGCTTTTTGCACTGATCGCATTTGCGTTTTCCCTGTTTCTGTTTCTTGGAACACTGATCATCGGAGACCGCAGGGCAAGGGTGGAACTGAAACGAAGATTTCATGTCCGCTGAGTTATATTTAGAATAAAAAGAACAGGAGCAATCGGATGAGAGAGAGCGAAGCGAGTATCAGGGGAAGAGTCATGAGGGACCTGATCGCCCATGTGACAAATGATCACCTGATTGGGAAAAAGATAAAAAATGGAGAACTGAGGAAAAAAATCGGGGATTCGGAGCCGCCGTGGAAATGTCCGGACTGTTTTTCATTAGATGTGATCGAGATGGATAATTTGTCCATGGAGTATTTACAGGCAAAAGAAAATCCGAATACGGAAAAAGTAATCTTACAGCTTCACGGGGGCGGATATGTCGGAGCGATGCGGAATGCATACCGTATGTTTGCCGGACTTTACTGTGAAGTCAGCCATGGAATGAGTGTTCTGACACCCGATTACCGTGTGGCACCGGAACATCCGTATCCGGCGGCTTTAGAAGATGCCTATGCCGCATACTGTTATCTGTTGGAACAGGGGTGGTTTTCCGAGCAGATCATCATCGCAGGAGATTCCGCAGGAGGCGGTCTTGCGATGGCATTATGCCATTATCTGAAAGATCACGGAAAGCAGCTTCCGTGTGGGATCGTAGCCATGTCACCGTGGACAGACCTTGCGGCGAGCGGGGAATCTTACGAGACAAACTTTGAGCGCGACCCGTTATTTGGAAAAACAAGGGACAGCCTTATTTATAATAAAGATTATATTGGGGATAACGATCCGTATAATGCTTATATTTCGCCTTTATATGGGGATTTCAGGGGATTTCCGCCGATGCTGATACAGGTCGGTTCCTATGAGATGCTGCTCTCGGATTCTGTGGATGTGGCTGCAAAAGCCAGAGAACAGGGAGTAAAAGTAAGAATCAGTATTTATGAAGGAATGTTCCACATCTTTCAGATGGCAGCAAAAATGCTGCCGGAATCTAAAAGAGCGTGGGTTGAGATCGGTAAATTTATTGATGTTTTGCTAAATGACTGACATCCATATAGACAGGGATACCGTTTTCGTATTTTACCGGAACTTCACCGAGTATGAGAGGTGAAAGGTAATCGATCAGTGGCTGTGTGACATCATTGCCTGCATCGTTGATCCATTTTCTCGGAATTGATTTTGCCTCATTTGCAATGTGGCGGATCTCGGCATGCTCATAGGCGATTTCGTACGGAGCATCGGAGATACGGCGCATTGTTACCATGGAAGCGGTAACACCTTCCTCGGAGAGAGCAACCGCTTTCTGACCGAGAGTAAAAGCCTCATCAAGATCAGTCTTTGAAGCAAGGTGTGCAGCGCAGCGCTGTAATACGTTGACTTCCACGGAACGGACTTTAACGCCTAGTTTTTCTTTGACTAAAAATTCAAGTGTTTTTCCGGCTCCGCTTAACTGGCTGTGACCAAAGGTGTCAACAGAACTTTCGGAAGCACTGATATAGTTGCCGGAAGCATCGCGGATACCTTCGGATACGGCAACGATCACGTTATTGCGCTCGAAAAGCATACGCTTTACATCCAGTAAAAAGTCCTCTTTGTCAAATGGAACCTCCGGGAGATAGATCAGATGTGGTGCTGTATTATAACCGTTTCTTGCCAGTGCAGAAGCAGCGGTCAGCCATCCGGCATCACGTCCCATGATTTCCACGATCGTCACACTTTTGACTGCATAGATAAATGTGTCATGTGCGATTTCTAAAAGAGAAGATGCGATATATTTTGCGGCAGAACCGAATCCTGGTGTATGGTCTGTCTCACAGAGATCATTGTCGATGGTCTTTGGAATACCGACAATACGCACAGGACTGCCGATTTTTTTGCCATATTCGGAGAGCTTTAAGACGGTGTCCATGGAATCGTTGCCGCCGATATAAAAGAAAGCATCAATATGGTAAGTTTCAAACTGTTTGAAAATGAATACATAGGAAGAATCATCATCTAAATAATTTGGCAGTTTGTAACGGCAGGAGCCAAGATACATTGCCGGAGTGACCTTTAAGCGGTCGAGATATTCCGAATTCTGCTGCATTAATTCAGAAAGATTCGTCAGATCGTTGTTTAAAATACCTGTGATTCCGTTTAAGGAACCATAAACCGTGTCATACATGTCAGAACGCATTACACCGTCGATCACACCGGCAAGGCTGGCATTGATCGCAACAGTAGGGCCGCCTGACTGTGCTACCATACAGTTTTTTGGACTCATAAGAAAACTCCTTTGTGTTTGATCTTCTTTTTGCAATGTCTATCATACAAAAAAAGGCACGGTTGCGCAATCATTAAATTAAATAGAAAGAGTGATGGTATACCATGAAAATATGTACATTGTGTCCTAGAATGTGCGCTGTGGACCGAAAATCCGGTGAGCGCGGCATCTGCGGACAGACCACAGAGATTAAGGTGGCGCGTGCGGCACTGCACTTCTGGGAAGAACCCTGCATTTCCGGGGAGATGGGTTCCGGTGCGGTCTTTTTTTCCGGCTGTGCACTGCACTGTGTGTTCTGCCAGAATGAAAATATTGCAAATGGCACGGCTGGTAAGGTGATAAGTACGGAGCGGCTTGGCGAAATTTTTCTGGAACTCCAGGAAAAGGGTGCAAATAATATCAACCTTGTGACACCGGGGCAGTTTGTACCACAGATCATAAAAGCGGTAGAGCTTGCAAGAAATCAGAATTTAAAGATACCCATCGTTTATAACACCAGCAGCTATGAAAATGTGGATACGATCCGTTCTTTAGAAGGAATTGTGGATATCTATCTTCCGGATTTTAAGTATTTTGATACCGCTTTGAGTGCAAAATATTCCCATGCGCCGGATTACCCTGCTGTGGCTAAGGCGGTGATAGCGGAGATGGTGCGTCAGACGGGTGCGGCAGTTTTTGAAAACGGGGAGGATTCCCTGATGAAGCGTGGTACGATCGTGCGCCATCTGATCCTGCCGGGGTGCACGAAAGATTCCAAAGCAGTTTTGAAATATCTGCATGAAACCTATGAGAATCAAATATATATCAGTATCATGCACCAGTTTACACCGCTCTCTAACGTGAAAAAATATCCGGAATTAAACCGTAAGATCACGGATCGGGAATATGATGAGGTTATTGATTTTGCAATCGATATAGGGATTGAAAACGGTTTTATCCAGGAGGGGGAGACGGCGGAGGAGAGTTTTATTCCGGAATTTGACAATGAGGGAGTTTGAGGTTGACGCATTTTCGAATATCTCATATAATTCCATAGTAATGATGGCAATAGAGGGAGTGTGAAACGAATGAAGAGAAAAGTAAGATTCATAGCTGCACTTTTCTGCATGGGATGTCTTGCGACAGAACCTGCGGCAGACATAAAGGCTGCCGGAATCCAGGTGGCTGCTGCACAGACAACACTTTCCGCAGATAATTCGCTGGAAGTGTTATCACTTTCTGCGGGAACATTATCCCCGGACTTTACAGGAAAGACAGTACAATATACAGCTACCGTACCGAATGATGTCACAAGCGTTACAGTGACGGCAACACCGGTTAATGAATTTGCGACGGTGCAGTCGATCACAGGAAATGACAATCTGCAGGTCGGTACAAATACGATAAAAGTAGTCGTGAAGGCGCAGAACGGAGCACTCGCCCAGTATACGATCACACTGACCAGAGAAGATGGACAGACAGCAGACGGAACAGTGGATCAGCCGGCGGATGGAACAGACAGTCAGACAACAGACCAGCCGGCGGATGGAACAGACGGTCAGACAACAGACCAGCCGGCGGATGGAACAGATGGACAGGCAGCAGACCAGAACGCAGAGTTTGAAACAGAAGAAGCGGAAGATGTTTCTAATATGGAATATCTCCAGCAGGAATACAATGATCTCTCTGAACAATATGCAAAAGAAAAGTCTTTTTCCAGAAATATGATGGGAATTATGGCTTTTGTGATCGCAGTACTTGTCGTTATTATTATCAATCTTCTATTGAGAGGACGTAAGAGTGACGACTGGGATGAGGAAGAGGATGACTGGGACTGGAAGTCCGAAAAACAGGGAAAGGATCAGGAAGCAGAAGATGATACTGATCTGGAAGAAGATGATAATATAGAAGAGAATCCTGGCGTGGAAGAAGATGATTTGGAAGTAGATGATCCGGAAGACGCTGACTGGGAGGAGGAAGAAACACAGAGAAAAGGATTTTTCCACAGAAAACCAAAAGAAAAAGTGGAAGAAGAGCCGGATGATGTGGAAGAAAACGATACAGAGAACGAAGTCGGCGTATCAAAGATCCATAAAGTGCGTGCGGGATTGTTTGGACGTGGCATGTCTGACGATCTTGACGATGAGGACTGGGAAGAGGACGAAGATTTCCTGCCGGTAGAAAGAAAAAAACCGGAAGAAAAACAGCGTCCGGAGAGAAAAGAAAAACCGGAGGAAAAACAGCGCACGGAGAGAAAAGAAAAACCGGAGGAGAAACAAAGGCCGGAGAGAAAAGAAAAGCCGGAGCGGAAACATACTCCGGAGAAAAAACACATTCCGAGAGAAGAAGAGGAAGAAGATGATTTAGAGATCATCGATTTAAATGATTTATAAATAGAAAAAGAATGGAGAAACTATGCAGATACGATATACATCAAAAGCAAAAAAAGCAATCGATCAGGCTTCAAAGATGTCGAAATCACTGCATCATCATTATATCGGAACGGAGCATATCCTGATCGGACTTTTAAAAGAAGGAACGGGCGTCGCTGCGCAGGTATTAAATGATAATGGAGTAGAACTTGACAAAGTCATGCAGCTGATCGAGGAACTCATTGCACCGGATGCACAGGTGCTGACGGCAGAGGCTAAGGAATATTCGCCGAGGGCACTGCAGGTGTTAGAAGGGGCAGCAAGGGAGGCAGCGCGTTTTCATGCAGAGGAGATCGGGACGGAGCATATCCTGATCGCGATGATGAAAGAGACAGAGTGTGTTGCATCCCGCCTTTTAAATACCTTAGCGGTCAATATCCAGAAAATGTATGTGGATATCCTGATCGCAATGGGAGAAGATGCGAGCCTGTACAAAGAAGATTTCATGAATGGTAAGCCGGTGAAAAAAACAGCATCGGATACACCGGTATTAAATCAATACTCCAGAGATCTGACTGCATTGGCGGCTGAGGGAGTATTAGATCCGTTAGTCGGCAGACAGGAAGAGATCGGCCGTGTGATCCAGATCTTAAGCAGAAGGACAAAGAATAACCCATGTCTGATCGGTGAACCGGGCGTTGGAAAGACTGCGATCGTTGAGGGAATTGCGGAGCGTATTACAACCGGAATGGTTCCGGATACCGTTGCGGGAAAGCGGGTGGTATCTTTGGATATGTCCGGAATCGTGGCAGGCTCAAAATATCGCGGTGAGTTTGAGGAGCGCATTAAAAAGGTACTTCAGGAAGTACGGGCAGCCGGCAATATCCTGCTCTTCATCGATGAACTGCATACAATCATCGGAGCGGGCGGAGCGGAAGGAGCAATCGATGCTTCCAATATATTAAAACCTGCACTTGCGCGTGGGGAACTGCAGCTGATCGGTGCAACGACAATCGATGAATACCGCAAATATATTGAAAAAGATGCTGCGCTAGAGCGCAGATTCCAGCCGGTTACGGTAGAAGAGCCGTCGGAAGAGGAGGCAGTGCAGATTTTAGAGGGACTGCGGGAACAGTATGAAAAACATCATCAGGTAAAGATTACGGATGATGCGGTATCGGCAGCAGTACGCCTGTCTGCGCGCTATATCAATGACCGTTTCCTGCCGGATAAAGCAATCGATCTGATGGATGAGGCTGCAGCAAAGGTACGTCTGCGCGCGGGTGGAAAACCGGAGGAAGTCGTTGAATTAAGACATCGCATCAACCTGTTAGAAGAGGAAATGTTAGAATTTCTGCACGATGGTGATGTGGAAGGTGCAAAGCAGAAGAAGAACGAAAAAGAAGCGTGTGAAGAAGAGCTTGCCAAAATACAGGCAAAGACAAAGAAAGACAGCCGCAGTAAAAAGTTAAAAGTGACAGAAGACGATATTGCGGATGTGGTATCCGGATGGACGAAGATCCCGGTAAGAAAGATTGCCGAGGGGGAGGCTGCCCGCTTAAGAAAATTAGAGGCTACCTTACACAAACGTGTCATCGGTCAGGAGGATGCGGTGAGTGCAGTGGCAAAAGCTGTGCGAAGAGGACGTGTCGGATTAAAAGATCCGAGGCGCCCGATCGGTTCTTTCCTGTTCTTAGGCCCGACCGGTGTCGGAAAAACAGAGATCTCAAAGGCACTTGCGGAGGCAGTGTTTGGCAGCGAACAGTCTATGATCCGTGTTGATATGTCGGAATATATGGAGAAACACAGCGTATCAAAGATGATTGGTTCACCGCCAGGATATGTAGGCCATGAGGAGGGCGGACAGCTCAGCGAAAAGGTGCGCAGAAATCCGTATTCGGTGATCCTGTTTGATGAGATCGAAAAGGCGCATCCGGATGTATTTAATATTTTACTGCAGGTGTTAGACGACGGTCATATCACGGATTCCCAGGGACGCAAAGTGGATTTCAAAAATACGATCATTATTATGACGTCAAATGCCGGAGCACAGGCGATCATTGAGCCGAAAAAACTTGGATTTGCAGTTTCGGATGATGAAAAACAGAATTATGACCGCATGAAAAACAGCGTGATGGAAGAAGTACGCCGTATTTTTAAACCGGAATTTTTAAACCGTATTGATGAGACGATCGTATTTAGAGCGTTAAACAAAGACGATATGAAACAGATCGTTGCACTGATGTTAAAAGAACTTACAGACCGCTGTGAAAAACAGATGGGAATCCACCTTACCGTGCGTGACAGCGTCAAAAAGCATATTGTCGATAAAGCGTATGATCCGAAATATGGTGCAAGACCGCTGCGCCGTCAGATCCAGAACGATATCGAGGATGAACTGGCAGAAGAAATCCTGTCCGGCAAAGTGAAAAAAGATACGGAAGTGGTCGTGACGATCCACAAAGAAAAAGTCGTGTTCGAAACAAAATAAAATTTTACTGAAATATCCGGGAAAGCACTGGAAATCGTGACGGGGATATTATATAATAAGGGCACAAAATTTTACGATAAAGAGAAAACTACTTTATCACAGGAGGAAAAAATGGCAACGATCAGCGAATTAATTCGTTCAGAAGCAGATGGAACGATCAGTTTTGGGGATTACACATTAGGTGCAAAGGCGAAACTTGATAATTTCGAACATCAGGGAGATATCTACAAGGTGAAGACATTTTCCGAGATCACCAAGTTAGAGCGCAATGGCATGTTCGTATATGAATCTGTTCCGGGAACGGCTGTCATGAATCTGAATGCAACAGATACAGGCCTGACATTTCAGGTAGAGGGACCGGAAGATGCACAGATCACAGTAGAACTTGAGGATGAGTCAGAGTACGACATCACGATCGATGGCGCATAGTGCGTGGGGAAACTTTTCTGGAACTTGGCGACATTTAGATCATGCGACAAACGACAATCCGGTTAATGGATATGCAGATAGAACCGATGGTAAGGCGTTCCCTGGTAGATATACGACGGCATGTGATGTTGCAAAAAAAAGTTTGTCTACATATGTAACGGGAACAACAGGGAAGGTATCCGACTTTTTGCCGTCAAATTCGTATAGTTATGGAGGTGTAACGTGGAAAATTAAAAATTTAGCATCATTTGCTTCGGTTTTAGATAATAGTA
>OQVL01001032.1_pt1 | contig 16075 bp, 11 predicted proteins | sample 1691501 | NCBI WGS metagenome assembly OQVL01 (sample SAMN03418253, study PRJEB22391) | human gut metagenome | biome: human-gut; feature: organic feature; material: feces | host: Homo sapiens | place: Tanzania | collected 2013-01 | reverse complement strand
GATCCGCCGCATTGAGAGTGCTGAGCTCTGCCGCAACGCCCTCAAGGGTCTTATCAAGCTCGGTGAGCTTTGCGTCTATCTCCTCGTTCGAGAGGGAGAAGTCAAAGTTCTTGATGTCCTGATTGACGCTGTCCATCTGCGTGTAGGCATTGCCCACGCTGTCCTTGCGCGCGATGAGCTGAGTCTGTAGCTCGTTAATGTCGTTAATGAGGCTGTTGACCTCGTTTATCATGTCGTTGCGCACGGACTCGGAGTCCATATTCTCGACCCAGCCTCTGATTTTATCAATACGCGCTATTGCGCGGTCGATTATCGCGCCGGGGTCGGGGATGCGTCCCTTGAGCGCCTGCAGCTTTGCCTCAAGATTATCGAGTATCTGGTTTACCGCCTGCTTGATCGCATCTTTCTTGGACATGCCCTGGTCAACGTACATCTGGACATGTTCCTCCACGGACATAGCCTCAAACGAACTCTTCTTCTCCTCCTCAAGCTTCTTCACATCAAGTCCCTCTATCACTATGACGAATTCTCCTCTTGGATCTTCCTCCTCGTAGCGGGCTATAGCCTGTGAGAGCATCATTGGTTCTATCGTCTCATGTTTCTTGGTGATCTCTCTGGCAAGTGTTATATGCCTGTCACCGAGAGTCTCCATAAGTTCCGCCAAAGTCTTCTTCAGCTTGTGTGGTGCCTCATACATCACCATGGTCCTCGTCTCGCGCTTCATCTCCTCGAGAACCCTCGCCCTGTCCTTCTTGTCATATGGAAGAAACGCCTCAAATGCGAATCTTCTGGTCGAAAGTCCAGAGCTGATAAGCGCAGATATGCATGCACACGCTCCCGGAACAGGAGTAACCTCAAGTCCGGCATCAAGAGCCTGTCTCACAAGCTCCTCCCCGGGATCGGATATACCCGGAGTTCCCGCATCTGTTATGACTGCCACGTTCTGTCCCTGCTGCATCTTCTCAACGAGAACCTTAGCCTTGTCATATTTGTTGTATTCATGATAGCTTGTCATCGGTGTCTTGATCTCAAAGTGATTGAGCAGCTTGATACTGTTCCTGGTATCCTCCGCCGCTATCACATCCACCTCTTCAAGAACCCTGACGGCCCTGTATGTCATATCCTCAAGATTGCCTATAGGTGTCGCCACCAGGTATAACTTTCCTGCCATATATATCCTCTCTTCTGCTTAACATCTGAGTATTAAAAATCATAGATATCTTATGCTGCCTCTTATCTCTTCGCACTGCCTTCATACGTCTCCAGCAGCTGCTCCGTATAAACTCCTGGAGCTTTGTATACTATCATAGGTGGATCGATCTTGATCATGGCATTGCCACCCTTCACAGCCTCCACTATGACCATGTTCGGCTCCTTGTCTATGTACGGATGCACGAGCTGCATCCTCTTCGGCTCAAGCCTGTGCTCATGCAGACATTCAAATATCTCAGCCAGCCTGAACGGCTTGTGTATCATATAGAAGCTTCCGCCGGGTTTAAGCGCATACTCTGCCGCCGCCACCACCTGATCCAATGTCACATGTACCTCATGTCTCGCTATGTTCTTAGGGGCATCCGGATTCTCCAGACCATGGCTTCCCTTTATGTACGGCGGGTTCGAAGTCACTATGTCAAAAGAGGCCTTCTTGTAGTTACAAGAGACCTCCTTTATATCTCCGTTATCTATTCGTACCAGACCGTCAAGACCATTGAGACTTACGCTTCTCACCGCCATGTCCGCACAGGCTGGCTGGAGCTCTATACCTATAAACCGTGCGCTATCTGCCAATTTGCCGTTTGATTGCTGAGTCACCCCTGCATCCGAATTCGTAACTCCATCTACGGCAATACAATCACGTGAGGATCTACAATCATCGGCATACAAACCAGCGAGTCTCTCCTCTCTGGTAAGAGCCTCATCCCCGTACTCCTTCGCCGCAAGCAGTATAGGTATGATTCCGGTTCCCGTTCCGAGATCCAGATATCTGCCACCTCGCTTAAATCTCACATAGTTTGACAGCAGTACAGCATCCATGCCAAAACAGAACATACCACTGTTCTGTATAATCTGATAACCCCTGCACTGCAGATCATCTATTCTCTCGTCAGGTTTGATAACCACTTCCGGTTTAGTCGTCAAATTTGGACTTTCCACCCTTGTCCTCCAATGCCTCAAGCGCCTTGTACTCCTCAGCGCTGAGTCTCTCTGAATTTTTCTTTCTCTTAGGCTTGAACTTCAGCTCGGCCACCGGATATTCCATGACTTCCTTGTTGTCATCCTTGTCGGTCACAACTATCTTCACCTTCTGACGAAGAACGTTCACTGACATAACCTCGCCCTTGTTGCCATCTACGGTTCTGACGAAATCCCCCACATTTGGAAGCTTCTCATTCAGATACTCATAGGTATCCTGCTCATGCTTCAGACAGCACATGAGTCTTCCGCACACACCGGATATCTTAGTAGGATTCAATGACAGGTTCTGCTCCTTTGCCATCTTGATTGATACTGGAACGAACTCCGACAAATGCTTGTTACAGCAGAGCTCCCTTCCACATATGCCGATTCCGCCAACCATCTTGGTCTCATCGCGGACACCAATCTGTCTGAGCTCTATTCTTGTCTTGAACACAGATGCCAGATCCTTTACCAGCTCTCGGAAATCGATTCTCCTGTCTGCTGTGAAGTAGAACAGCACCTTATTGTTGTCAAATGTATACTCAGCCTCGATGAGCTTCATGTCCAGCTTATGCTTTGCGATCTTCTCAAGACATATGCCAAATGCTCTCTTGCTCTTCTTCTTGTTATCCTCGTATCTTCTGGTGTCATCCTCTGTGGCAATTCTTATGATCGGCTTGAGTGACGCCGTTATCTTGCCCTCTTCTACCTCTCGTCTTCCCAGAACCACTTTGCCGTACTCCACACCCCTTGCGGTCTCGACAATGACAAAACTGCCGGCCTCGACCTCAAAGTTCTGTGGATCAAAATAATATATCTTACCGTTTGGTCTGAAACGAACTCCTATAATCTCTTTCATTAACAATTCTCCTTCATGGTTAGGAGCATAAGCTCCATGACAATGTCAAAGCTGACATTCGCCTCAAGTCTGACCTTGGCCTTGTCCATAGACTTGAGTACCTTTTCTATACCCTCATAGCTGATGTGTGAGGACTGCTTTCTTATATCAGAATAATACTCCTTGAACATCAACCGACCCGGGTTATTGGACACCTTAAGCATAAGAATGTCCCTGTACCACATCATCATCAGATCGATGTAGTCACTTATCTTGAGCTTGTACAGCTCCATATTCTTAATGGCAAATATCATGTCATCAACCGACATATCACTTATATGTCTCATGAACTTCACAACATTCTCCTTGATCTCCTTGTACTCATCACTAGTTGCAAGCCTGATGGCCTTTCCCAGATTGCCCTGGGCAAAATCCATACAGAAGTCAGCCTTCTGCTTGTCCAGCTTGAGCTCGTTCATGAGATAATCAAGTATATCATGTTCCCTGACAGGCTTCACATTCAGCACTATACATCTGGACTGTATAGTCTGAAGCATCTTATCAAGATTGTTGGTGAGCAGTATGATTATTGCATAGGACGGAGCTTCCTCGATCGTCTTTAACAAAGCGTTCTGTGCATTCACATTCAGAAGCTGTGCATCCTCTATAACATATATCTTATATCTGCTGCTATAAGGCTTGATATCAATATCAGAATTCACCTGATCACGTATCTCTTCAACTGAGATCACATTTGGCTTGTCGTGGGTCACCCACACGATATCAGGCTGATTTCCCGTCTCACACTGAAGACATGACTTACAATGATTACATGGCTCTGTACCGCCCTCCTCACACTGGAGAGTCTTGACCAGCGCCCTGGTAAGGGTCTTTTTTCCACTTCCTGTCTCGCCATTGATGATGTAGCCCTGGGATATCTTACCCAGCTCAATGCTGCTCTTGAAGTGGCGTATTATGTCCTCATGTCCGATTATGTCTGTGAAATCTATCATATATACCAACCCCCTTACAATTAATTGTTTCTGTATGTCTATTCTGACCTTCTCCAAAATCAAAATATATTAAAGATTAAGTTTCTTCTCTACATACCCTACTATTATACCATGAATCTCATCAATAGGTAAAGTAGCGTCTATCTTCACTATCCTCTCAGTGTGCATATCCGCAAGCATGCGGTATCCATCCACGACCTTCTGATGGAACTCCAGTTTTTCATTCTCCATTCTGTCAAGTTCAGCCTGGTTCTTCTTTCTCGATATTCCCTCCTGGGCGTCAAGATCCATGAGGAATGTCATATCGGGCATGATACCCTGAAGTGCAAATTCATTTACCTTGTATACTGTGTCAACTCCAAGACCTCTTCCGATTCCCTGATACACAGCGGATGAATCCACAAATCTGTCCGCGATCACCGCCTGACCGGCTTCAAGCGCAGGCTTTATGTTCTCCTTCACAAGCTGGGCTCTCGCCGAAGCGTACAGAAGCAGCTCCGTCATGTATCCCATCTCCGTGAAATCCTTATTCAGGATAACCTCGCGGATCGCCTCGCTTATAGGATTTCCACCCGGATCTCTGGTTATCAGCACGTCATAGCCTTTCTTCTCCAGATATTCCTTAAGCAGCTCCCTCTGTGTGGTCTTGCCCGCTCCGTCCGGGCCCTCTATAGTTATAAATATTCCTCTCATATCCTAACCCTGCCATATGCTGTTCCTGCACATGTACACCTTTCATATTTATGTTGTGATCAATCTCAAACCTTCCAGATCATAATGCTACATATCATTCTCCGCACAGCACTTTGATATAACCGTCATTGACTCCTGCCACATTAAGTCCGCTGTCTATCATGGACTTTATTCCATTCACCGCCTGGCGGTCAACTACCTCTCCCGGCGCCAGCACAGGTATTCCCGGCGGATATGCATATACAAATGCCCCCGACACCTTTCCAGCCGCACCCTCAATCGGCACGCTCTCCACCGGTCTGTCCCATGCGATTCCCGGCGGCATGACTGACCTTCTGCCGGATATGATATCCAGCTCCTGCCGGTCTGTTTTATCCGGCTCATAGCCAAGGTTCCCATCTATCTCAGCCACCGCATTAAATAGTATATCATAACTATCTGCACTGTCCACAACAGATGATATACAAATGACATAACTCACCGATGCCATCTCAACAATCAACCCATACCTGTCCGCCAGAATTTCAGCAAGCATAACCCCTGTAAATTTCTGCCCCGAATCGTCCACAGCTCCCGGTCTCACGACAAATACCAGCCTGCCCTCATCATGGTCGAACACTTTACACGCATTACAGATCTCATCATTTTTCACTGAGGAAGCATCAGGTCTGAACAGCCGTATATTTCTAAGCCCATCACATTGCCCGGCAAATGCCTCAAGCCTCCGCCCATACCTGGCAAATTCATCTCTGTTATTTGCGCCAAATGCAACCGCCTTCTCCATGCTCTGCATAAATATATATGAAGGCGAAGATGTCTGGAATATCTGCAGATATCTTCTAACCCTCTCATCAAGCTCAGGATTCATCACATGAAGAAGTGATGTCTGTGTGAGTGCCGGCATGGTCTTGTGCAGGCTCTCGATGACAATATCCGCTCCCTGCTGCATGGCGGTCTCATGCCCTTCCATGAAATTCAGATGCGCTCCCTGTGCCTCGTCCACAATGAGATATATTCCATACCTGTGTACTATCCCGGCTATGGTCCTTATATCAGATATGACACCCTCATATGTCGGCGATGTGATTATCACCGCTCTTGGCTTTCTGCCATCTGCTACCAATTCCTTAAGAGCAAGCTCCAGCTTATCCGGCGATATATCACCCAGTATGTCCGCTCTTTCCGATATTTCACAGTCATCTTCTCCATCATCTGACATTCCATTCGATATTGCTCCGACTTCATTCTGACCCACACCGTCAGGCCAGCTCATACTAACATAATCCGGCACTATATACTCGGGCTCAAGCTCCAACATACAGATAGCGTTGTACACCGCCTTGTGGCAGTTTCTTGCCGCAAGTATCACGTCTCCCCTGTGACATGTGGCGTGTATAGCCGTCATAAGTCCGGATGTGGAACCGTTCACCAGCATATATGTTGCAAATGTTCCATACACCTTCTTCATCTCGGCAAGACTGTCCGCTATGAACATCTCCGGCTCGTGCATGTCGTCAAGATCTTTAGCCTCAGTAAAATCATGCGCGTATACCCCATTCCAGAAGTTGTCCGGCTCTTCTATCGGCTGTCTCTTATGTCCCGGCATGTGCCATGGGTATGTACCCTTCTCTATATATTTTTCAAGCGCTTCATTTATATATTCCTTCACCATTTTTCTCCGTAACATAGATTCTGTGTGATATCATACCATACTTTTATGTATTTGTGACAGCACGGACTTCGCCAGTGTCTGCACATATATAAAAAACAGGAGAAGCTTTATTCTGCTTCTCCTGTGAGGAGTATGAAAAGAAAGTTTTGCCTTGATTATGATCTTCCAAATGCCATAACGGCATCCTCGATCTTCTGTAATTCGTCATCGGTCATGACTGTATGTGCCTGCTTCTCTGCAGCCAGGAGATTGCTGATGATCTGCTCAGGCTTTGAAGCACCGATCAGCACTGTTGTGACCTCCGGCTTGTTCAGCAGCCATGCGATGGCAAGTTCTGAGAGCTTCATATCATATCCGGCTGCGATCTCATTTAACTGATTGAGGAGAGGTCTAGTTGCAAGCACCTGTTCCTCATGAAGGAATCTTCCATCCTTCACAGCCCTGCTGTCCGCCGGCATGTCCTTCAAATATCTGTCTGTCAGCATTCCCTGTGCCAGAGGCGAGAAGCATATGAGTCCCTTGCCTGATGCGTATGTCTGCTTCAGGAGTCCATTCTTCTCGACAGATCTGTCCAGTATGCTGTATCTGTTCTGATTTATCACAAATGGCACATGAAGCTCATCAAGTATGCGCTCTGCCTTTGCCATGGTTGGTCCGTCATAGTTGGAGAGTCCGACATAGAGTGCCTTTCCACTTTTCACTATCTGTGCCAATGCTCCCATGGTCTCCTCGAGCGGAGTATTCGGATCCATTCTGTGATGATAGAATATATCCACATAAGGGATGCCAAGTCTTTTAAGGCTCTGATCAAGACTTGCTATGAGGTACTTTCTGCTGCCCCAGTTGCCGTAAGGGCCTTCCCACATATCGTATCCAGCCTTGGTGCTGATTATCAGCTCATCCCTGTACGCACCCAGATCCTCTCTGAGTATCTTTCCAAAGTTCTCCTCTGCACTTCCGTACACTGGTCCATAGTTGTTCGCTATATCAAAATGTGTTATTCCGTTGTCAAATGCGGTAAAGCACATCTTCTTCATATTCTCATAATCGTCATTTGTTCCAAAGTTGTGCCAGAGTCCAAGTGCCAGAGGCGGCATCATGAGACCGCTCTTGCCGCAATGTCTGTAAAATCCTGTACCCTCAACATTCTTATATCTATCTGCTGCTGCCTTATAATCTCCCATATCGATACCTTTCTTAAAAATATTTTGCCAAATATCCGCTCCCTGATCATATCACTACATTTTGAAGTATATCATACCGATTACATCAAAAAAATATGAATATTTTTGTATTATATATGAAAATTTTATTATGATTTCTATAAATGTTCTGCCTAAATTATCCCAGACATTTTTGCTATCCTCTGTATGCCTGTTGCGCATTTACCGGGAGCTTATCATCACCGAAAAAGTGCCATCATGATATGACAGACTTCCTTTTAAGCCATACTTGCCAAGTATCGTCTTCACAACAAAAAGTCCAAGTCCACTGCCACCGCCTGTTCTGCTGCCGCTGCCCTTCACATACGGATCCCACAACGAATCTATGTCATCCGGCATGGTGTCGTCCGTTGTGTTGCTTATTGTCACCTTTCCATCTGACATCTCTATATCTATAATTCCATTTTCCCTGCCATGTCTCACCGCATTTGTCACCAGGTTTTCCGCAACGCGTTTCATCGATTCCATATCTGCATTTAAGGTACAATTGCCCTCAAATGTCACCACCATATTTTTTCTCTGTATCGACACCTCATTTTCGGCTATGACTTTTCTAAAGGGTTCCGCCATATCGACGCTTTGAAGCTTTTCTCCTTTTCGCCGCTTCCCGGTCTCCAGCCTGTCTATCTCCAGCATCTGCTCAATCATTCCATTCATTCTGCGCACATTTTCTGATATTGCCTCCGCATACTGCTGCCTCTTGTCCGTATGCACATTTGCGAGAAGGTTCTCCGCATAACCCGACATAGCCATGAGTGGAGTTTTGAGATCGTGAGCCATGGCATTTGTCATATTGCGTCTGTACTCCTGACGGTCATAGCGGCTCTTTCTCGTCAGATATATGACAGCAGTTGCAAATACTGTTATGCACACTATGCACCATACGGCTATCCTTCTTATATCCTCTGCCAGCTCCCGTATGACCGCTTCCGCATCATATGAACACACCCCGGCAAGTATGCACTGTCTGCCATTTGCCAGCGTGACTCTGCCCTCCATGGCAGCGTAAACTCTGCCGGAGCCATCCTGGATGCCGCACACATCGTTTCCTGTGTAATCTATCTTCTTTTTGCCGAACAGAAAGTCTCCGCTTGTAGAGCCGATGTGACAAGTCCATACCAGTCTGGTCATCTGTCCGCTTGCCACATACCGGGTGCTGGGGACTTTGATAACCCTGTCCAGCGCACCGCTCTCGGTTTCCAGCAGCTGATCCATATCCCTGAATGTCCTGATATCCGTCACCACATACTTTTCCCCATTCATGACAAATGTTGAATTGATAGTGTCATCAAAAGTAAGCTTTTCCAGGGTCACATCATACTCCGAATAACCCGTCAAATCCGCCGGGCCATCGTAAAATACGCTCTCGTCCGTGTATCTGTCAGGCCCCTGTATCGTGAAGCTGCTTCCATTTTCACTGTCCCGCAGATACACTTTTCCTATGCACGGATCGGCTACGTTCTTAACTCCGCAGATATCCCCCGAATATTCATATACCGACACCCTATTGTCAAGAACCTTCGTCAGTCCACTGTCATCACACACATAATATCCGCTTATGCCGGTATCCAGATTCCTGACACACATGATAGTAAATGGCTTGTTTTGATTCACAATGCTGCTCAGATCGATCCTCTGGAACGTTTCAGAATCGTACAGTCTATATAAGGTATTACAGTTATTTATAAGATAGTGATTGTACAGCCAGTCTTCATTTGTCACATCCATGAGTACCTCGCCATTCAAATATGAATTCCACATTATCGTATTGTATGCCCTTATATACGCCGCACTGTCTTCATCCACGGAATCGGCAAATTCATCCTGAGTCTGTACTGTGTTCATCCTCTCATGGACACTCCCCATCATATCTTCAACCGAGTCAGACATCTTGTTATACAGCATCATGCTCGCAGTTCTGTATGACACATATGCCAGAGTCCCGACTAAAACTGTACATACCAATGCCACCACTATCAGCTCCACCCACCATCTGGGTTTTCTCATACCATCACTCCTCCTTATCACACATCCTTTATCTGATATCCCTTTGTGATGACAGTCTTTATCTGCCCAGCAGCCTTGCCTAGCGCCTTTCGCAGCTTTCTGATATGATCGTCCACAACTCTGGTTCTTCCGTCATAGTCATAGCCCCATATATTCACCAGCAGTTCCTCCCGCGACACCACACGTTTTCTGTTCTCCATGAGGTATATGAGAAGTTCCAGCTCTTTTCGCGGCATATCAACGGCTGCACCATCCACAGTCACCGTGAGTACCGATGTGTCGCAGCATATTAAGCCACACACAAGTTCCCTGTGGATAACGGTTCCCTTCGCCCGTCTCACCAACGCCACAGATTTGGCATAGAGTTCTGCAATGGCAAATGGCTTGACCACATAGTCATCGCAGCCAAGTGTATATCCATACAGCACATCCTCCTGCCTGGCTCTGGCTGTCAGAAAAATGACCGGTACATCGCTGCTCTTCCTTATCTGTCTGCAAAGTTCCCAGCCATCTACTCCCGGAAGCATGATGTCTAACAGCACAAGATCATACTGATTCTCATAGAGCATTTCCTCAGCCTGTATGCCATCACAGGCGCAGCTCACATTCATCTCACTTGCCTCAACTCCTGTGAAATAGTCAGCCACAGCCTCCCTTATGTCGTGATCATCCTCCACCAGAAGAACCTTGTATCCCATCTCTGTACCTCCGTCCTAAAATAAACATCGTCCCTTCTCATTCGTCCAGCCACAAAACATCTGAAACATATGTCCAAAAGGCGACATCCCCTGTCATCATATTAACATGATATACAGACGATGTCGCCTTTCTGTGTCCTTTATTCTGCTTTTACAGCCCATCTCATCTTCGTCGATCTTGCCCTCGGATTGCGGGCGCACTCCTCCGCTGACGGTCTGATGACATCCTTGCTGACTTCGCTGTAAACACCAGCCTTTGCCCCAGCCTTGAACGCCCTCTTCACCAGCCTGTCCTCGCCGGAATGGAATGTCAGTATCGCCACCCTGCCACCTGGTCTGAGCGCATCCGGCAGCTTGTCAAGGAAGTCATACAGAACCTCAAACTCACTGTTCACATCTATTCTCAGAGCCTGAAAACACCTCTGACAGGATTTCTTCACAGCCTCTTTCCGCTCGTTCTCTGGCACAAATGAGAGAGCCTCTTCAATAACTTCCTTCATCTGTGTGGTGGTCTCCACATAATTCTTAGTGCGGTTTCTCTTCATGATGACCGTGGCTATCTCCTCAGCGTATGGCTCATCCGAGTTCTCCTGGAACATTCCCACAAGCTCCTCGTATGATACCTCTCTCAGGCGTTCCGCCGCCGACTCACCCTTCTCCGGGTCGAGTCTCAGATCAAGTGGTCCATCAAATTTGTAGGTGAATCCCCTGTCCGGGTTATCGATCTGCATTGATGACACACCCAGATCCGCCAGAATAAAATCAAAGCCTCCTGCTTCTTCCGCCACCTGGTCTATGTTCCTGAAATTTGTCTGCTTTATCGTAAGTATGTCCTCTCCATAACCGGCATCCGCCAGTCTCTGCTTCGTCTTCACTATCTCTATCGGATCAACGTCCAGTGCATACATATGCCCTTTTCCCTGAAGCTTCTCAAGCATGCGCCTTGTGTGTCCGCCATAGCCAAGCGTCGCATCAAGCCCCTGCTGTCCCGGCTGTATCTGAAGGAAATCCAGTATCTCATTTACACATATTGAAATGTGCATACCTGCCGGGGTACTTCCCTTGCTTATGACTTTCTCTATCGTATCCGCATATTTCTCAGGATCGTGCTCCTTGTATTTCTCCTCAAACCTCTTCGGATGAGTGCCACTGTAGTGGACTCTCCTCTTGTGTATCTTTTCTTCCATTATATTCTTATCTCCTTAATCTCCGACTGCAATACAGGGCACCCGGAACATTTATGTCATAATACCATATATCTGCCAAACAAGCCACACACCACTAAAAAAATGGAAGCCACGGCATTCATCCGTGACTTCCAGAATAATAAGATCATATATTTAATATTATTTGCCAGCTATGATGTGATGTATCATAGTGAGCTGACTTCTGAGAGCGTCAACCGATATCTGCCCTGGTGCCGACGGAATACCGGCCGTGGCAAATGATACTGTATTGCCATACATCTCGCCTGTGGTTCTCGTCTCCACGCCGAGCTCGCCCATGGATATAACTATGAGCGGAGTCTGATTTCCACACTCCTGGAGCTCCTTTGCCGCCTGCATCATGTCAACGACCTGTGAACCCTCCTCAGGCATCATGGCTATCTTGGCTATATCTGCACCAGTGAATATTATGGACTTGAATCTGTCAACGATCTGTTCCATCGGTATGGTAGTCTTGAAATCGTGATTTGACACTATGACATACACACCCTTGGAATGAGCCTCCGCTATGACTTCATCCACAATCTCCATATCGGAGAAATATTCTACATCCACGATGTCTATATATCCACTGTCTATGGCGTCAATGAGAAGGTCGTGATACTGGCTGAGTGTCGCCTCCATGCAGCCACCCTCGCCCTTTGTTCGGAATGTAAATATAATAGGGAACTGCCCCAGCTTATCATGGATCTTCGCCAGAGTCTTCATAAGTGCCTCTCTGTCAAAGCACTGTTCGTACATATCCGCTCTGAATTCTACCATGTCCGGTTCCGACTTCGCTATGATCCTCGACTGATAGTCCACATCATAATCCGTTGGAGCTACCAGAGGTACACAGATCTTAGTCATTCCCTCTCCTATCGCCACATTCTTCACATTAACGACCTTCATCACTGCCTCCTGCCTTTTTCACATTTTCCCTGAACGCTGTACAGCTATTACTTTATCTCAATTGCATCCATGAATGTCTCACACAGCTTCTGTGCGTCAACCTTGTCGACCTTATCCCAGTAGCTGATAGAACATGTAACTACATCCTCGCCTGTAGGATATACCAACAGCACCTCTGTTCTGTCCATATCATATGATGTGAGCTGTATCACAAGATATGTTACCTCTGTGCCATCCTTTGCCTTCACTGTGCCATCTGTCATCTCGTTGACCTTGGAGTTCTCATCGTTGTAATACTCTGTGTAAGTATCCTTCATGTTCTTCACAAGATCACTTGCTGAATAGTGTGTATATGTAGAATAGCTTGCATATACATCGCCCTTCTCATCATTATAAGATATGGTATACTCTGAAGCATAGCTTCTCTCGTATCCCTTTGGATCATTGATCTTTACTGACTTATCGCCAAGGCTTAATGTAACCTTTGAAAGGTCTTCCTCCTCTGTGCTGTCATTTGACTTCTCTGTGGTTGCTTCCTCTGTTGTAGCTGCCTCTGTTGTCTCAGGCCCTTCTTCCTCAGTATCCTTTGAGTCGGTGCCGAACTTTCCGTCAAGTCTGCTGTCAACACTTACTGAGTCAAATATCTCGCTCCATGCTGATACGATCTTTTCCATCTTATCCATGTTGATGTACTGATCTACATCATCACTGTTGAGAACTGAGTAATCAACCACATCTCCTGCTGCAGGAGCCTCTATCTTGTTGTCCTTCTCTGCTACCTTGAGATTTCCTGAGCACTGAAGAACATCCTCGCCTGATACTGTAACTGTGAGCTTTGCATCATTTATGCTGAATGACTCGCCCTTCTTGACATCTGCAAGGACACCCTCGAATACAGCCTGAGCAGTCTCACCCTGTACATCAACAGATATGCTTCCACTCATCTTACCGCTGTTCTTGTCATAGTCTGATGTCACATTTCCTGTGAACTCCTGGCTCTCTCCGCCGCTCATTGCTGATAATGTGTACTTCTTGTCAGTTGATATCTTATCTCCTGATGTGTCAGTCTTTGACTCACTCTTGAGCTCTATATTTACATCTGAACCGTATGTAAGTGCTATCTTTGTTACAGCATCTGATGTGACATTTCCGTCACCCATGTAATCTGCTGTGAATGAAAGCTTAACGCCTGCTGCTGCAAGATCATAATCCCAGTCAACACGGATCACCTTGTCGTTTTCTACGTATACATTTGCAACGGCATCCTTTGTCATAACTGCGCTGACCAGAGATGGGATAGTGCCGATGGACTGCTTGAGCTGATCCTTTGTAACACCCATCTGATCCATCATATCATCTGACAGATTGCTGTCCATGTACTTGTTCAGACAGTCAACCAGTGCCTGTGAGAACTCATCTATAGCGTCTGTTGTGATTGTCACTGTGTAGTGGTCTGCCTTGATGGTCTTGCCATTTGCATTTGTAAACTCATCCTTGCCGACCTTCTCATATGTTATGGACTCTGCAAGCTTATCTGCAGCCGGCTTGAGGTCCTCATCTATGATCTTCTGAAGAGCCTCGCTGTCAACTGAACCGCCGGCTCCCGCATCCTTGCTGTCGAGCTCTGCCATAACACTGTTCATGTCAAATGAAAATGTCTTGGTAAATAGATCAGGACATGACATATAGAGCGTCTGACCGATCATTACAACATCCGCACTGACTGTCTCGCCTGCCAGTGTCATGGAAGAACCAAGCTTGAAGCTGTTCTGTCCGTCGCTCTTGGCTGTGCTTGCGTCAAATGTAAATGTTGAACCATCGAGCTGACCATCTCCGGCAACCTTGTCGATGGTAAAATCTGACTGAACGTCCAGCTTGTCGACATCTATGTCATCTGCTCCGACGATACCTACAATATTATTGTTCTCAAGTTCCTTTGCTGTGTTCTCCATCGCGTCCTTAACCGCATCCTTAGGACTCTTCTTGATGAACACGAAGAATACAACAACAAATGCTGCTATGATAACAAGCGCTGCCACGACTGCTATTATGGCTATCTTGATGCCCTTTCTCTTCTTTGGAGACTCAGGCTTGTGTGCCTGATCACCGTACATGTTCACGGTCTGATCATATACACTCTGCTGTGCATTCATCTGCTGACCGTACTGATCTGCAAACTGCTGCCCCGCAAACTGCTGATTTGCATCGTACTGCTGCTGGCCGTACTGTCCTGCATACTGCTGGTTTGCTCCGTACTGCTGACCTGCATTGTACTGCTGGTTTGCATCGTACCGCTGCTGGCCGTACTGTCCTGCGTACTGCTGGTTTGCTCCATACTGCTGCTGGCCGTACTGTCCTGCATACTGCTGGTTTGCTCCATACTGCTGCTGGCCGTACTGTCCTGCGTACTGCTGGTTTGCTCCGTACTGCTGCTGGCCGTACTGCTGATTCGCTGCGTACTGCTGGTTTGCATCGTACTGCTGCTGACCGTACTGTCCTGCATACTGCTGATCTGCGCTATACTGCTGACCCGCATCGCCCTGCTGGTTCTGTGATGGCTGTGGGCCATCTGCGCCGTTAGGATTCATTCCGTCCGGCATCTGATTCATGTTATTATCACTCATAATATCTCCCTTTCTGTGTAAATAACCAATATCCTTCCTCTGTAAATTTACACAAATACTTATAAAATGTAAACATTTTTTATTATCTCTTCATATTATGTAAGCAATGTTGAATGACACGTTAACGCCTGATACACCACATTGCCGGCACTAAAAATCAGCTTCATCGTCGAAACCGAGGCCAAGTTTTCCAAGTATGGACTTTGGAACATAAGCCTCTATAAATATGCCATCGTCCAGATATTCCTCTGTCTGGATCTCACCGTATTTGTGTATAAGTCCTGTGAGCCCTGCTTCAGAATATGCAAATGTATGCCTTATATATGACTTCTGATTTCTGAGTATTTCCTCTATCGCACTGGCAAGCTCCGGGAGTCCCTGTCCCGTGGCAGCCGAGATATACAGAGTCTTGTCCGCTCTCAGATCGCGCACACCCACCAGATCATCCTTTGATATTCTGTCTATCTTGTTGAATACAGTTATCATAGGTTTTCCTGAATTCTCATCTATCTTGAGCTGCTTTAATGTACTGTACACCGTCTCTATGTTCTTATCCCAGTTTTCATCCGATGCGTCCACAACATGAAGGATGACATCACAATATTTTGCCTCCTCCAGAGTGGAGCCAAAGGCCTCGACCAGATGATGCGGCAGCTTCCTTATAAAACCGACCGTATCGGTGAGCAGTATGTTCTGTCCTCCCGGCAGCTTGTATCCTCTTGTGGTAGGATCAAGGGTCGCAAATAATTTGTCTTCCTGTAATACTCCTGCCCCCGTGAGTGCATTCAGCAGGGTCGACTTGCCCGCATTTGTGTATCCGACTATGCCCACAACCGGCACAGCGCTCCTCTGTCTCTGCTTTCTCTGCTGGCTTCTCTGGGATTCAACGTTCCTGAGCTCCGCCTTCAGTCTGGAGATCCTGTCCCTTATGACTCGTCTGTCTATCTCCAGCTTCTTCTCTCCCGGTCCTCTCGTTCCGATTCCACCGCCAACAGGTGGATATACACAGAAA